>Ga0302202_10001456_pt1 | contig 29273 bp, 15 predicted proteins | sample II_Bog_N3_3_FD_194579 | JGI IMG/M metagenome (GOLD analysis project Ga0302202, IMG submission 194579) | Peat permafrost microbial communities from Stordalen Mire near Abisko, Sweden - II_Bog_N3_3 | ecosystem: Environmental > Terrestrial > Soil > Wetlands > Peat | place: Sweden: Abisko...
CGAAAGCACCTGCGACTTGGTAAAGATTTCGGCGTAAGGGCCGATCGCGACTTCGAGATACTGCGACCAGACGCCCTCGGCGAGCAGCGCGGTCTTGAGCGTTTCGGCTTCGGCAGAGCCGGGAACAACCGATCGCAGCCCGCTGCCGACGCGATCTTCCAGCCGTTGGCGCACTTTGGCTGCGGCCTGCGGATCACCCCGTGCGGTTTCCTCGATCACGCGCTCCAGCGCCGAAACCGCAAATGTGACGCCCGCCGCCTTTACCGCCTGAAGATCGATCGGGCTGAGCAGGCGGCGCGGCGCGTCGGGCGCCGTACCCAGATCGAGCGCCAGAAACGGCCCCAGATCCTCTCCGTCAAGCGATGCCGCGTGGCCGGTGGCCAGCGCTTGCGCCACGGTCGGCGCGGCGCGCGCGATGTCGCGCGCCCTTCCGTTTTGAACGACGATCGGCGTAGGGCCATCTCCCAGGTCGATACGACCAATGAAGGTGCCCGCGGGCCAATCGCTTGGCAACGCCTGGTGCAGGTCAAACATGGCTTTCAGGCCCTCGGTAATTGCTTTGTGGTATCGCTATCAATGCCGGTCTTGGCAAATCCAGTCAAGTCGGAGTTTGGGGTGGGTCGCGATTGCTCCTTCGCTTGCGACCGGCTGACGGACCGGAAAATGCGCCAATCTGCGAACGAATTGCTTGACAGTAATAGTGGCAGGCAGGGCATTTGCCATACAATTTATCGTCAAGTGGTTTTGGTTGACGCAAAGCTGGCGCCGCCGCAAGCCAATGGCCTGCGGTTAGCTGGCAATGATAGCGTTACCAATTGCAATGCGGCCGCCGCCGGAACAGGGTGAAGGTAATGGGATAGTGGTGATGGGGGCTATCGGGAAATTTGCATCCGGTCGTGGTAATCGGTTGCGCACGGGCTTGTTGGCGACGGTTCTGCGGGTTTCCGGCTGTGGCGGCGGTGGTGGGGGATCGTCCGGGGACACGCCGAAACCTTCGCCCAGGTCCAGCCCGAGCCCCACTCCCGCAATTCCCGTGGCGACGATCGCCCAGGGCATGACTTCGGGGGTAACACGCTGGATGTCGTCAACGGTACTGGCCCGTTGCCCTACGCCACATCGCAGGAAACCTATTATCATGCGACAGATACAGCGTCACGATCTGGTCGATGCTGGTCAGGCGCGCGCACACGGGGGCCAATTGACCAGAACGGTTGATTTCCAGATGACCAGACCGGGATAGGCGTAGAACGACGAAAAGGTCATGAAATACGTGTCACCATCCTTCAGCACGGTGGGGTCAGGATAGTCCCCGGCAACGATCGGATTGCGGTAGGTGCCGTCGCCAAGGTCGGCCCGGCGCTGTCCTCCAATACCCATGGCCCAGCGCGGTGCCCAGGGCTATCGCCTTGAACGTATCGCAGCGCGTGGTTTTTGGCACTTGCATGTTTCCCTGATGATGCCGCCCGAGCGTTCTATTGGGCCTTGAATTCGATCTGGACCGATTTCAGACTTTCAGAACTGTTGCCCGCATGGATCGTGAAGCTGCCCGGTTCGACCGTCCAGTTCATGGCGATATCCCAAAAGGCAAGATCGTCGTGGGTCAGTTCGAAGTGCAGCGTGCGGGTCTCGGCCGGACGAAGCGTCACGCGGGCAAACTTGCGCAGTTCCAGCACGGGGCGGGGCACCGATGACACGTCGTCGCGGATATAGAGTTGCACCACTTCATCGCCTTCGCGGTGCCCGGTATTGGTCACATCGATCTCGACCGCCACGGTTTCATGGGTTGCAAAAGTGGTGCGCCCGACACGCGGCGCAGAGACGACGAAAGTCGTGTAGCTGAGCCCGTGGCCGAACGGAAACAGTGCCCGGCGCGGTTCTTCGACGTAGCGGTTGATGTCGGCGGAAGGATGGCGGTTGTAGAACACCGGCAATTCGCCGACCGCGCGCGGAAAACTGACCGGCAATTTGCCACCCGGATTGACCAGGCCGAAAATCACGTCGGCAATGGCATGGCCACCTTCCTGCCCCGGATACCAGCATTCGACCAGCGCATTGGCTTTTTCCGCCAGGCGATTGACCGCCAGCGCCCGCCCGTTGAGCAGCAGCGCAACGATCGGCTTGCCCGTCGCCAGCAACGCATCGACCAGCGCATCCTGTTGTCCGTAAAGCCCGAGCGTCGCCCGGTCTCCGGGCAGGCTGTAGGCCACCGCTTCGCGCGTGATTTCGGGCCGGTCGCCCACCGCCAGGACAATGACGTCGGCGCGTTTTGCCAGGTCTGCCGCTTGCGCGATCAGCGCGGTGCTGTGTTGCGCGGCGGCGGCAAGCGATGTCGCGTCCGGATGTTCGTGCGTTTCTGCCGGGCCAACGATCTCGACCCCTTGCGCATAGCTGAGCGTGATGCGCGGACCGATGGCGGCCGTGATCCCGTCGAGAATGCCGACAGCCTTGTCGTTGATCCCCGAATAGCCGCCGAACAACGGCTCTGCCGCATTGGGCCCGATGACCGCCAGATGCAGGTCGGCCTGCGCGTCGAGCGGCAGCACGCCATCGTTGGTTAAAAGGACGACACTTTTTTGCGCGACACGGCGGGCGAGTGCAATGTCGGCGGGGGTGTTGGTCTGGCGGTGCGCCGCGGCGGTATCGGCATAAGGCGCTTCGAACAGGCCGGCTTCGAACTTCATCGCCAGAATGCGCGACACGGACAGTTCGATCTGCGCCTCTGCCACGCGCCCGGAACGAACCAGTTCGCCAAGGTGGGCATACGCCGAACCATCGGGCAAGTCGGCATCGACCCCGGCGTTGATCGCCAGGACCGCGGCATCGGCCTCATTGGCGGCGACATGGTGCTGGTAGGCAAGATAGGCGATGGCGCCGTAATCACTGAAATAGGCGCCTTTGAATCCCAGTCGCTGGCGCCCGACGGCCTGAAGCAGTTCGCCATTGGCATGGCTGGGGACGCCGCCGATTTCGTTGTACGATGGCATGATCAGCGCGGGATCGGCTTCGCTGATCGCGCGGGCAAACGGGACGAGGAAATTTTCGCGCAACGAGCGCTCGCTGATGTCGGCAGGCGCAATGTTCAATCCGCCCTGCGGGACGGCGTGGACGAAATGTTTGAGCGTGGCGAAGACTCGATCATGGGCCAGCGGTCGCAGGCGGCCTTGCAATCCGCGCACCACCGCCACGCCGATCTGCGCGACCAGCACGGGATCTTCGCCAAAGAATTCCTCGACCCGGCCATAGCGGGGATCGCGCGCAAGATCGAGCACGGGGGCAAGCACGACCGTGACGCCGCGCGCGCGCGCTTCGCGTGCCGCCACGGTAAAGGCCTGTTCGACCAGCGACGGATCCCAGGTGCTGGCAAGCGCGGGTGGAATCGGGAAAATCGTCGCGCCGGCGGCCATATAGCCATGCGCGGCCTCTTCGTGAAACAGCGCCGGAATGCCCAGCCTGGTGTGTTCGACCAGTTGGCGCTGCACCGCGTTGGCAAAGCCAATGCCGTCTTCGATCGACAGAAACGGGCCCGGCGCGCTGGCGCCCATGCCCACCGTGTCATTGGGACGGGCAATCTGGCCGATGCCATTGGCAAAAACCCGCGCCGCATTGCCCGGCGAAAACCGCCCTTTGTCCCACAGCGCCGATTTGCCGGACCACATGCAGCGCATCTGCGCGACCTTTTCGTCGAGCGTCATCTGGCCGAGCAGGTCTTTCACCCGCTCGGCGATGGGCGCGCGCGGATCTTGCGCAATCCCTGTTCTGCGCGCCCCCGTGCCGCGCGCTACGGCCATGGTCGGCATCGCGATGGCAGTGCTGGCCAACATGGCGCGGCGGGTCAGTAACATGGCCATTGTACCAATACCTCGTGCTTGATCAGGTCCGCAGCGTGCGCGGGTCAACCGGCGCACGCTGCGGTATTTCAGCCTTCCATCGCTTCCAGTTCGATCCCTGCCGTTTCGCGCACCAGGGCGCTGACAAAGAAGAACGAAATCAGGGCGCTGGTGGCATAGAAGCCATATGTTGCGGCCAGTCCGACATGTTTGGCCAGCCACAGAAAGCTGACCGAGATGACAAAGTTGGCGGTCCATTGGGCAAACCCGCTGACGGCAAGGCCCGAACCGCGAATTTGCGTCGGGAACATTTCTCCCAGCATGACCCACATCACGGGGCCCCAGCTGAAATTGAAGAAAACCACATAGCCCAGCGCGGAAACCAGCGCGACCATGCCCAGGCCATGGGCCAGTTGCACCGCGCCATCGGCGCCCAGCGTTGCGGTCGAAAAGCAGTAGGCGACGACCGCGAGCGTGATCGCCATGCCCAGCGAACCGATCAGCAGCAGCGGTTTGCGACCAATGCGATCGATCACCAGCGCGGCGGCGATGCAGGCGGCAATCGACAGGCTGCCGGACAGGATGTTGTTGATCAGCGCATCGGCCTCGGTGAAGCCCACCGATTGCCACAGCACCGCGCCGTAATAAAAGATGATGTTGATGCCGACCAGCTGCTGAAACACGGCCAAGCCGATCCCGGCCCAGACCACCTTGCGTACTTTGCCCGATGCGGGATCAACCAGATCGGCGAGGCGAGGGCGATGATCCTTGGTCAGCGATGCGGCGATCTCGGCCACTTTGCGCGTCGCCTCGTCGGCGCCGAACAACCGGGTCAGCACCGCGTGAGCCTCATCCACGCGATCGCGCAGGACGAGAAAGCGCGGGCTTTCCGGGATCTGCAACAGAGCCAGGAAATAGACCGCCGCCGGCACGATTTGCGCCAGGAACATCCAGCGCCAGGCGGGATAGCCAAACCAGAACGGGGCGGTCGAACTGCCGGCCACTTTGGCCAGGACATAGTTGATGACAAAGGCCCCGGTCAGCCCGGTGATGATCATGATCTGCTGCACGGTGGCAAGCCGCCCGCGCAAGTTGGCGGGGGTGACTTCGCTGATATAGGCGGGCGAAAGCACGCTTGCCGCGCCAACCCCAAACCCGCCGACGATGCGCGCCAGGATGAAGGTATAGGCCGAATCGGCGGCGGCGGCGGCCAGCGCGCTGAACAGGAACAGCACTGCCGAAATCATCATCACCCGGCGGCGGCCCAGCACGTCGGCCAGACGCCCTGCGGCAAAGGCGCCGATCGCGCATCCGGCCAGGATCGCGCCAACCGTCAGGCCCGTTCCCAATTCCTTGAGGTTGAACGCACTTTCCAGCCCGGCCTGGGTGCCGTTGACCACGCCGCTGTCATATCCGAACATGAACCCGCCGATCGTGGCGACCGCCACAATCGGGGCGATCACCCCCATGTTCGCTCCGCGCGAATTGGTGTTGCCCATAGCTCCTCGACCCTCCCATATCACCCCGATCAGGGGTCTTGGCTTGTTCTGATAGCGCTATCAAGACAGGATCGATGCAAATGTCAACTGGGGCAGGCACGCTTCGCGCGATGTTCCGGCGGTTATCGCTGTACCGCTGCGGAATCGGTTTCGCGGCGGATCAGGGTAAAGCCAAAGGTGTGGTGCCCAGGGGATGGATTGGCGCCCCACCGCCCGGTGGTGATCGCATCGGCCAGCAGATCGATGGCGGCGCAGGCCATTTCGGCGACCGGTTGACGCAATGTGGTCAATTCCGGCCAGATCGTCGTGGCCAGTGGTGTATCATCGAACCCGCATACCGACAGCACGCCCGGCACATTCAGGCCCCGCCGGTGCGCCACCGCGATAGTCGCCGCAGCCATATCGTCGTTGCTGGCGAAAATTGCGGTTGGCGGTTCGGGCAGCGACAGCAGGCGCTCAGCCGCTTCCAGCCCCGAACGATAGCTGAAATCCCCCTGGGCAAACAGCTGCGGATCGGGATCGATCCCGGCGGTCGCCAGCGCGGCGACATAACCGTCGCGCCGCCGTGCGCTTGCGGTCTGGGTCTGGCTACCGATGATGAAACCGATGCGGCGGTGCCCGAGTGACAGGAGGTGCTCGGTCACGGTCCTTGCTGCGGCAAAGTCATCGATGCTGATCGAGGCCATGCCTTCGATCGGCAGGCCCGAGGCGACGGCGACGGCGGGAATGTTTTCTGCGCGGATGAAGTCGAGCAACGGCCTGGAATTGCACAGCGGCGGTGGCAGGATCAGCCCATCCACCCCGGATTTCAGCAAATGGCTGGCCGCGTGCAACTCGCTTTCGCCTGAATCACACTTTTCGACCAGCAGTTGCACGTCGCGGCGCTGCGCCTGATCAAGCCCGCCGACCAGAAATTCGCTGAGATATGACGCGGACGGGTTGGAATAAAGCAGCCCGATGCGCAGGCCACCGCCACCCGCAAGCCGCCGCGCGGCGATGTTGGGGGAATAATCGAGCTGGGCAATGGCCTGTTCGACGGCGGCGCGGCGGTCGGCGCTGACATTGCTGCTGCCGCTCAGGACACGCGAAACCGTCATCGGTGATACCCCGGCGGTGCGCGCGACATCGATGATGCGCGCACCATCGCCACGGCGCCGTGATGAACGCTCGCGGGTCAAGCCAGCGGTTCCCTATGGTAACTGGAACCGCAAGGCGCCGACTGATCAAAATCTTTCATGCCATTGCGATAGCGCAAACTTCGCCTGCGTCACAACCATGTTGTGCTCTGGCCCCGTTCGCTGGCCCGCGCGCAAAGGTGGCGAGAATTCGGATAAACGTTGCGGTCATGCGAATTCCGTCTTGATAACGCTACCAACTGGTTTGTATGATGAGTCCCACCGCAAGGACGGAAAAGGGAGAGTACGATGACCAGGCTCGGGCAGGCGCTACGAGGCGCGCCGCTAACGCTGATGGCCGGCACGGCGCTGGCAATCGGCATGGTTTCGCCTGTGGCCGGCGCCAAGGACGCGCCGCGCGGGCTGGCCCATCCGGCGCGCTGGCCCGTTGCACACAGTCGTGGTCTGATCGACCCCGTGACCGAGGCGCGCATATCGCGCATTCTGGCAAGGCTGACGCTCGAGGAAAAGGTCGGGCAGATGATCCAGGCCGACACCGCCTCGATCTCGCCCGAAGATTTGCGCCGCTATCCGCTGGGCAGCATCCTGGCGGGCGGCAGTTCGCCGCCGTTCGGCGCGCCCGATCGATCGGGGGCTGGGCCCTGGCTGGCAACGGTGCGGGCGTTCAGCGCGGTTGCGATCGAGCGGCGGGCCGGCCATGTGCCGATCCCGATCATGTTCGGGATTGATGCCGTGCATGGCAACAGCAATGTCGTGGGGGCCACGCTGTTCCCGCACAATTCGGCGCTGGGCGCCGCGCACGATCCCGCGCTCGTGCGCGCCATCGGTGCCGCAACGGCAGAGGAAACCGCCGCCACCGGGATCGACTGGGTCTTCGCGCCGACGCTTGCGGTGCCGCAGGACAGTCGCTGGGGCCGCACGTATGAAGGCTATTCCGAAGATCCGGCGGTCGTGCGCAGCTATGCTGGCGCGATGATCGAAGGGTTGCAGGGCGTCGGCGGCAAAGGCACCATCCAGCAAGGGCGGGTATCGGCCTCGGCCAAGCATTTCCTGGGTGATGGCGGCACCAGCAGCGGCATCGATCAGGGCAATACCGAGGTTGACGAGGCAAAGCTGATCGCGATCCATTCGGCGGGCTATCCCCCGGCGATCGATGCCGGCGTGCGCACGGTCATGGCCAGTTTCAACAGCTGGCAGGGCACCAAGATGCACGGCAACAAGAGCCTGCTGACCGGCGTGCTGAAAGGCCGGATGGGCTTTGCCGGGTTCGTCATTGGTGACTGGAACGGCCACGGCCAGGTGCCCGGATGCACCAACACCGATTGCGCGATCGCATTCAACGCCGGGCTCGACATGGCGATGGCGCCCGACAGTTGGAAGGGATTGTTCGAAAACACCTTGCGCGAAGCGCGCAAGGGCGAAATTCCCATGGCGCGGATCAACGACGCGGTGCGGCGTATCTTGCGGGTAAAGCTCAAGTCCGGGCTGTTCAATGCCGACCGTCCGTATGAACGCCGGCCCGATGTGATCGGATCGCCCGCGCACCGAGCGATCGCGCGCGAAGCCGTGCGCAAGACGCTGGTCCTGCTCAAGAACGATGGCGTGCTGCCGCTCAAGGCCTCGGCCCATGTGCTGGTTGCGGGTGAAGCGGCAGACGACATCGGGCAGCAATCGGGCGGATGGACGCTGTCCTGGCAGGGCGATGGCAATAGCAATGCCGATTTTCCCCATGGCCAGTCGATCTTTTCCGGCATTGCCGAGGCGATCAAGGCTGGTGGGGGCACCTCGACGTTGAGCGTTGATGGCAGTTACGCGCAAAAGCCCGATGCCGCCGTGGTCGTGTTTGGCGAACATCCATATGCCGAAGGGCTGGGTGACATCGGCAGCTTGTCATTCAGCGCGGCCGATCAGGCGTCGCTGGCATTGTTGCGCAAATTGCGCGCCGCCGGGATTCCGGTGGTTTCGGTGTTCCTGTCGGGTCGTCCGCTGTGGACCAATCCCGAAATCAACCAGTCGAACGCCTTTGTCGCCGCCTGGCTGCCGGGCAGCGAAGGGGCCGGGATTGCCGATGTGATTGTCGGCGATGCCGCCGGGCACCCGCGCCACGATTTCACCGGCCGCCTGTCCTATGTCTGGCCTGCGCGCGCGGACCAGTTCACCCATAACGGTGGTCAGCCGGGCGAACCGGCCTTGTTCCCGCTGGGCTATGGCCTGGACTATGCCCATGGTGGCACGCTGGGGCGATTGAGCGAAGATCCGGGCTTTGCCGGCACGAACACCAACACGTCGCTCTATTTTGCCGAGGGCAAGATTCCCGCGCCCTTCACGCTGATCCTGGGTGACGGGATCACGCGGACCAAGGTTGATTCGCCTACCCGGCAGGAAGGCGCGCTGCAATTGAGATGGCAGGGCGGGGCTTCGGCCAAGGCATCGATCGATGGCGCCGAACTTGATCTTGCGCGTGAGGCCAATGGCGGGTTGGAGCTGGAATTGACCTATCGCGTCGATCACGCGCCAAGCGGGCGGGTCACGCTGGCGATGGGCTGGGGCACGGTCGATGCCGGCACGCTGTTTTCCGCTGGCGAAGGCTGGCGCACGGCGCTGCTGCCGCTCAAATGCTTTGCCGATCGCGGTGCCTCGCTCGGCCATTTGCACCCGGTGTTCACGCTTGGGGCGACCGGCCCGTTCACGGTCTCGCTCGCCTCGATCCGGCTGGTGCCGCCCGTACCCGGCGGTGTCTGCCCCGCTGCGCCGCTTTAGGAGTATTTTGCGCCATGCTTAAAGCGATCTGTTCCGTGTTTGCCGCCGCCACGTTCGTGTCGGCGGCTGGCGCATCCGCCGAGCCCTTGCCCAGGATCGAAACGCAGGGGGACCATCACGCGTTGATGGTCGATGGCGCGCCGTTCCTGATGCTGGGGGCACAAGTCAACAACAGCTCGAACTATCCCGCGATGCTATCCGAAGTCTGGCCGACGATCGAGCAGATCCACGCCAACACCGTCGAAGTGCCGATCGCGTGGGAACAGATCGAGCCGGAAGAGGGGCATTTCGACTTTTCGTTTCTGGATCGCCTGTTGACAGAGGCGCGCGACCATCACGTGCATCTGGTGCTACTGTGGTTCGGGACGTGGAAGAACACCGCGCCAGCCTATACGCCCGCCTGGGTAAAGTTGAACCCTGCGCGTTTTCCCCATATGGTCGATGCCAAGGGCAATATGCACTATGCCCTGTCGCCGCATTACCGTTCCACGCTAGAGGCGGACAAGCGCGCCTTTGTTCACCTGATGGATCATTTGCGGGTGAACGATCCGCAAAATACCGTGATCATGATTCAGCCGGAAAACGAAGTTGGCAGCTATGGCAGCGTGCGCGACTTTGCGCCGGTTGCGCAAAAACTGTTCGATGGCCCGGTGCCCGCCGCCTTGCTTGATCAGGTGCACAAGGCCCCCGGAACCTGGCGGCAGGTGTTCGGGCCCGATGCCGACGAATTCTTTCACGCCTGGTCGATCGCCAGCTATGTCAATGAAATCGCGGCGGCGGGCAAGGCGGTCAAGGCCCTGCCGATGTACATGAACTGCGCCTTGCCATCGGCATTCGGGCGTCAGTTGGCGACGACATATGCCAGTGGCGGGCCGGCCCATTTCGTGATCGACGTGTACAAGGCCGCCGCGCCGGCGATCGATATTGTCGCCCCCGACATCTATGCCCGCGATCACGCGTCTTATCTTGCCTATCTGGGCTATTACGGGCGGCCTGACAATGCGCTGTTCGTGCCCGAAACGGGTAATGACAATGAATTCGCGCGCTATTTCTTTGCCGTGGTGGGCAAAGGTGCGATCGGATTTTCGCCATTCGGCATGGATGCCACCGGCTACTACAACTATCCGCTGGGGGCAAAGGCGCTCGATCACGATACGCTGGAACGGTTTGCCCGCAATTACCGGCTGTTTGCGCCGATGCAGCGGCAATGGGCGCAATGGGCGCTGGAAGGGCGGACCTGGGGCGCCGCCGAACCGACCGATCCCAAGGCGGAACATACCCAGGTGCTCCACCTCGGGCGTTATGATCTGACCGCGACGTTTGGCCAGTATCAGTTTGGTTATGACAAGCCGACCGGCAATCCTGTCCCCAGCGGCGGGGTTGCGGTTGCCCAATCGGGTGAGAGCGAATTCATTGTCACCGGGTTTGACGCGCGGGTCGCATTTGGCCTGGCACATCCGGCGGAACGTGAAAACCTGATGATGCTGCGCGTCGAAGAGGGCCATTTCGAACAGGGCAAATGGATCTTTCGCCGGGTGTGGAATGGTGATGAAATCGATTACGGCCTGAATTTTACCGATCGCGAACAAGTGCTGAAAATCACGCTGGCGACGTATCGCGGCATGGCGCCGATCCCCGTCGGGAATCCCAACTGACCGGCCCAACTGACTGTAGGCATAGGACATGTCGCGTATGATCAAAATCCATGCTCTGGCCACGGCGCTGCTTGCCGGCGCCAGTCCCGCGATCGCGGCGCCGCTGGCCATTGATGCCCCATTTGGTGCACATGCGGTGGTGCAGCGCGACCGGGCAATTGCGCTGTCCGGAGATGCCGCCCCGGCCAGCACTGTCACCGTGACACTGGATCAGACCACCGTATCGACGAATGCCGATGCGACCGGGCGGTGGCGGATTGCGCTGCCGCCGCATGGGGCGGGCGGCCCCTATCGGCTGGATGTCCGCAATGGCGATGCCGCGCTGTCGTTGGAGGATATCGCGGTCGGCGATGTCTGGCTCTGTTCGGGCCAGTCGAACATGGAATTCACGCTGCGCCATGCCGCCAATGCCGACCGGGAAGTCGGCGATGCGGCCAATTCCATGCTGCGGCTGTACAATGTGCCGCGCGCCTCTGCGCCTGTACCACTGGCGCGGTTTGCCACGCCCGTCGCCTGGCAAAGCGCATCGCCTGTCAGCGCTGCCGATTTTTCCGCCGCATGCTTTATCATGGGGCGCGAATTGCAGGCGCATCAGGGGATTGCCATCGGCCTGATTTCGGCGGCGTTTGGCGGTTCGGTGATCGAGGACTGGATCAGCCGCGACAGGCTGGCCACGCTTCCGCGTTATCGGGCGCAACTGGCCCTGCTCGATCGTTATGCGATTGATCCGGTCGGGGCGAAACGGGTTTGGGCGGAAAACCTTGAATCCTGGCTGGGCGCGGCGGTTCGGCCCCCCGCCGGCGCCAATTGGCGCACAGTCGCCAGCCTGACCCCGTGGGAAAGCTGGGGCGATGGGGCGCTCGCGGATTTTGACGGCACTGGCTATTACCGCGCCCACATCGTGCTGACGCCCGCCCAGGCGGGCAGGGCCACGCTCGACATCGGCGCGGTCGATGACATGGATCTGACCCGCGTCAACGGCGTGACGGTGGGTGCCGACGATTCCTGGGACAAGGATCGGCGCTATATCCTTCCCACAGGCGTGTTAAAGGCCGGCGACAATGTGATCGATGTGATTGCCGTGGACACCGGCGGTGGCGGCGGCATGTGGGGCGATGCCAGACGCGGCCTGACGCTGGCGGATGGCCGCGAAGTGCCGCTTACCGACTGGCGCTTTACCCCCGGCCCGTCGCTGGCGCAGACCGGAATGCCGGCGGGGTTTCCCTGGCTGGGCGGTTCGGGCCGCACGACGCTGTACAACGCGATGATCGCGCCGCTGCACGATTATCCGGTCAAGGGCTTTGCCTGGTATCAGGGCGAAGCCAATGTTGCCGACGCCAAAGGCTATGCCGAACTGATGCCGCTGCTGGTGCGCGACTGGCGTCTGCGCTTTGGCGCGCAGCCGTTCGTGATAGTGCAGCTCGCCGGCTTTGGCCCCCAGGTCAGCGAACCGGTCGACGATGCCTGGGCGCAATTGCGCGATGTGCAGCGGCGCGTGGCAGATGGTGATCCGGCGGTCGGCCTGGCCAGTGCGCTTGATGCGGGCCAAGTCTATAATATCCATCCCACCGACAAACAGACCGTCGGCCATCGGCTGGCGCTGGCCGCACGGCACATCGCGCTGGGCGAACCGGTCGAGGATCGCGGCCCCTCGCCGCTGTCGGTGCGGCGCGAGGGGCAGACCATCGTGGTCCGGTTCGCGCATGGCCCGTTGAAACTTGTCGGCGGGGGCGAAGCGCTGGGATTTGAACTGTGCGACGCCGCCGCGCGCTGCCACTTTGTCGCGGGCAAGCTGACCGGCGATGCCATTGCCATCGCTGACGATGCCTCTGCGCGGCAGGTCCGCTATTTGTGGCAGGCCAGTCCGCTGGTCAATCTCTACAACGCCGCCGGTTTGCCGGCGAGCGGGTTTGCCCTGCCGATCAACCATGATGCAGATTGATCGGCGCCATCTGCTGGCCTCGGGCGCGTGCTTGTCTGCGGCAGCATGGCTGGGCCGGCAGGCACGGGCCCATGCGCCTGATGGTGCGGAGCACTGGGCAAAGGGGGCAGGGGACATCGACGCGGGCGCGCGGCGCGAAACCATGCGGTTCGATTTCGGCTGGAAATTCAGGCTCGGCCACGGCAGTGATCCGGCAAAGGATCTGGGTTTTGGTTCCGGCCAGAGCGATTTCTCCAAAGCCGGCATTTTCGGGTTTGCTCAGCTAGATTTTGACGATTCCGGCTGGCGCACGCTCGATCTGCCGCATGACTGGGCGGTGGAACTGCCGTTTGTGCATGACGATACCGGGGCCGGCGATTCGCAACTGCGTTCGCACGGTTACAAGCCGATCGGTCGGCGCTATCCGGAAAACAGCGTCGGCTGGTATCGGCGGGCGTTCGACATTCCCGCCAGCGATCGCGGGCGACGCATCGTGGTCGAATTCGATGGCGCATTTCGCGACGTGCTGGTGTTCGTCAACGGGTGCTTCATCGGGCGCAACACCAACGGTTATACGCCGTTTGGCTTCGATCTATCGGACTATCTGGCCTATGGCGCGACCAATCATATCGTGGTGCGGGTCGATGCCGCGTTTGGCGACGGCTGGTTCTATGAAGGCGCCGGGATCTATCGCCATGTCTGGCTGACCAAGACCGATGCGGTGCACCTTGGCCAGTGGGACAGCACCGTTCGGACAACGCTGAACGGCGCGTCGGCCAGCCTTGCGCTGGGCACACATGTCGCCAACGATGGTACAACCGATGCCATGGCCAAAGTCGCCTGGACCATCAGCGATGCGACCGGCACGACCGTCGCCATGGCGCAAACGGGCGAACAACGGGTTCCCGCCGGTGGTCGGGTGGCGTTCGACACTTCGGCAATGCTTGCCAATCCCGAACTGTGGTCGATCGGCCACCCCTATTGCTATACCGCGCTCGTTTCGGTCATCGTGGATGGCAAGGCGCGGGATGGCGAACGCATCGCGTTCGGTGCGCGCACCGCCGTGTTCGATGCTGACAAGGGGTTCCTGCTCAACGGCCTGCCGGTCAGGATTCAGGGCACCTGCAACCATCAGGATCATGCCGGCGTCGGTGCCGCGCTGCCCGACCGTTTGCAGCAATTCCGGCTGGGCGTGCTGCGTGACATGGGGTGCAACGCGGTGCGCACCTCGCACAATATGCCAACCCCGGAATGGGTCGATGCGTGCGATCGCATGGGCGTGATGATGATGTGCGAAACGCGGTTGATGGGTTCCACGCCCGAAGGTCTGGCCCAACTCGACACCATGATCAGGCGTTACCGCAATTCGCCGTCGATCATCTTGTGGTCGATCGGCAACGAAGAGTTCGTGTTGCAGGACAAGATGGCCGAACAAGGTGCGCGGATCGCGGCCACCATGGTGCGGCGCTGCCATGCGCTTGATCCAACGCGCCCGGTTACGGCCGCCGCCAACTTCGACAATGAAAAGGGCGTGTCCGAGCCGCTCGATGTGATCGGCTTCAATTACAACCAATGGGTGCTGGACGGATTTCACAAGAAACACCCGACCCGGCCGATCATGGGATCGGAAACGTCGAGCGCGATTTCAACGCGGGGCGAATATGCCACCGATCCCAGGCGCAACCTGATCAACAGCTATGACGGCGTCGTCGATTGGGGCCAGACGCCAGAGGCATGGTGGAAAATCTATGGCACGAGGGGCTGGGCGTCGGGCGGCTTTGCCTGGACCGGATTCGACTATCGGGGTGAACCGACGCCTTATGGCTGGCCCTCGATCAGTTCGCAATTCGGCGTGATCGACATGTGCGGTTTTCCCAAGGATTATTATTACTATTACAAGGCGTGGTGGCGCAAAGAGCCCGCGCTGCATGTGTTCCCGCACTGGAACTGGCAGGGCAAGGACAATCAGGATGTGGCCGTATGGGCCTATTCCAACCTCGACGAAGTGGAATTGTTCGTCAATGGCCAGAGTCAGGGACGGCAGAAAGTGCCCGATCTCGGCCATGTGGCATGGGCGGTAAAATACCAGCCGGGCCAGATCGCGGCCATCGGTTATCGCAACGGCAGGCGGGTGCTGGTGCAAACGCGCGAAACCACCGGACCGGCAGAGACGCTTCGGCTTGTCGCGGACCGGGCGGAGATTGGCGCCGATGGGCAGGACATCGCGATCATCACGGTCGACGTGACCGATCGGCAGGGCCGCGCCGTGCCGACGGCAAACGACCGGATCGCGTTCAAGGTATCGGGCGCGGGCAAGTTGATCGGGGTCGGCAACGGCGATCCCAATTGCCTGGAAAGTGACAAGGGCGCCACGCGATCGCTGTTCAACGGCCTCGCCCAGATAATCGTGCAGGCCACCAGACAGGCCGGAACGATCCGCATCGAGGCGGTGTCGGATGGCGGGCAACCGCTTGAATCGGCGGTGCAACTGATCCAGACGCGGCAGAGCGGGCGTCGACCGACGGTTCCCTGATGGGGGGAATTGCACCTTGGTATTATACCACCGTGCATTGCGCCGTGATGCACGGTGTTATGATGCCTCAAGCTGTAAGTCGGCTTGGCTCTTGCGCAAAAAAGGCGGCACCATCGCTGTTGCGATGATGCCGCCGAAAAACCTAGAAATGTGCCATTGCGGTCATGGTGTAACGCCGATCGGTCATATAGGTGTCAAACGGTGTAAAGACGCCCGGCATCGGTTCCTGCATCGTCTTGGACAGGGTGTTCAGCACGTTCGTGGCGCTAAGCTTGATTGAGAAATGGCTGCTGAACTTGTAGTCAAATCCGACATCCATATATCCAGCCGCATCGCTCCAGAGGGGCACCATCGGGTAGGCTTGGTAAGAACCTGAGGCACTGGTGCTTGTATTGACGGTATAGGGATTGCCGCCCGTGGCTGCAAACGACAGCGGGTTGGCATTCGTGCTGAGCAACTGCTTTGAATGCCAGTTATAGGCCACACGAAAATTGACAGGCCCCATGCTGTACATCAGTTCGACATTGGTCGAAAACTTCGACATGTTATAATAAGGTAGCTTGTAGTCCTGATGCCATGTTCCGCCGGTTGGCGCGTTACCGTCCAGCACGTCTTGCGCTTCGGCACCGGGGTTCTGGCTTTCAACAAACGTTAAACTGCCATTTACGCCGAACCCCTTGAGAACGCCCGGCAGCATGTCAAAGAAGGTCCGCGCCCCGATTTCGAACCCTTCGATCGTCGCCCCCACGCCAGACGTCTTGTTCTGAAGATACGTCCACGGCAGATTGAGCGTGACCGGGGTCGTGCCATTTTCAAGCAAGGCCGTCGGCTGGACGGCGGTCGAGGCTGAGAACAGATCCTGATCCTTGATCTGTTTCAGGAACCCGTCGGCATAGAGCATCGTCCCGTTCTTGGGGTACCATTCGAGCGACACATCCTCGCTGCGGATCATCACCGGACGCAACTTTTGTCCGGTGCCGTTGTTGCTGAACATGTTCTGGAAAAGGGTTTCGCCAACCAACGTCGGCGAACCACCGGGGGTCGAAGGTGGAAGGGTTGCCGCATAATTGGTCGTGGCGGCACTGACGTTGCCGTTTGCCTTGATATCCCCCAAGTTGGGCGGCGCATCGGATTCGGATGCGGCAAACCGCAAAATGGCCTTTTGCGACAGTTCGAACTTGATATTGAATGCGGGAAGCACGCGGACAAAGCCATAGGCAATCGTGTTTTGAGTTGCGTTCCCGGTCCCTGGGAGCGAGTACAGCGGCGCAGCGCCGCCACCAGCGACAGCGACCGCATCTGCGGTCGTCAGATAGAAAGTCGTCGGACCACCGCCGGCCGCGTTGCCGCTTTCGCCGACCATGCCGCTGCTGTACAGCTTGTCGCCAGCCACACGCACACCGATGTTGCCAGAAAACGGCGGAATGAAACCGATTCTGTCGTGCGCAAACTTCGTTTCAAGGTAGGCCGCCGCGTTGAAGATCGTCGACCGGGTCTTGCCCAGTCCCTGATCGAGCTCGTTCCAATACGCTGCCGCGTTTGGCTGAGGCTGCCCATAAGTGCTGAGCAGATAGAGCCAGTTGAACGATTTCATCAGACTGGGGCTCGGCAACAGAACCGCGCCGGGAGCTGCAACACGACCATTGAAGAAATTCGGGAAAGTGCTTACCGTGTAATCAGCACTATTTCCAAGCGCTGCCGTGTCATTTGTCGGCGTCCGTGCGCCTGTGCCATAACCATAGGCTCCCAAATCTGCATAATAAGTCCCAATGAAATCATCACGCTCGACGCGGTTGTCAACGCGAACACCTGCGGAAATAGATTTGAAAAATCCATCCTCGCCGAGATTGTAGTCAACATCGACATGTCCAGACAGCATGGTGCCCTTGTTATCTAAACCGTTGTAACTCATCGAACCCCAATACGCTGTCCCTGGGTTAAGCAGGCCGGCAGTGTTGAGCCCACCGACGGTGGGAATGCTGGTGGTTTCGTTGATCGAGACGGTGCCAAGCGTTCCACTGCCCTGTGCGAGGTCGGCATACATGCTTTGCGATGACGCGCGCGAGAACACAAACTGCACCCCGCCGCGAAGACGCAGACGATCGCCAGGGGTCCACAGCACGCTTTGCGAAATGTTCAGCGTCGAATTCTTGCTATGCCCGGCAGATGCATGGCCATTGAAACCGGGCAAGCCGGTGACCGGAGGCGTACACTGGTCAAAATTGGGCCAATTCCCCCAATTATACGTCGCCGTCGAAGGCGCTGCTCCATAGGTAGCGCCACAATTCGGTGTTTGGAAAGGGCTGCTGGCGCTGTTGTATGCGTTATTAACATAAGGAATAAACCACGCATTCGCCGCCAGTTGCGCCGGCGTCATGGCTGAAACCTGCCAGGTGTTCTGGCCCCACACCGGAATGCCGGTCGATCCATATCCCAGATTGCCGGATTCAAACAGGCCCGAGTTGGCATATGTCGCATTGCTGGGGATGTTGGTCGTGGCACCGGAGGGCGTGTTGCCGAATCCAGCCCCTTCCGAATAGTTGTTGGTTATATATTGTGAAAAGAAGACCGTGTTGGTGAACACCAGATCGTTCTTTGGGCGCCACTGAATGGCCTGATAGGCGCCATAGCGTTCGCGCTGAAAGCTGTCCTGACTCCAACTGACACCATTCGGAACCAGGGCCATGTTGTTCGGCGCACCGGGAGCGTATTCGGCAAGATCGGCGCCGATCTGCAGATCGCTGGCCGCCTGATTGTAGCGCGAATAGGCCACATCCCACAGAATGCCGATGTCGCCAATTCCGGTATGGAACGTCTTGGTATACAGGGCAGAGACGTTTGGCGTAAACGATTTGGACAGATCGCCGTAGTTGCCACCCGCCGTAACATCGAATTCGGTCTTGTGATAATCGAACGGCAAGTGCGTGCGCAGGTCGATCGACGACACACCGCCCTCGATAAGGTCGGCGCGCGACGCCTTGTAAATGTCAACGCCACCCATCAATTCCGGTGTGACCTCTCCCCAACTGATCGCACTCGCCCCGTTGGCGCTGAACACTTGCTCACCATTCAGCGTGCTGGAATTGTACGGCAACCCCCTGACAGAGATTCCCGTGCCTTCGACCTGAAAGGCGGGCGTTCCGTTTTGCGATACCGTAAAACGCGACAGCGTCACGCCCGAAATGCGCTGCAGCACTTCGGTAACGGAAGTGTCCGGCAATTTTCCTGCTTCGTCGGACACCACCGAGTCAACGATAGTGTCGGACAACTTCTTGATTTCAGTTGCTTGTTCCAGCGCCTTGCGGCGGGCTGTGACGACGATCGCCTGAGTCGCTGGCTTGCCGTCGTCCTTGGTGGCGGCATCCGTGGAGGCCGCAGGCTTGTCCGCGGTGGCGTCTTGAGCCCCCGCAGTCGACTGCGCGATGGCGGGCTGCACCATGGCGCCCGACAGAATGATGGCCAAGCCACTAACGCTCGACCTGAAATTGCGAATCTTCACCTTTTCCCCTCCCAGTATTCAGATGAAGGCCAAAACCGCGACACATCGCGGCACAGCCTTACACTGCATCCTCGTTCACGGCAGCCATTTAGGTGCCTAATCCCAGAGGCCGCACATCCCCATATATTGTATGACAAGTCAATCGTGATTTTGCGAGCGCTATCATTTTGTAACCGGCGTGGTGCATGGGTGCACGCCAGACGTTGAAGATGCGGTGTAACTCGATGTCAGGATGGTTATCGGGGCTATCGTTCGCGGATGATGGCCCGATCTCGGGCGCAAAGTGGCAACGCAGCCTGATTCGCCTATGCTCGAAATATGTGTCTTGGCGATTTGCCCGCCCAGAGTCCCTGCGATTATGATCGAGACAGGATATGGGAATTGATCGCCGTCCGAGATAGCGCTATCAATGGCGCCGGGGGGCTGGCAATGCGCCTGTTGAGCTGGTCAGGGTGTTGAGCTGGTCAGGGTCTGGGCCTGCAATGCCGCCGGAACAACGATCAGCGCTGGGAGAATTCGCAATGACCTACAAATTGGCAGCCGGGATGGTGTGCATCCGAAAAATCACGTTTTGGGCAATGATGCCTCTGATCGTGGTCTTGCCGGGCCAGGCATACGCGCAAACCCATGACGTTCCGGTGGTTTCGTGGGGCAAGTCCGGCATTACCTTTGAACAGTATCGCGCCGATGCGCTCGATTGCGGCAAGAACGGTCTTGCCAGCGACATCGATAATTCTGATCCGGTCAATACGCTGCGCCGCGCAGAGACCCAGTTGGAAGCGATCGACACGCAGCCGTGGGCCATGACCACGGTGACCAACAACAAGGCGCCGAACGGCGGTGTGGATGTCGATACTACCCAGGCCGTCTCGCGTGCGCACGATGAACAGGCGATCATGGAAGGTACCCGGCCCAAAGAGCAATATGCCCGGATCAAGCAACTGATGTTCGTCGCCGTGCGCAAATGCATGATCGACCATGGTTACGCCCGGTTTGCCCTGACCGAAGCGCAGCGCGCGCAGATGCGTCGGATCAAGGGCCCGGTTCCGCGACGTGCCTATCTGTTTGGCCTGGCAAGCGACGCCAATATCCTCGAAAAGCAGAAAATTTCCACTGCCGCGCAATGATCGCCGCAGCTTGGCGCTTATCCGCTATTGCGACAGGCCCATGTCGAGCAGCGCCATGTCGAGCAATTCGCGCATCAACTGCGCCGCGTATTCGCCATCTCCAGAGGCGATTGCATCGCGGATCGTGTGGTGTTCCTGCAGCATGTCGCGCGGGTTGGTGGTGCGTTCCTGTTTGAAACGCGTGGTCCAACGCACGGCGGCGCCGATGGAACTGCCCAGCGTATAGATCGCCTCGTTATCGGTGGCTTCCAGCAGGGCGGTGTGAAAGGCTTGGTCGGCCTCTTGCCCCAGGGCCGATGCCAGGCCGAATTCGCGCATCCCGCGCAAGGCTTCGTCCATCGCGGCGATATGTTCTGGTCTGTGCCGCTGCGCCGCGAGCGCGGCGGCGGTCGGTTCGATCTGGCTGCGCAGTTCGAACAAGTCCTCCACAAATTTGCGGTCGGGCTGAATCGAAAACATCCATTCGAGCACTTCCGGATCGAGCAGATTCCACTTGTTGCGCGCGGTGATGTGGGTTCCGGCCTTGGGCTTGCTTGAAATCATGCCCTTGGCGATCAGTATGCGCAGCGCCTCTCGATAGGCGGTGCGCGAAATATGCAGCGATTCCGACAGTTCGATTTCACCGCTCAGCTTGTCGCCCGGCTTGTACACGCCGGCCAGGATCGCGGTGCCCAGTTGGCGGGCGACCGTCCGATGGATGCGAGATGATGTGCCGCTTTCAGGCTCGTGTCCGTCCATCGTCACTATCCTTCTGCCCAATTCGACCTACTTGTCGTACCAATATCATCAGAGATATATCCTGCTGCGCTGCGGTCAAGCAGAGCGGGCGCCAAAGGCGACCTTTCTTGCTGAAAACAGGTGGCAATCGGTGGGTGGCGCCAAGGATCGGCTTGACAGCAGGTCTTGGGTTGTGAGATGGTAGCGGTAACAAAAAATTCGGGATGAGAGGCTGGCAAAATCACGTCCAATCGGGCCATCTTGTGCTTGCCGGCGCAGATCATGTTTCAGAAAGGATTCTCATGCGTTTGCCGTATGCCATTCCGGCTGCGCTGCTTGCTCTGGCTGGCTCCCCCGTGCTTGGCGCGCCCGCCACTGTGCTTGATCGCGACGGCGCCTGGGTCAGTGTTGAATCCTATGGCCCCAATGTCGTGCATGTGACCATCGCTGTCGACAAGGCCGAAGCGCTCAAGGGGCCGGGGTACGGCATTCTCGCGCGCAATGCCGACAGCGCGCAATTGCACCATCAGGCCGGGGCCGATGGCGACAGTTTCACCACATCGGCGCTGGCCCTGCATGTCGATGCCGCGCCGGCACCGCGCGTGCCTTCGGCGATGGATCGCTATTTCGCGCCGTCGTTGTCGCCGGTCAGCCTGCAATTGCGCGATGGCGCGGGCAAAGTGCTGGTTTCGCTGAGCAGTTGGGAAATGTCGCCGCACACCGTCAGTGGCGAGGCAACGTATCAGGTCGGCATCTCGCTTAGCGCCGGGGCCGACGAACATTATTACGGCATGGGCCAGAATCAGGAAAGTCGCGGGCCGCTCGACCTTCGCGGCAGAGTGATCGACTGTCAGCACTGGTATGACGCCCCCGCCGGAGAGCAAATCTGCGTGCCGTTCGTGGTTTCGTCAAAAGGTTATGGCATAATTTGGGACAACCCGTCGCAAACCCACCTGGCGGCGGCGATACGCGGCCATACCGCGATTCAATCGCGGGTGGGCGATCGGGTCAGCTTTTTCCTGATCGTGGGCGATACCCCCGAAGCGATTTATTCGGGCTATGCCCGCGTGACCGGGCGCACGCCGATCCCGCCAAAGGCCGCGTTTGGCCTGATCCAGTCAAAGGCGCGCTATGACAGCCAGCAGGAAGTGCTGCGGGTTGCGCACACCTATCGCGACAAGGGCTATCCGCTTGATGCGATGGTGCTGGACTGGTTCTATTGGACCCGCATGGGGCAGCTTGACATCAACCCCGCAGAATTTCCGGACCCCGATGGCATGAACCGGGAATTGCATGGCATGGGGCTGCACTCGATCGTGTCGATCTGGCCGCGATTTGAAACCTCGGGCCGCTATTTCAACGAACTTTCCACCAAAGGCTATCTGCTGCACGACAAGGACGGCCATGTGGTCGATGGTTTGCCGTTCCGCGCCGACCGCGCCGGCGCGCTGATCGACGAAACCAACCCCGATGCGCGCAAATGGTTTTGGGATCATGCCCGCGACAATGTGCTGGCGCATGGCTTTGACTATCCCTGGCTTGACGAGACCGAGCCCGATCTTGTGCCCGACGGCAGTTTTTATGCGATCGGTTCGGGCGACCGGTACCACAATGTTTTTCCCTTGCTGCATGTCGAAGGCGTGGCCGACGGGTTGCGCGCATGGAAACCGGATACGCGCGTGCTGATCCTGTCGCGCGCGGCCTATCTCGGGTCGCAACGCACCGGCGCGCTGTTCTGGTCGTCGGACATCGATCCGACCTGGGAAGCGTTGCAGCGCCAGATCCCGACCGGGCTCAACATGGCGGCATCGGGCATTGCTTATTGGGGCAACGACATCGGCGGGTGGCAATGGCTGCCGCAATCGGGCGGGGGCACCCGCGCGCCGCTGATCGATCCGGGCGATGCCGCGCCGGGGCTGGGCGCCTATCGCGACTATCCCGAATTGCTGACCCGCTGGTTTGAATATGGCACGTTTCTGCCGACGCTGCGCCTGCACGGCAATCATCCCAACACCGAAATATGGGCCTATGGCAAAGAGGCAGAGGCGATCATGGCGCGCTATGACCGGTTACGCTATCAGCTGATCCCCTATATCTATAGCCAGGCGCACAAGACTTACGACACCGGCGCACCGTTCATGCGACCGCTGTGGATGGATTTCCCCCAAGACCCCAATGTCGCCGATCTTGGCACCGAATATATGTTCGGCCCGGCCTTTCTGATCGCGCCGGTGACGGAGCAGGGCCAGACCGAAAAATCCGTCTATCTGCCGGCGGGTGACTGGTACGATTTCTGGACCAATGAAAAACTGGCCGGCGGACGCTGGATCAAGGTGAGCGCGCCGATCGAGCGTATTCCGGTTTTTGTGCGCGCGGGTTCGATCGTGCCGACCGGCGCCGACATCCCATCCACCGCCACGCATCAGGCGATCCGCGAACTGCGCGTCTATCCGGGCAAAGATGGCGAATTCGCGCTCTATGACGACGATGGCGTGTCCTATGACTATGAACATGGCAAAGGCCGCACCACGCTGCTGCGCTGGCACGATGCCGCCGGAGCGTTGACGGCGAGCGGCGACGACAAGGCGCTCGTGACGGCGGCGCCGGGCCTTGTTCGCGTCATGGGTCATTGATTTTTCATATTTCCAACAGGAACCGACATGATCAGGCCGCTTCACCGAACCCTGCCGCTCGTTGCTCTTGCCCTGATCGCATCGCAGGTTTGCGCCCAGGCAGCCGATACGCCAAGCGTGACCATCGCGCTGGACGAGGTCAAGGCGCACATCGATCCGCAGTTCTATGGATTGATGACCGAGGAAATCAATTTCGCCTATGAAGGGGGCCTTTACGGCGAACTGCTGCGCAACCGCAGTTTCAAGGGTGAGGCGGGGCTTGCCTATCAGGCCGATACGCCGATCTATTGGTCGGCGCTGGGGGCTGCGCAGATCGCGCTTGACCATTCGGTTCGCCTGAACCGCGCGCTTGATCTCAGCCTGTCGCTCGATGCCACCGGGGCCTCGGCCGAACATCCCGCCGGGATCGCCAACACCGGCTATTGGGGCGTTCCGGTGCGGGCGAATACACCGTACCGCGCTTCGTTCTTTGCCCGTGCACAGGGCGCTGCGGGCCCGGTCACGCTGTCTATCGTCGACAAGGACGGGCACGCGGTGGCCTCTGGCGTGGTGTCGGGCCTGACCGATACATGGCAGCGCTATGACGTGACGCTGCGGACGGGGGCGGTCGCGCCGTCGCCGGCCGCCACTTTTACCCTGACCACTACCACGCCGGGCAAGATCTGGCTGCAACAGGTTTCGTTGTTCGGCCCGACCTACGGCAACCGCCCCAACGGGTTGCGCCCCGATCTGATGAACAAGCTGGCGGCGATGCGGCCAGGGTTTATCCGTCTGCCCGGCGGCAATTACCTTGAAGGGGACACATTCGGGCAGCGATTTGACTGGAAGGCGACGCTGGGGCCGGTGGAACAGCGGCCTGGGCACCGGTCGCCGTGGAACTATTGGTCGACCGATGGCATGGGCCTGCTCGAAATGCTCGAATGGTCGCAGGATCTTAAGGCCGAGCCGGTGCTGGCGGTGTTTGCCGGCTATGCGCTTAATGGTCAGCACGTGTCATTGGCGGGCGACCTTGCCCCCTTTATCCAGGACGCGCTTGACGAGATTGAATATGTGACCGGTGACGCTGCCACCAATTGGGGGGCCCGGCGCATTGCCGACGGACATCCCGCGCCGTTCGGGTTGCACTATATCGAAGTCGGCAACGAGGATTTCTTTGATTCCTCAGGTTCCTATGATCAGCGCTTTTCCGCCTTTTACAAGGCGATCAAGGCGAAATATCCAAACTTGCGGATCATTTCCACGGCCCCGCTGTCGGCCACGCCGTCGCAACGGCCCGATGTCATCGACGAACACACGTATGCCTTTGGCGGCGAGGCCGAGATGTACGGCCGTGTTCGCGATTATGACCTGCGTTCGCGCACCGAACCCAAAGTGATGGTCGGCGAATGGGCCACGCATGACGGCTGGCGGATGCCGACGCTGCGCGCGGCGCTGGCCGATGCGGCCTATCTGATCGGGCTGGAGCGCAATGCCGATCTCGTCGTGATGGAATCCTATGCGCCGCTGCTGGCCAATCTCAGCCATATCGGCGGGGGCGCGCACGACAATTCGGTGCAATGGGCGCCCAATCTGATCGGGTATGACGCGCTCAACGTCTATGGCACGCCATCGTATCACGTCTTGCAGATGTTCGGCAGCAACCGGGGTGATGACGTGTTGGGGACAGTGGCGGGCAACGTGCCCAGCTTTACCACCGGCGGCAAGACATACCCGTCGCTCTATTGGCTGGCCACGCGGCGCCAGAGCGATGGCCGTGTGCAGATCAAGCTGGTCAATCGCGGCACGCATGCCCAGCCTTTGCGCATCACTTTGCGCGGCGCGCATTTCGTCGCCGACCATGGCACGCTGACGGTGCTTGCGGGCAAGGATCCGGGCGATACCAATTCGCTGGATAAGCCCGACGCGATTGTTCCTTTGACCGTGCCGGTTGGTGGTCTGTCACGTGAATTTGTCCGAACCCTGCCTGCCTATTCGGTATCGGTGCTTGATTTCGAGGCACGCTGATCACGCTGGATTGCGCAAAGGTTTCAGTCTGAAATAGCGTATTTTCAAGGCCTTGCCCGGTCGCAAAACCCCTCCACCGCCTTTCAGGCGGTTCCCCTCCGCGAAACGGGAAGGATACCGGAACGGCAGGGTTCAGGCGCTTGGAGCAGGCACGGCATTGCGATTTGTGGAGTTTCGGTTTGAAAATGAAAGCGTTCATCACGGCGCTGGCCGTGCCTGTGGTGGTTCTGGCCGGCGGCGCGGTAAAGGCCCAAACCCCGGACAAGGCCTGGTTGCCCACCTGGTATGCAAGTCCTTCGCCAAGCTCTGACGCCACTGCCTGGATCAAGGATCTTACGATCCGCGAGATTGTGCACACCACTGCCGGTGGCAAGGCCCTGCGCATCAGGCTGTCGAATGCCTATGGCACCGTTCCCCTCCATATCGATCAGGCCTTTGTCGCCAATCGCCTTGGCGGTGCGAACGTTTCGGATAGTGTCCGGCTGCGCTTTGCCGGAACCGACGATGTGACGATTGCGCCGGGGGCAACGGTGGTCAGCGACCCGGTGGAATTCGCCGTCAAGCCGGAATCCGATCTTGGGATAAGTCTCTATCTGGCCGATGCGGTTGCCTCGACCGGGCACTTGCAGCAGCGCAGCGCCATTTACTTTGCGCGGGGCAATGTCGCCGCCGACCCGGCCATCACACCCGGCGAAGGGCCCAAGAACACCTGGTCATCGTGGTTGTTCCTGAGCGAGGTGGAAGTTTCGGGATCACACGACACGGGCGCGATCGTTGCCTTTGGTGATTCGATCACCGACGGGATGGCGATCGATTCCGACAGCGCCACATCCTGGCCTGACCGACTGTATGACCGGCTGGTCAAGGATCACCGCCCATTTTCGGTGATCAACGCCGGGATCACCGGAAACCGCCTGACCCGGCCGGGTCAGTGGGGGCCGTTCGGGGACAAGGGGCTTGACCGCTTTGATCGCGACGTTCTGGCGCTGCCCAATGTCGCCGCGACGATCATCCTGATCGGCATCAACGATATCGGCCAGAGCGCCAGGGGCCATTACGACTATGTGTCGGCCGAAGATATCGAGGCCGGGCTCGCCCAATTGACGGCGCGCGCGCATACGCGGGGTCTGAAGGTCTATTTGGCCACGCTCGTTCCCTTTCGGGGCGCAAAAGACGACTATTACACCGACGACAAGGATGCCCTGCGTCAGGCCGTCAACGCCTGGATCCGCACAAACGCGGAAATCGATGGCTTCGTCGATTTTGACAAGGCGCTGGATGATCCGGCAAACACCGGCCAGATGAAGCTGGAATATGACAGCGGCGATCATCTTCACCCCAATTCCAAAGGCGCCAATGCCATGGCGGACGCTGTCTCGCTCGACCGGTTCAATGCCGGGATGGTGCCGTGAATCGGTACGATTTCCATTCGTCCCGACCAGAACGGACCGAACTAACGAAATGGCCACTGGATACACATAAAATCGCCACCAGGCTGAGCAACACCGCCCCCGCAATTGCGGCAAAGCGCATGCGAAACACACCCATCCGGGAACGCCCGACTTCGAACAACGTGCGACCAGGGCTCATAAAATTCCAAAAAGATCGGCTGCGGGTCGATACCATCCCGCTTGATATTTGGAAATCGCGATTGTTTTGGATTATAATTTTGTATATCGGAATTGAAATGGATGTGCATCTGGTGCGAACCTTCATCGCCGCTGCCGATACGGGCAGCTTCATCGCCGCAGCAACCCGTGTGCATGCCAGCGCCTCGGCGGTTACGGAGCGGATCAAGCAGCTTGAACTCTTGCTCGGTGCACGCCTGTTCGAACGCGACAAGCGGGGTTGTCGGCTGACTCAGGCCGGGCACCGGTTCATGGAGCCGGCGCAGGCGATGATCCGGGCCTGGGAAACCGGACGGTCGCGAGTCAACTTGCCCGCCCGATACCACCACAGCCTGCGCATCGGCGGTCAGCACGCGCTGTGGCCGGCGCTGTTGATCCCCATGCTGAATGAGTTGACACACGCCCGGCCCGATATCGCGGTCCGTGCCGCTGCCGCTGCGCCCGCTCAGATCAACCGGGCGCTCGCCGATGGCGAACTGGACATGGCCTTTCTTTACGACCCCGTGTTGCGCAGTGGTATACGCATCGAGCAATTGGTCGCCGACCGCCTGGTCCTCGTGTCCAGCCGGCCAGACCTCGAATGGCGCGAAATTTTCGTGCATTTCGACTGGGGTGAAAGCGCCAATGCGGAAATTCGCGCAAGGATGGGCGATTTGCCCCCGGCGGGCATCCAGTTGGACCTCGGCATCCTGTCGCTCGACTGGCTGACCAGCACCGGCGGCGCAGGATTTGTGCCGGAACGTATGGCGACCGGGCAACTGCACGAGGGCAAACTGGCGATCATCGAAGGCGTTCCCAGTGTCGAATTTTCGCCTTTCATCTGCTGGCGCGCTTCGCTGGATACGACAATTTGCGAGACGCTGATCGCCCTTGCGAGACGCCACGACACGCATCCGTCGGCGGCCTGGCTGGCCGCAGATCCGGTTCATTGCGGGTAAGGCTGCGTTCGTTTAGCGTCGGCACGCCACTCCGCTGCCCCAAATTTTTTCTGTTTCGAACGAGTTGACATGATGCGCGCAGTTCGCACACTCGCCAAAACCCTGTGGTTTGTGCCAGCCTTCTGGCTTTCGCTCTGCTGGTCGGGTTCGCCCGCATGGGCCGATCCCGCGCCATTCGATCTGGCTGGGCCGAACATGGCGGTGTCGGTCACGCGCCAGGGTGTCACCCTGCCGATCGCATCGGTGCCACAGCTTTCTACTGGCGACAAAGTCAGGGTGCAGGTGATTCTGCCCGCCACCGAAACCGCGCATTACCTGCTGGTTGCCGCGTTCTTGCGCGATTCGACCAATCCGCCGCCCGATGGCTGGTTCTTCCGGTCCGAGACGTGGAAAGCGGCTCGTCGTGGCGGCGGCGCACTGGATCTGACTGTGCCGGACGGGGCCAATCATCTGGCCTTGTTCCTGGCACCTGCGACCGGCGGCGATTTCGCGACCTTGCGCAAGGCGGTTCAGGCGCGTCCGGGCGCGTTTATCCGTGCCTCACAGGATCTGGAACAGGCATCGCTCGATCGCAGCCGTTTCGAAGCCTATCTGGCCGCGATCCGCTCGGTTTCTGCCACGACGCCCGAGGCATTGGCCCACGATGCGCCGGTCATCGCCGGCAGCCTGCGGATAAAGATCAACGAAGAGTGTCTGCAACGCCAGGCCGAGTTCCAGGCCGCGTGCCTGCTCGATGCAAAGCAGGCGGTGCTGCTGGGCGGTGATGGCGCCGCCAACAGCAATGCGGTGACGGGCGCGGCCACCGACCTGGTGATGAATCTCAGCGCGACAACCGCCGGCGGTGCGGGCATTTACAGCCCCTATATCGGCGCGATCAAGGATATCGTCGGCATATTTGGCGCCATGCACAGTGCCCGTTACCAGTATATCCCGGCACTGGGGCTGGGCCATGGCGACAAATTGGCGCTGGTTCTCAACACGCCACCCTCGTTTGCCGATCCGAAATCGGTGCTGATGGTGGCCTTGCCGGCGGTCAAGCCGGTGGCGGCACTGGTGCCGCATCACGAGGCGGGTGCCATCCCGCCATGCCTTGGGACCAGGGAACCGCTCGTCCCGCTGACCATCAGCCCGCTCTATTATGCGACTGCTTATGCCCATGACCTGACCTTGCGCGTACACATTTCCGGCGCTGCCCATGTCGATCTGCCCGTCGTGCCCGATCCGGTTCGCGGCGGCCTGACCATCGCGGCCGGCGCGGATCTGCCAAAGGATCTCGCGGGGCCGATTTCGGCAACGCTGCACGGCATGTGGGGGTTCGAATCGTTCACCGGGCCCGATGTCACGCTGGCGGCGGCGGGGGACTGGCATTGGCAGCGCAAGGAAACGGGCAAGGATG
>Ga0302202_10001458_pt1 | contig 29266 bp, 22 predicted proteins | sample II_Bog_N3_3_FD_194579 | JGI IMG/M metagenome (GOLD analysis project Ga0302202, IMG submission 194579) | Peat permafrost microbial communities from Stordalen Mire near Abisko, Sweden - II_Bog_N3_3 | ecosystem: Environmental > Terrestrial > Soil > Wetlands > Peat | place: Sweden: Abisko...
AGGCCGACAACAGTCCGAGCACGGTGGTCACCGTCAGCAGCACCAGGGCGACGACACCGGTGGCCCGGATCATGTACCACACCGCCTCCGACATGGACGTGGAGGTGGCCGCCATCATGACCGCACCCCGACGTCCACGGCCGGCGCCACGCCGTTCCACGGTCCGACGGTCACGACGCGACCGTCGGCGTGGACCAGCCGTGCGGTCACGCCGTGGGCGATCAGGTTGCCGGGTGCGTCCTCGCCCCACACCACGGCCGCCGTCGACCAGCCGTTGGCTTCGACGCACGAGGGGCCGACGGCCGACACGAGGGACCAGGTGGTCGGGGCCACCTCGCCGGTCCACGGGTCGATGATGTGGTGCACGGAGCGGCCGCCACTGACCCAGGTACGGGCCGTCGTCCCGGACGACGCCAGCCCCCCGGAGTGGAGGGTGAGCACTTCGTCGGCCTCGTCGGGCGCCGTCGAGCAGTGCGCCGCGATGCCCACTCCCCACCCGCCGGCGGGAGTCGGTCCCGCCACGGCCACGTCACCCCCGAGGTTGACCAGCACGCCGCAGTCGAGGGCGTCGGCGATCCGGACGGCGGAGCGATCGGCGCCGAAGGCCTTGCCGATCGACCCGAGGTCCACGTGGACCCCCTCCGGCACCGTCACGGTGCGCTCCTCCGCGTCCAGACCGATACGCCACCATCCGGGTGCCGGCGTCGGCGGGACCTCGGCCGTCGGGTCATGGTCACCGATGGCGGCGAAGTCACAGTCGTAGCCGAGGTCGACGAGGGCCGACCCGATGGTCGGGTCGACGATGCCGGCGGTGCGGGCGGCCACGTCACACGACGCGCCGAGGGCGTCGAACAGGAGGGGGCTGACTCGGGTCGGCCGCCCTCCCTGCGCCTCGAGGCGACGGAGTTCGGAGTCGGGCCGGAACCGGCTGCAGGCCAGATCGAGGGCCGCCAGGTCACCCGACAGGAGGGTCAGCGCGGCGTCGGCGGCGTCCGGGTCGGTGACCACCACCGAGGCGGTGGTCCCGATGGCCTGCGTCGATCGCACGGCCGGCGCCCTCTCCGTGGTCCGGGCGCTCATGACTGCCCCGAGGTGGTGGTGGCCGCCGGCGTGGTCGTGGTGGTCGTGGTGGTGGTGGGTGACGTCGTGGCGGACGTGGCGTCGCTCGAGGTGGAGGACGCCGAGCTCGCCGCGCTCGAAGTACCGGTCGTGGTGGTCGTCGTCGGGCTGGACGTCGTCGACGTCGTCGACGCGGTGACCACGGTCGAGGAGTGGTGCGGGGAGGCCCCGGCCACGACGACCCCGACGCCCGTGGCCGCGACCGTGGCGGCCACGCCCATGGCGACGGTCGCCCGTCGGATCCGCACGAGCGCGTCGTTCCTCGAGCGGATGGCGTCGTTCCGCTGATGGGGTGAGGACGGGGGGACCATGTCGGCACCTTTCGTTCGGGGTTCGGCCTTGGGGGTCTGTCCGTGTCGCTGGAGCCATCCCACAGCACCGGTTGCAGAGCGGCCTGCGCGCCGCCTGTGCGCTTCCTGTGAATGCCGGAGCGGCCCCGTCGAAGCCAGCACCTGACGGGGAGCCACCTCCCACCAGGGCTCACAGCCCATTCACAGGTGGGTCACACCGGCATTCCAGACCGTGGTGCGATGCTGTCGGGCGGAGACACAGCCGGGGGTCAGCTCCGGCTGTGGAGCAATCACAGGACGGACGACCGCCCGAAGGAGCGCCCGTGGAACCCACCCGAAGCCAACGCATCCTGGTCGTCGACGACGAGCCGTCCATCATCGACGCCGTCGCCACCTCCCTCCGCTACGAGGGTTTCGCCGTCACCCAGGCCGTCAACGGCCGCCAGGCGCTCTCCTCGGCCCAGGAGGACCCACCCGACCTCATCGTCCTCGACGTGATGCTCCCGGACCTCGACGGCCTCGAGGTCACCCGTCGTCTCCGCGAGGACGGTATCCAGGTACCCATCCTCTTCCTCACCGCACGGGACGCGGTGGAGGACAAGGTGAACGGCCTGACGATCGGCGGCGACGACTACGTCACCAAACCGTTCGCACTCGCCGAGGTGGTCGCCCGGGTCCACGCCATCCTCCGCCGCCTCGGGGCCGAGGGTCAGGAGACCGGCATCCTCACGTTCGCCGACATCACCCTGGACGAGAACGCCCACGAGGTCACGAGAGCCGGCCACGAGATCCCGCTGACGGCGACCGAGTTCAACCTGTTGCGGTTCTTCATGCTGAACCCCCGTCACGTCCTGTCGAAGTCCCAGATCCTCGACCACGTGTGGCACTACGACTTCGGTGGGGACGGCAACGTGGTGGAGACCTACGTGAGCTACCTGCGCAAGAAGCTCGAGGTTGCCGGACCCTCGGTCATCCACACGGTGCGCCTCGTGGGATACGCGCTGCGCGAGCCGGCCCAGGCCTGAAGATGTCCCTCCGCGCCCGGCTGCTCATCGCCATCGGCGTGATCGCGCTGGTGGCGCTCGTCATCGCCAACATCGTCACCTATTCCGCCCTCAAGTCGTTCCTCTTCCAGCGGGTCGACCAACAGCTCACCGCGTTCCATCCCCGCTTCGAGGCGGCGGCCAACACCGGTCGCGACTTCGAGTGCGGCGGTGGCCCCGATTCGCCCCTGCCGGCTCCGGTCCCCGGTGCCAACGGTTCAGGACCCGGATTCTCCGCCGCCTTCCAGACCCAGGCGGTCGAGGTGCGCACCGCGGCGGGCAACCTCGTGGCCGGTACCAGCTGCCCCGTCTACGTGGACAACAAGGCCTTCACCCCGGTGATCTCCGGACCGATCACCGGGTTCTCGAAGGCCTCGGACGGGACCCAGGTCGCCTTCTTCGACACCCCGTCCTCGCCTTCGGGAGGACCGACCCTGCGGGTGCGGGCCTCGACGCTGGACAACGGGGACGTCCTCGTGCTCGCCCTGCCCCTGAGCGACACGGAGAGCACCCTCAACCACCTGCGGTTCATCGAACTGGTCGTGACGGCGGGGGCCGTCCTCCTCGCCCTGATCGCCGGGTTCTGGTTGGTGCGGATCGGCCTCAAGCCCTTGCGCGACATGGAGACGGCGGCGGAGTCCATCGCCGAGGGGAACCTGACCGAACGGGTGCCGGGCGAGAACACGAAGACCGAGGTCGGTCGCCTGGCCCACACCCTCAACGTGATGCTCGCCCGGATCGAGTCCGCCTTCCGGGCCCGCCTGGCCAGTGAGGACCGCCTGCGCGAATCGGACGCACGCCTGCGTCGGTTCGTCGGTGACGCCTCCCACGAGCTCCGTACGCCGATCGCCGCCATCAGTGCCTACGCCGAACTGTTCGGCCGGGGCGCGTCGGAGAAGAAGGAGGACCTCGAGCGCCTCATGGTGGGCATCCAGTCCGAGACCGGTCGCATGGAACACCTCGTGGCCGACCTCCTGATGTTGGCCCGGCTCGACGAGGGCCGGCCCATGGAGATGCATCCGGTCGACCTGGTGGCGCTGTGCGCCGAGGCCGTCCAGACCTCGACCGCGGTAGGACCGGCCTGGCCCGTGACCTTCACCGCACCCCGGCCCATCGAGGTCACCGGTGACGCCCGCAGCCTCCGGCAGGTCATGGACAACTTCCTGGGCAACGTCCGGGCCCACACCCCGGAGGGCACCCGCACCCGGGTCTCGGTCGAGCCCGACGGCACCGGCGCGGTGATCGTGGTGTCCGACGACGGGCCGGGCCTGTCGGCCGACCAGGTCACCCACGTCTTCGAGCGCTTCTACCGCTCCGACCCCAGCCGCTCGCGACTCCACGGCGGAGCGGGGCTCGGCCTGTCGATCGTGTCGGCCATCGTGGCCGCCCACGGAGGTACCGTCACCGCGGCCAGTGGCGTCGGGGTCGGCACCACCTTCACCGTGCGGCTGCCGGCCACGCCTCCGACCCCGTTCGCCCCGCCGCCGGGGCCGCCCGTGGAACTGGCCACGCCGGCGCCTGACGCACAGTCGGCACCGCCCGTCGCCGACTGACGGCGAGGGCCTCCGCTCCCGACGTCGGACCGGCCCGGGTTTCACAGGAAACCCACAGGTGATTCCCACGGTGGCGCCAAGCACGACCGTCACCGTGTGGGCATGGACCAGACAGCCCACACCACGTCGGACGAGGACCAGCTCCAGCCGGTGCCCCAGCTGGAGATCGTGATCCCGGTCTACAACGAGGCACAGCAACTGGCGTCCAGCGTCACCGCGTTGCGGACCTTCCTCGACGCACGGTTCCCCCTGACCACCGTCGTCACGGTGGTCGACAACGCCAGTACCGACGACACCTGGACGATCGCTTCGGGCCTGTCCTCCAGCCTTCCGGGGGTCCAGGCCATCCACCTCGGGCGCAAGGGACGGGGACGGGCGCTGCGGGCGGCCTGGACCGCCAGCCGGTCGCCGGTGGTCGCGTACATGGACGTCGACCTGGCCACCGGGCTCGAGGCCCTCCTCCCCCTCGTGGCCCCCCTGCTGACCGGGCACAGCGACGTCGCCATCGGCACCCGTCTGGCACCCGGTGCCCACGTCGTGCGCGGCGCCCGTCGGGAGATCATCTCGCGCACTTACAACCTGCTGCTCAAGACGGCACTGTCCAATTCGTGCAGCGATGCCCAGTGCGGATTCAAGGCCATCCGGCGAGACGCCGTCGACCTCGTCCTCCCACTGGTGGAGGACGACGCCTGGTTCTTCGACACCGAGCTGCTCATCACCGCCCAGCGACTCGGCCTCCGGGTCCACGAGGTGCCGGTCGACTGGGTCGATGACCTCGATTCACGTGTGGCCGTCGCCAACACGGCCTGGCTCGACCTGTGCGGGGTCGCCCGCATGATGACCCCGACGTCCCGGCGGCGGGCCGCCCGGGCCCGGGCCGGGCGGACACCCGACACGGGCATGACGCCGGATCCGGAAGCTCCGGCGACCGACTGGGAGGTCGGGTCGGCGGACATCGCGCCGGATGTCGGCTCCGACGGTGCCGTCTTCGCCGACGAGCTGCTCCGCTTCGCCGGCGTGGGGGTCGTCAGCACGCTCGCCTACGTACTCCTCTTCGCCCTGCTCGAGCCCTGGATCGGTGCCTACGCCGCCAATGCCGTGGCCATCGTCGGCTGCAGCCTCGGGAACACCGCCGCCCACCGTGGCATGGCCGGAACCGTGCGCCACGGTCTCGACCGACTCCACCGGGTGGCCGTCGGCGCGTCGCTGCTCGGGGTCAGCCTGGCGTTCACCACGGCGGCCCTGCTGCTCACACGGTCACTCGGTCTCGACGCCCTGGCTCCTGAACTCGTCGCCGTGACCGTGGCCAACATCCTCGCTGCGGTCTTCCGTTTCACCATCCTGCGCACCTGGGTCTTCCGCCCGCGGTTCGGCGCCCTGACGGGGCCGACCGGCCCCGGGGTCGCCGTCGTGGCCGCTGACCACGGCGCGCCGTCCGGCACCCTCCCGTCCACCGTCACCTCCATCCACCCGTCCACCGAGCCGACCACCGGCGACCGACTCCCCCTGAGGACCCACCGATGACCGACGTCCAGAATCCCCACGAGATCCCGACCCCCCTCGGGTCGCAACCCGCCGTCATCGACGCTCCCGGATGGGACGTCTACACGCCGACCGCACCCAACGCCACGGCGGTGGTCGAGCCCGTCGCCCCGGTGGACGTGTCCGACGCGTCCGACCCGGACCGTCACTCGCCCGGTCGCATCGGCCGGCTCGTGCGGGGACGTCCCGACGACCCGGCCTGGGTCCGCCCGGCCCTGCTCGCCCTGCTGGTGGGCACCGGCTTCCTCTACCTGTGGGGACTGGGCGCTTCGGGATGGGGCAACAGCTTCTACGCCGCGGCCGTCCAGGCCGGCACCAAGAGCTGGAAGGCCTTCTTCTTCGGCTCCTTCGACTCGTCGAACTTCATCACCGTCGACAAGCCTCCGGCGTCGCTGTGGGTGATGGAGCTGTCGGCCCGCATCTTCGGACTCAATTCGTGGAGCGTCCTCGTCCCCCAGGCCCTGGAGGGGGTGGCGACCGTGGGCCTGCTGTATGCCTGCGTGCGCCGTTGGTTCTCCCCCGGGGCCGCGCTGCTGTCCGGTGCCGTGCTGGCCCTCACCCCCGTGGCCACCCTGATGTTCCGCTTCAACAATCCCGACGCCCTCCTGACCCTGCTGCTCACCGGTGCCGCCTACGCCACCATCCGCGCCCTCGAGGCGGGGAAGACGAAGTGGCTGGTCCTGGCCGGCACCCTCGTGGGCTTCGGCTTCATCACCAAGATGCTGCAGGCGGTCATCCTGATGCCGGTGCTCGCCCTCGTCTACCTCCTGGCCGGCCCGCCGAAGCTCGGCCGCCGGATCGTCCAGCTCGTCTGGACCGGGGTCGCCCTGGTGGTGGCCGGTGGCTGGTGGGTCGCCGTGGTCGAGCTGACCCCGGCCTCGGCCCGCCCGTACATCGGTGGCTCGACGGACAACAGCCTGTTGAACCTCATCTTCGGCTACAACGGCATCGGCCGCCTGAGCGGGAGCGAGACGGGCAGCGTCGGCGGCCGTGGGACGGCCGGCTCGATGTGGGGCCCGACCGGCTGGGACCGCATGTTCACCAAGACGTTCGGTGGTCAGATCTCGTGGCTCATCCCCGGCGCGCTCATCGGCCTCGTCGCCGTGCTGTGGCTGACCCGACGGGCGGCGCGTACCGACCGCACCCGCTCGGCCTTCCTCCTCTTCGGCGGCTGGCTGCTCCTGACCGGGCTGATCCTCAGCTTCGCCCAGGGCATCATCCATCCCTATTACACGATCGTCCTGGCTCCGGCCGTCGGCGCCCTCGTCGGGATGGGCGGGGCCTACCTGTGGCACCGCCGGGTGGAGCTGTTCCCCCGGATCGCACTGTGCCTGGCCGTCGCGGCCAGCGCGGCGTGGTCCTTCGTGCTGCTCGGATGGACCCCGGGGTGGTACCCGGCGCTGCGGTGGGCGATCGTGGCCGCCGGGGTGCTGGCCGTGATCGGTATCGCCACCTCGCCCCGGGCGCGCGGCGTCCTGGCCGCCGGTATCGCCGGGCTCGGCATCGCCGCCGTGCTCGCCGGTCCCGCCGCCTACGCGGTCGACACCGCCTCGACGACCCACTCCGGATCCATCCCCTCGGCCGGACCGGCCGTCCAGGGTGCCGGGTTCGGCCCGGGCGGCGGGTTCGGCGGTCGCGCCGGCGGGTTCCCCGGTCGCGCCGGCGGGTTCCCCGGTGGGACCGGTGGGTTCCCCGGGGGGACCACGGGCGGCGGTGGAGCCGGATCCGCGGGCGGTGGCTTCGGAGGTCCCCCGACCGGCACGGGCGGATTCCCCGGCGGCACCTCGTCGGCTGGCGGCACCTCGTCGCTGCCGACCGGCACGTTCGGTGCCGGCGGTGGCTTCGGCCGGATCGCCCGGGCCGGTGGGGCCGGTGGGGTGGGCGGTCTGCTGAACGCCTCCACCCCGGGCAAGCAGCTGGTCGCACTCCTCGAGGCGGACGCCTCGCGGTACACCTGGGTCGCCGCCACCACCGGCGCCAACTCCGCGGCCGGCTACCAGCTGGCCACGGACCAACCGGTGATGGCCATCGGCGGCTTCAACGGCACCGACCCGGCACCCACGTTGGCCCAGTTCCAGAAGTACGTGGCCGAGGGCAAGATCCACTACTACATCGGTGGCGGCGGTGCGGGCTTCGGCCCGGGTGGCAGCTCGACGACCTCGTACGCCTCGGCCATCGCCACCTGGGTCAAGGCCCACTACACGGCGGAGACCGTCGACGGCGTCACCGTCTACGACCTGACGGCGACGGCCAAGTGAAGGAGGGCCCGACCCGGAGCGGTGGGGACCGGGCCGGAGGGTCCGGGAACTCCTACCGGACGGGTCGGGTCATGGTGAAGAGCGGTGGCCCGCCGGGGCTGGGCGTCAACCGCTCGGTCTCCTCGAAGCCGAACCTCCGGTAGTAGGCCAGGTTCGCCTCCTTCTGGGTCTCGAGGTAACAGGGCAGTCCTTCGTCGTCGATGGACGCCAGGCCGGGCTCGAGCAACGACGTGCCGATCCCCCGTCGCCACGCCATCGGGTCCGCCGCCAACAGGCACAGGTACCAGTGGTCGTGGCGGGGACGGGCCTTCTCCATGGCGAGCGTGTACTGGAGTCCCTTGACGACCGCCGGTGGTCGGGGGATGAGCGCCCGCAGTGCTCCCGCCATCTCCCGGGCCTGGGCGACGACGGGCAGTGGGTACGTCCCCGGTCGCTGCCAGACGCAGATGCCCACGAGGGTGCCGGCCTGGTCGCGTGCGCACGAGGCGACCGCCGTGTCCCCCAGCGCAGCCAGGTGGGAGCGCATGTAGAGGGCGAGACCCCGGGCACGCAACATGGGCTCCGACGAGAGGTGCACGAAGAACGGGTCGTCGTAGAAGCTCCGGGAGCCCAGGACGGCCGCTTCGTTGAGGAGGACCCGGTCGAGTGCGGTCGGACCGAAGGTGAACGGTGCGGATGCCATGGCGCGCACAGTAGCCCCGACGACCGTGCGGGACCCTGCGGACCACCGGCGATCCCTCCGGGGTCAGCCTCCGGGCGTCGGAGGGATCGTCACGTACTCCGTGCCCTCGGGCGGCGTCCAGACGAACGCCTGCACCCCCGGCCCGGCCCCGAGCGGTTCGGCGCCGATCTCCCGCAGTCTGGCGACCGCGGTCGACGTGTCCGCCGCGGTCGCCGACTCGATCCCTCCCGACGTGAGGACGAACACGACCGGCCTGTCGAACACGGGGATGACCTGACCGTTCCCTCCGGTGTCCAGGAAGGGGTAGACGAGCTGACGGTCCCCGAACCGGCCGACGACACCCTGTGATGCGATGACCTCGTCGGCCGCGGGGATCCGGTCCGCCACCCGGGCGAGGGCCACCGCCGTCGGCGCGTCCACCACGAGGAAGTACTGGCGGGCACGCGGTGTCCACACCGCCGAGAAGGCGACGGCCTGGACCAGGAGGACGGCGCCGAGCACCGCGGCGAGCACCCGATAGGTACGGACCCGGCGCCGGGCGAGCCACGCCAGGACCTGGGCCGTACCTACGAGCACGAGGAAGCACATCGGGAGATTCTGGAAGGAGGACACCGGTCCCGAGAACACGGCTGCGGCGTTGAGCTCGTTGGACAACATGACCACGAGAGTGATCCCGAAGCCGATGGGGCTGAGCACTCCGACCACACCCGACGGAGCCAGGATCCGGTAGATGTTCGCCGACCGTGACGAGAGCATGCGGAGGGGCACGGAAGGGTGCAACAGGGTGCCGCTCACGATCTGCACGTTGCCGATCGTCGCCCCCGGCGCCACGTGCGCCAGATAGCCGTAGTTGCCGACGATGAGGGTGCCCGTACCTCCACCGATGGCGCCCACGACGAGGGCCCAGACCAGTCCGAGGCCCATCAGCGCCAGTCCGCGCCACCGGAGCTCCCGCCGACTGAGCACCATGGCGATCCCGAGCCCGAACAGGTAGGTCGCCGAGACGTTGCCACAGGACAACACGAGGACGATCCAGATCAGCGCGCGCCAGTTCCGGCCCGCCCAGAGGTCACGAGCCGCCAGGACCAGGAACAGCGTGGCCACCGCCTGGATGTGGAAGTCGAACGAGGCCGACCAGTAGATCCACGGGTTGACGACCAGCGCCCCCAGCGCGCCCACGCCGATGGCGACCGGCAGCACCCGCCGGTCCCCGCGCACCGGCCGTCCCCGGGGCAGGGTGACCGTGGCCCAGCGTCGCTCCAGCAGGTCGCACACGAAGAGGATGGACACCAGCACGGAACCGGTCAGGCACAGGTCCTGGACCACGAGGAGGTCGATGCTGTGGGGATAGACGAGCCACAGGAGCGCCATCGGCCAGAAGATCAGCGAGAAGTGGTCCTGCCAGAAGGGATAGCCGTAGTGGGGGTAGTTGTGCGGGTTGAGCGTGGAGTAGGGATCCAGGTGACCGTGCGCGATCTGGCTGAGCCCCTGGGCGGCAATGGCGAAGTCGGTCGTCAGGTCGAACCGGTCGTAGATGTGGATGCTGTAGGCGATGAGCCCCACGGCCATCACCGCCGACACCACCCAGCCGGTGCGGCGTAGCCAGCCCAACGACAGGCCTGAGGGCACCACCGGGATCGGCGGGCCCGTCCGACCCACGTCGGTCCCGCCCGCCGCGTCCGGGGGCACGTCCGGGTCGGTCACACCGGGGTCGGTCACCCCGGGGTCGACCAACGCGGGGTCGACCAACGCGGTCCGCTCCGTCGACGCCCGCTCGTCGTCGTCCATGACTAGGCCCGGGAGCCCGGGGTCAAGGGCGGGACTCGACGATCGGGCTCCTGCCGGCCGTCGGGTCCTCGAGGGGCCGCAGCGCCTTCTTGTCGTAGAACCTCAGCATCCGCAGGCGGACGAAGATCGAGAGGGTGTCCGACAGCATCCCGAGTACCGCACGCATCGAAATGGTGCTGGAGAAGCGCTCCTCGATGCGCACCGGTGCCTCGAAGAGCTTGTCGTACCCGAGGTGGTGGGCGACGACGATGAGTTCGAGGTCGAAGGCGAACCGGCGCTCCACGAGGAGAGGTAGCACCGCGGCGATGACCTCGCGGTCGATCAGCTTGATCCCGACCTGCGTGTCGCGGACCTTCAGATGGAACAGCACCCGGATCAGCTGCTGGTAGCCCCACGAATAGGCACGTCGGAGTGGCGGGTAGTGCACCGAGGACATCGGGTGGCGTTTGCTCCCCATGATGATGTCGGGCTCGTAGAGGTGCATCAACGACAGGAAGGGGGCGAGCAGTTCCGGGGGGAGATCACCGTCCGCATCGAGGAAGCCCAGATAGCGGCCGCGGCCGAGGGCCAGGCCGACCTGGAGGGCCTGTCCCTTCCCGCCGTTCTGGGCCAGTTCGACGTTGCGGAGCGCGTCGTCGGTGAGGTCGGCCAGTGATGCACGGCTCCCGTCGGTCGACCCGTCCGAGACGGTGATGATCTCGAAGCTCACGCCCGAGTCCCGCAGCACGTGCAGCATCTGCTCGACCGTGCGCCGCAACCGGTCCCCCGGGTTGTAGTACGGCACGACGATGCTGACGTCGATCGTCGGTTCGGGCAGCCCGCCGTCGGTCGAACCGACCGGGCCCGATCCCGTCGTGGCGCCTGGTTCCGGCGCACCGGGATCCAGGCGTCCGTGATCGTGAGGTGGCATTCCGATTCTCCGCACCGCACTCCCACGAGGTCGAGCAACACCGGTCGTTGCGCAGGGGATACTACGCCAATCCCACCGGCGGGCCCCGCTCGGCTATCCGGCGAACTTACCCGTCACGAAGCGTGTGACCAGGTAGTAGGCGCTGGGTAGGAACACGACGAGCACCACCCGTTCCCGCCACGGGTGCCCGACCACCCAGGAGCCCCCGGCCACGAAGAACGGGAACAGCGTCAGGATCTCGCGGGACTCGCTGTACAGGATGTTCTGGAACGTGAAGATGGCCAGCGCCAGGCCGAGCAGCACGCCGTAGGACCGCCGGACGCGCCGGTACGAGTAGACGGCCGCCACGGCCAGCAGGACCACCGTGATGGCGTCGAACAGCTCCATCACGCTGGCCGTCGAGGTGTCGAGGAACCGCAGGTGCACGAGGTCGCCGCCGGTGGTCCAGGCCAGCGTCCACGGCGTCCCGAAGTGGCGACCCCAGTCGTGTTGGACGTGGACGAAGGCCAGGGCGTCGCCGAAGTGGCGGGCACTGACCACCATCCACGCCGCGGCTGCCACGACGGTCGGCACGACGACGGCGGCGGCCGGCGCCACCACGTCCGGCGTCAGCGCCAGGCGGCCGGTCCTCGCCCGGCGCTCCTCGACGACCTCGACCAGGAGCGCCACCACCACGATGCCCAGGTAGAACTTGGTGAGGAACGCGGCACCGGCACAGAGCCCGGCCAGCAGCCACCACCGTCGGCGGGCCGCGGCGAACGCCACCACCACGAGCGCCAGCGCCAGTGAGTCGGCGTACTCGCCGACCAGGAAGAAGGCCGTCGGAAAGGCGGCCAGCAGCGTGACGGTGCTGCCCGACAGTGCCCGGGACCCGTCCGCATCGACGAGACGGACGAGCACGGCCAGGGCCACCACCAACGACGCCATGCTCACGAGCTGTGCCGCCAGCGCCACCGTCACGCCGCCCACCACGTGGACCACCGCGGTGACGAAGGGGTAGAGCGGGCCGAACGCCGCGGCCTGGGGAACGATCCCTCCGTGGGCGGCCGGATAGCCGTGGGTGGCGATCAGCGAGTAGTACCCGGCGTCCCAGCGCGACAGCACGCTGACCATCACGCCGGGGTGGCTGGCCACCACGTGCGGGAACGCGGTCCCGTAGACGGTGTCGAGGGCCACGATCCCGGTGACGACCCGCAACAGGGCGGTCGCGACGAGGGCGATGGTCAGCGGACGGGACCACGCCGCCCACCTCGGGGACGCCCCTGATCCGGCGGTGTCGTGCCCTCGCTCCTGGGTGGGCCCGTCCACGCCGGCGACGATACCTCGCCGCCTGCGACGGGCCACGAATCCGACCATCCGGGGGCGCTCCGGACCTGATCCGCCCCTTCCGTCTCCGGGGTCGTCCACTACGATCGAGGTCGTGCCCACGTCCCGGATCAGCCAGACCCGCCATCTCGTGACCGACCTGCCCGGTCCCCGGTCCCGAGAGCTCGAGGCCCGCCGCACGGCGGCCGTCGCCCCGGGCGTGAGTTCCGTCTTCCCCCTGTACATCGACCGGGCCGAGGGGGCCATCCTGGTCGACGTCGACGGCAACTCGTTGATCGACCTCGGATCGGGCATCGCCGTCGTGAGCGTGGGCCACGCCGCCCCCGCCGTGGTCGATGCCGTCCAGGACCAGATCGCCCGGTTCTCCCACACCTGTTTCATGGTGAGTCCCTACGAGCAGTACGTGGCGGTGTGCGAGGAGCTGAACGCCCGCACCCCCGGCGACCACGAGAAGCGCTCGGCGCTCTTCAACTCGGGCGCCGAAGCCGTCGAGAACGCGGTCAAGGTCGCCCGCCACGTCACCGGCCGTGACGGGGTCATCGTCTTCGACCACGCCTATCACGGGCGTACCAACCTGACCATGGCGCTGACGGCCAAGAACATGCCCTACCGCCACCGGTTCGGCCCGTTCGCCCCGGAGATCTACCGGGTGCCGATGTCGTACCCGTACCGCGACCCGGAAGGGATGACCGGGGCCGAGGCCGCGGCGAGGGCCATCGAGCAGATCGAGCGCCAGGTCGGCGCGGCCAACGCCGGGTGCGTGCTGATCGAGCCGATCCAGGGCGAGGGGGGGTTCATCGTCCCGGCCCCCGGCTTCCTGGCGGCCATCGCCGAGTGGTGCTCGGCGAACGGCGTACTGTTCATCGCCGACGAGATCCAGACCGGATTCTGCCGGACCGGTTCCTGGTTCGCCTGCGAACACGAAGGCGTGGTGCCCGATCTGATCACCACGGCCAAGGCCATGGCCGGCGGCATGCCGCTGGCCGCCGTGACCGGGCGTGCCGAGCTCATGGACGACGTGCACGTCGGGGGCCTGGGCGGCACGTACGGCGGCAACCCGGTGGCCTGCGTGGCCGCCCTCGCCTCGATCCGGACCATGGTCGACCACGATCTCGCCGGAGCGGCCACCAAGATCGGCGCCACCGTCACCGAGCGGTTCACGGAGCTCCAGGCCTCCCACCCCGGGATCGGCGAGGTCCGCGGACGGGGGGCGATGATGGCCATGGAACTGGTGAAGCCCGGCACGACCGAGCCCGACCCCGATGCGGCGAGGCGCATCGTCGCCGCCTGCCACCGGGAGGGCGTGGTGACGCTGTCGTGCGGCAGCTACGGCAACGTGCTGCGGCTACTCCCGCCCCTGGTCATCGAGCCGGCACTGCTCGACGACGGCCTCGGCGTCCTCGCCGACGCCATCACCGCGGAACTCTAGGGGGCAACGCCACCGGTCCACCGGGGACGACGCCGGGGCGGGGTCCTCGGGCGTCAGTGCGGTAGTTCGGGCCGACCGTGGTTGCGCATCGAGTCCAGCCCCGCGTCCAGCAGGGTGAGCTCCTGCCCGGCGTCCTCGGTGAGATCGCGGATGCGCTGGCTGCTCGCCTCACCCGCCGACGCCACGGCCGCCTGCTGGACGTCGTCAGCCGCACGGAGGACCTCGAGCACCTGGCCGCCGACCGACGCGGGAACCCGCGCCGACGGATCCACCCGGAGGACCTTGTCGATGTCCACGGCAGCCGAATGCAGGCGACGGCACAGGGACGGCAACTCGGCCGTCGGCCCACCGAGGTCGTCGGCGGCCCGGACCGCGGTCGACGCCCGGTCGACGGCGCGCCACATCTCCTTGCTCACCCGTGCGGCCGACCACTGCTGGAGCTCGGCGGACGTGACCACCCCGTCCGACCGGTTCCAGCGGTTCGAGGCGGCGGCGTCCCAGAGGGCGGTCTCCCCGATCACGGCACCGTGCGAGCGGAAGGCCCGCAACTTGCGACGGCCGTAGCGCCACAGCAGGAAGCCGCCGGTGAGGAAGACCAGGAACGTGACCCCGGCCAGGAGCACGAAGCCCTCCAACAGCGATGCGAGGATCGACCCGGACATGCCCCCCATCCTAGGGCCGGGACCGTGGTCCCGGACGTCGTCGGAGGAGCCTCCGTGGGCCGTCCTCCACGCTCGCGGCGCTCGCGGTCAGGGAGTCGGCTCGACCAGGAGGTCGGTCATGTGATCCAGTACCTCCGCGGGGACTCCCGCACCCAGTGCCCAGTTGCGGGCCCCTCCGAATCCGGCCTGCAGCCGGTCGAGGAAGGCGTGCATCGTGGAGGCCTCCACACTGAACCGCGAGGCGGGGACCTTGGCCATCCGCTCGGCGAACCCGGGGTCGGTGCGCCAGCGCTCCATGATGAAGCGGAGCCGCTCGGCGGTGACCACGTAGTCCGCCACGATGTCGTCGCGCCCGACGCCCAGGATCTCGAGCACCAAGGCAGCCAGCACCCCGGTCCGGTCCTTGCCGGCCGCACAGTGGAACACCAAGGGATAGTGCCCGTCCGCACCCATCAGGGTCAGGGCCTCGACCAGTGCCCCGCGTCCCACCTCCAGGTACCAGAGGTAGCGCTCGGCCAGGTCGTCACCCGCCGGGGCGGGCGCGGCCATCGCCTCGCCGACCGCCGTCCGGTCCGGGGTGCCCTCGCCCGCCACACCCTCCTTCACCACGGCGAGGTGCCGGAACGCCACGTCCTCGGATTCCAGCGGGCCACGACCGGTGCGGGCCAGCTCGCGCTCGGTGCGCAGGTCGACGATGGTCCGAAGTCCCAGGTCACCGAGGTGCACGACGTCCGCCGCCGTCAGCTCGTGGAGCGCGTCGGCCCGGTACAGCCGGCCCCACCGGGTCGACCGGCCATCGGCCAACCGGTAGCCGCCGAGATCACGGAAATTGAAGGATCCCTCGAGGGGGACCAGGCGGGATTCGACGTCCATCCGCCCAGTTTGCCCGACGGTCGGGAAGGGGTGTTCGGGGTGGGCGCGCCGATGAGGGACAATGGTGGGGCGAACCGTCGGACGGTCCCCGGTGCACACCGGTGCGGCTGCCGCCTCCCCCCGGGCTGCCGGCGGCGCGCCGGAACCTCGACATCCCCCGCCGAACAGGAGTCCCGTCTCATGAAGTCCCTTGCCACCTGGTGCGTCCGTCACCGCCGGATCGTGGTGCTGCTCTGGATCGTCGCTCTCGTCGGCATGACCCTGCTCTCCCAGGGCGTCGGCACTGCGTTCAACAACAACTTCCAGCTCCCCCACACCGAGTCGACGCAGGCGCTCGACCTGTTGCAGGCCGCCGCACCCCAGCAGTCCGGCGACACCGAGCGCATCGTGTTCCACTCGACCGACGGGACGCCCGTCACCGATCCGCAGACCCGGGCCACCATCGAACAGATGCTCACCAAGGTCGGCGCTCTCCCGAACGTCTCGGCCATCCAGAGCCCCTACTCGGCGCTCGGGTCCCACCAGGTCAGCGCAGACAAGCAGACGGCGTTCGCCACCGTCACGTTCGACATCCTGAGCCAGAACGTGAGCACGGCCCAGTCGAAGACCTTCGTCAACACGGCGCTCGCAGCCCAGGGACCACATCTCCAGGTCGCGGTGTCCGGCCTCGTCGCCGAGCAGGCGGACCGCCAGTCCATCGGCGGGACCGGACTCGGCATCCTCCTGGCGGCGATCGTGCTGCTGTTGGTCTTCGGCTCGGTCTTCGCCATGGCCCTGCCCCTGCTGTCCGCCCTGGCGTCACTCGGCACGGCCATCGGCGTGATCGGTCTGCTCAGTCACCTGATGAAGATGCCGGTGTTCTCCACCGAGCTGGTGCTGCTGATCGGACTCGGCGTGGGGGTCGACTACGCCCTCTTCATCGTGACCCGACACCGACAGGGTCTGATCGCCGGCCACGACGTCGAGACGTCCATCGTCAACGCGGTCAACACCTCGGGTCGGGCCGTGCTGTTCGCCGGGATCATCGTGTGCATCGCCCTGCTCGGCATGTTCGCCCTCGGCGTGTCGTTCCTCTACGGCCTCGCCACCGCGGCGGCCATCGGCGTGCTCTTCACCATGATCGCCGCACTCACCCTGCTGCCCGCCCTCCTCGGCTTCATCGGTCCGAAGGTGCTCAGCCGGAAGCAGAAGAGGGACCTGGCCACCAACGGTCCCCGCATCGTGGGAGCCGGGACCAAGGGCTTCTGGCCCAACTGGGCCGACTTCATCCAGCGGCGCCCCATCGTGCCCGCCGTGATCGCCCTGATCATCGTCGGCATCGTCGCCGCACCCTTCTTCAGTCTGCGGCTAGGCACGTCCGACCAGGGCAACGACCCGAACGGCACGACGACCCGCCAGGCCTACGACCTGCTGTCGACCGGCTTCGGGCCCGGATTCAACGGACCGCTGCAGCTGGTGGCCGTCCAGAAGGGCCAGGCCGATACCCAGACCCTGGACCAGCTCGCCGCCGAGGTGTCCCGTCAGCCCGGCGTGGCCACCGTGGTCCCGCCGATCGTCCTACCGGCCCGTGACGGTGAGCAGGTGGCGCTGATCACCGTCTACCCGACGACGTCCCCTCAGGCGTCGGGCACCAACGACCTCATCAACCACCTCCGCCAGTCCACGATCCCCGGGGCGGTGGCCGGTACCGGGGTGACCGTCTATGTGGGTGGCACCACGGCCATCTTCGCCGACTTCGCCAAGGTGCTGTCCTCGAAGCTGCCGCTCTTCATCGGCCTCGTGGTGCTCCTGTCCTTCATCCTCCTCGCCATCGTGTTCCGCAGTCTCGTGATCCCGTTGACGGCGGCGATCATGAACCTGCTGTCCATCGGCGCGGCCTTCGGCATCATGGTGGCGGTGTTCCAGTGGGGTTGGGGGAACTCGGTGATCCCGGTGGGGAACACCGGACCGATCGACGCATTCCTCCCGGTGATGATGTTCGCCATCCTCTTCGGGCTGTCCATGGACTACGAGGTGTTCCTCATCACGCGGGTCCAGGAGGAGTACGCCAAGACCGGTGACAACCGCACCGCGGTGCGCAACGGCCTGGCGGCCACCGGCAAGACCATCACCGCGGCCGCACTGATCATGATCCTGGTGTTCGGCGCCTTCATCCTCGGCGGCATCCGCGTGATCAAGGAGTTCGGCCTCGGGCTGGCCGGCGGGATCCTCATCGACGCCTTCATCATCCGCATGGCCGTGGTGCCCTCGGTCATGATCCTGTTGGGCAAGTCGAACTGGTGGTTCCCCAAGTGGCTGGCCTGGCTCCCCCACGTGACGGTCGACCCCGAGGAGCCTCCGGCAGCCGTCCCCCCGGCGCCGCCCGCCGCCCAGGAAGAGGAGCCGGTGCCCGTCTGAGGTCGGGCGGTCGGGGTCGCCGCGCCCTGGGAAGCGGGCACGCCCCGGTGTAGGTTCGTGGTGGAACACACCACACGCCCAGGGGGATCCACCATGTCCGACTTCGTCATGACCATCGGGGGCGACTCGGCCCCCGCCGCCGACTCCTTCGGAGTGATCAACCCGGCCAACGGCGAGGTCTTCGCCCACGCCCCCGAGTGCACCCGCGACCAACTGGACGCCGCCTTCGATGCGGCGGCCAAGGCCCAGCGCGACTGGAAGCTCGACGAGGCGGCCCGCCGGTCGACACTGCTCGCCATGGCCGACGTGCTCATGGGGGCCACCGCGGAGCTCGCGCCCATCCTCACGGCCGAACAGGGCAAGCCCCTGGCCGAGGCCGGGGTCGAGGTGTTCGCCTCGGCCATCTGGTGCCAGTACTTCGCCAACCTCGAGACGCCACCGCAGGTGATCCAGGACGACACCGAGGCCTACGTCGAGGTCGTGCGTCGCCCCATCGGCGTCGTCGCCGGCATCACCCCGTGGAACTTCCCGTTGACGCTGGCGTTCTGGAAGATCGCCCCCGCACTGCTGGCCGGCAACACGATGGTGCTCAAGCCGTCGCCGTTCACCCCTCTCGCCACGCTCAAGGTGGTCGAACTCCTGCGTGAGGTGATGCCGGCCGGTGTGCTCAACGTCGTGAGCGGCGGTGACGAGCTGGGCGGGTGGATGACGGGTCATCCGGTGCCCCGCAAGGTGAGCTTCACCGGGTCGATCGCCACCGGCAAGCTCGTCGCCCAGTCGGCGGCCCCGGACCTCAAGCGGGTGACTCTGGAACTCGGCGGCAACGATCCGGCCATCGTGCTCGACGACGCCGACCCGGCCATCGTCAGCCGGGCCATCTTCAGCGCGGCGTTCCAGAACAACGGGCAGGTCTGCTCGGCCGTCAAGCGGGTCTACGTGCCCGAGGCGCTCTACGCCGACGTGCTGGACGGGTTGACCGCCCAGGCCGCGGCCATCCAGGTCGGTGACGGCACCGCCGCCGACACCAAGCTCGGGCCGATCAACAACGCACCGCAGTTCGAGCGGGTCAAGGAGCTCGTGGCCGACGCCCTGTCCCACGGCGCCCGGGCCACCACCGGCGGCAAGGCCATGGACCGGCCGGGCTACTTCTTCGAGCCGACCATCCTCACCGACATCAGCGACGGCACCCGGATCGTCGACGAGGAGCAGTTCGGACCCGCCCTGCCCGTCATCCCCTACCGGAGTGTGGACGAGGTGGTGGAGCGGGCCAACGGGACCCACTTCGGCCTGTCCGGGTCGGTCTGGGGTGCCGACGCCGACCGGGCCGCCGAGGTGGCCGGCCGCCTCGAGTGCGGAACCGCCTGGGTGAACACCCATCTGGCGCTGGCCCCCCAGCAGCCCTTCGGCGGGTTCAAGTGGAGCGGCATCGGCATCGAGAACGGCCCGTGGGGTCTGGCCGAGTTCACCGAGGTCCAGGCCGTCCACCGCTCCAAGGCGGCCGACGGGCTCAACATCACGACCGCCGGCCTCGTCTCCTAGGGGGAGACCGGGTCCAGAGGGAACCCGGTTCGAGGGGTGGCCGTCAGGGTCATCCGGCCGGCACTGATCGCCGTGGCGGTCGCCGTCCTGGTCGCCGGGTGCTCGTCGGACACCGCGTCGGGTGCCCCCGGGCGCAGCTCCCTCACCGGGGCCCGGGCGTTGTCGATCGTCGGCTGCACGCGCCCTGCCGACCCCGGTCCGACGACCTCGGCGACCTTCGGCGATGTCGTCCAGCACGTGGACGTCGACGGCACGACCCGTGCGTACCGGCTGGCCGTGCCCGCGTCGTACCGGCCGGGCCGGCCCACGCCGTTACTCTTCGACTTCCACGGCAGCGGCTCCGACGCCGTACAGCAGTCGGCCTACTCACAGCTACCGGAGCGCGGCGGCGCGGCCGGCTACCTGGTCGTGACCCCGGACGCCATCGGCGGGAACTGGGATCTGGCCGCGCCGGGCACCCGCACCGGAGACCAGCAGTTGGTGACGACACTGGAGTCGGACCTCGCCGAGCGCTACTGCGTCGATGCCGACCGGATCTACGCCGCCGGGATATCGCTCGGGAGTGAGTTCGCCGCCATCGTGGCGTGCGACCCGGCCGACCGCATCGCCGCCGTCGGACTGGTCGCGGCCGAGTACCTGCTCCGCCCGTGCCACGGTCCGGTACCGGTCGTCGCCTTCCACGGGACCGCCGACCCTGTGGTCCCCTACGCGAACGGGGGGCTCGGTCGCTCCGTGCCCGGCATCCCGGTGATCGGCGTCGAGCAGAACCTGGAGGCATGGGCCCGGCTCGACGGTTGTCGCCCCGGCCCGGCCGTCACGTCGCCGGCCGCCGGGATCGTCCGGCGGTCCTGGGGCGGATGCCACTCGGGAAGTGCGGTGATCCTCTACTCCGTCATCGGTGGCGGACACACGTGGCCCGGGTCACCCGTCGTGCTGTCGGCCGCCGCGCTCGGAGACACCACGGAGTCCATCAGTGCCACCGGAGTGATGCTCGACTTCTTCCGTGCCCATCCCGCCCGGGCCGGGTGACGGGCCGCGGTGACCCGGCGCTTCCGGGTCAGTTGCTCGCCGCCCCGCCCGTGAGGTTGGCCGCCGCCTGCGTGAACTGCTCGAACGACGCGACCTGGTCCGCGGGGGGCGCGGTGATGGAGACCGGGACCCCGTAGTCCGTCGTGTCCTCCGTCACCGCTCCCGAGACGGTCAGACCGAGGATCGACAAGTGGAGATCCATCACCATCCTGGCGAGCAGATGATTGGCGTCGGAGATGTAGATGGTCATCGCCAGACCGCCCGGCCCGAACATTCCCTTGGCCGCCTGGGCGGCCTGTGCGAGACCGCTCGGAAGGTTCTCCTGGCTGAGACGCTTCGACAGCTCCGCCTCGGTGACCACGACGTGGTAACCCTCGACGGGCGCCCCGTTGACGACGCTCGGGCCGAGCGGCGTCACGATGTCCCCTTCCGACTGGAGGACCTGGAGCATCGATGCCGGGTTCGAGCTGCCCGGTGCCAGCGACGATCCCCCGACCGGGACGGCGATCCACGACTTGCCCGGGAGGATGGTCGACAGCTCCGACTCGGACAGGTACGCACTGCCACCGACGAAGCGTTCGGTGAGACGCTGGTCGGCGAGAGCCGGTTCCCCGCCGTACCCGATCGACATCTGGGCCGCGTTCGTGGCGAAGTCGACCGATCCACCGCCGGACGCGGTGATCTTCCCCTTACCGGGAATCGTCAGCACCATGGAGAGACTCATATCGGCCGTCTTGGCTCCGACGGTCGAGTCGATGGCCGTGAGGACCACCTGGTTCGGCGTCCCCGCCGGGGCCGCCTTCGACCCGCTGCCGGAGCTGGCGGCCACTCCGACGATCACACCGATCGCGACGACGAGCACCGCGGCCAGGGTGGCGACCAGGAGCCCCCTGCCGTGCTTCTTCGTGGCAACGGGGGACGCGAGCTCCACGACCGGTGCGGTCGATCCCTCCGGTGGCACGACGGCCACCACCGACTCCTCGGTGGTGCGTCCGACGGGCGTGCCCGCGTCCGGGATCCCGAACGACGAATCCGATTCCGGCTGAAACTCCGACTGCGGGAACTCTCCATCGTCCACGGCACACCTCCTGGTCGGGGTCACGATACTTCCGGGCGGCGCTCCTCCGTGGGGACGGGGACCCGGAACCCGCTACACCTGGTGCACCAGAGCGCTCCGGCACCGGGTGCACGGGCTCCCCGTCACGTGTCGGAGTCGGCCCGACCGGCCGGTCCGTCCGGCCCGCCGCCCGGTGCCAGCCTGTACGGAGTCCGACGATCGTTCGATAGTCTAACTATGTGAATCCCGAAGGAACCCACTCCACCTCCGTGGTCGACGCCGAGCGTCGCACCCTCGGCCGCACCGCCGCCTGGCTGGCCAAGCAGGTCGAGATCGGACTCGGCTCGGTCGACCTCTCACTCCCCCAGTACCGCATCCTGGGTCTGCTCGACGAGAGCTCGGCCGTCTCGTCCGACCTGGCCCAGCGGCTCGCCGTCCGCCCACCGACCATCACCGCAGTGGTGGACGGCCTGGTGATCCGCGGTCTGGTCGAGCGGCGCACCGTCGAAGGTGACCGTCGTCGGGTGGACCACGTCCTCACCGAGGAGGGACACCGCGTCCTCGACGAGGCGGACGCGGCGATCGACGCCCGTCTCCACGAGATCGCCGACTCGCTCGGCGATCCCGCCGTGACCGAGGAGGCGTTCTGCGGACTGGCCGGGTGGCGCAGAGCCCTCATCGCCTACCGCGCCGCACGGTGGCAGCGATGAGAACACCTTCGCTGCGACCCCGTCCGTCGGGCCCACCGGAGACGGGCACCGCCTTCGTGCCGATCGCCGAGGAGGCCCGCTCCGAGGCGCCGCCCGCGGGCATCGACCCCGACAAGTCCCTCAGCTGGCTGCGGCGCGCCCTGCCCATCATGCGGGCCCACAAGGTCATCTTCGTCACGTCGCTGACGCTGTCGTTCTTCGGCCTGATCCTCCAGGTCGCCATCCCGCTCCTGCTGAACAAGGCCATCAACAACTCCATCGAGAAGCACGTCGTGCCCCTCAGCTTCTACGTGTGGTGGATCGTCGGACTCGGCCTGCTCAGCGGTGTGCTCGGCTACATCGCCCGCCTGTTCCTGTTCGAGACGGCCTACGACATCGAGTACGACCTCCGGAACATCATCTACGAGCACCTGACCAAGATGTCGTTCTCGTTCTACGACCGCGTCCAGTCCGGACAGCTCATCTCGCGCGCCAACTCCGACATCCGCTCGGTCCAGATGTACATGACGTTCGCACCGCTGATCCTGGTCCAGTGTTCGATGGCCATCATCGCCTTCTGCGTGATGCTGACGATCAGTGTGCCGCTCGCCCTGGTCGCCATGGCCACCATGCCCCTCGTCTACTGGACAGGCGTGCGCATGCGGAAGTCGATGTTCCCGGTGTCGTGGATCATCCAGGCCCGGCTGGCCGACGTGGCCACCATCGTCGACGAGAACGTGAACGGCGTCCGGGTGGTCAAGTCCTTCGCCGCCGAGGAGCAGCAGCTGCGCTCACTCGCCGGCGCGGCCGACAAGCTGCAGTGGGGGTACATCAAGGACGCCGACCTGCGGGCCCGATTCACCCCGATGGTCCAGAACCTGCCGCAGGTGGGCCTGGCCCTGGTCCTGCTCTTCGGTGGCTACATGGTCATCCACGGCAGCCTGCAGGTGGGCGCCATCCTCACGTTCAACCTCTACCTGCTCATGCTGCAGGCGCCGTTCATGATGCTCGGGATGCTCATCATGATGGGCCAGCGGGCCGCGGCATCGGCCGAGCGCATCTACGAGATCCTGGACGAGCAGCCCACCGTCACCGATGCGCCCGACGCCGTCGACCTGGTCGACTGCACGGGCGATGTCCGCTTCCGCCACGTCGACTTCGCCTACAACGAGGACGCCGAGCAGCTCGTGCTGGCCGACTTCGACCTGCACGTCCCACCCGGCCAGACCGTGGCCATCGTGGGCCGGACCGGGGCCGGCAAGTCGACCGTCGCCCGCCTGCTCACCCGGTTCTATGACGTCAAGCACGGCTCGGTGGAGCTGGACGGACACGATGTGCGCGACCTGACGCTGGCGAGCCTGCGGGCCAACGTGGGCGTCGTCCTCGACGAGCCCTTCCTCTTCTCGGTGTCGGTCCACGACAACATCGCCTACGGCAAGCCGTCGGCGACCCGTGAGGAGGTCGTGGCCGCGGCCAAGGCGGCCGGGGCCCACGAGTTCATCACGCACCTGGCCGAGGGCTACGACGCCGTGGTCGGCGAGCGGGGCTACACCTTGTCGGGTGGTCAGCGGCAGCGCATCGCCATCGCCCGCACCCTGCTGGTCAATCCTCCGGTGCTGGTGCTCGACGACGCCACCAGCGCCATCGACGTCCAGGTGGAGCAGACCATCCACGCCGGACTGAAGATCCAGATGGAGGGACGGACCACCCTGATCATCGCCCACCGCCTGTCGACCATCTCCCTGGCCGACCGCGTCGTGCTGCTCGACCAGCACAAGGTGGTGGCCGACGGCACCCATGCCGAGCTACTGGTCACCACACCGCTCTATGCCGAGGTGCTGGCGCAGGCCGCCGAGTACGAGGCCGAGGGGGAGCGCGAGGGCGCCGAAGCTGCGTCCGACGCCCTCGCCGGGGCCGACCAGGACGACGACGGGAACGGTGCGCACCAGAATGGCACCGAGGGCAACGGCGACGGCACGCCGCTCGGGGACATGCTCGACGCCGTCCGCGGAGGTGCCCGATGACGTGGGGCGGAGGCATGGGAGGCGGCGGTGGCCTCGGAGGTGCACCCGGCGGGTTCGGCCGACCCGCCGCGCCGGGGCTCCCCTTCGCCGGCATCCCGTCGGAGTTGCAGGCGGGTGTCGACCGCCTCGTGGCGTCGGAGCCCGAGTACGAGACCCCCACGCTGACGTTCGAGCAGAACGCCAACGAGGACGAGCTGAAACGTCTCACCCTGTGGAGCCTCCTCACCAAGTACCGGGGCATGCTGGTCCTCGCCGGACTGCTGGTCGTCGTCATCTCCGTCGCCGGCCAGGTCGGCCCGAAGCTGGTCGAGTACGCCATCAACAACGGCATGACCCCTTCCACGGCGGAGGACGGTTACGTCAACCACCTCGACTTCGGTGTCGTCGTGGCCATGGCCGTCGCCTATTTGGGGTTCATCGCCATCACCGCGGCGGCCCAGCGCTTCCAGGTCCAGGTCACCGGCCGTCTGGCCGCCTGGGTCATGAACGACCTGCGGGTCAAGGTCTTCGCCCACCTCCAGCGCCTGTCCCTCGGCTTCTTCACCGAGGAGAAGGCGGGCGTGGTCATGAGTCGCATGACCAGCGACATCGAAAACCTCCAGCAGCTGCTGCAGGACGGGCTGTCGCAGCTCGCCATCCAGGCCCTGACCATGGTCGTGATCACGGTCATCCTGTTCACGACCAACGTGTTGTTGGCCTTCATCACCGTGGTGCTGATCGTGCCGGCGCTGGTCGGTGCCTCGATCTGGTTCAAGCGGGCTTCGGAGCGTGGCTACGACGCGGTGCGTGACGGGATCGCCAACGTGTTGGCCGACCTGTCCGAGAGCCTGCACGGCGTCCGCATCGTGACGGCGCACAACCGCCAGCGCCACAACGTCATCCATCACCGCAACGTGGTCGGCGACTACCGGGACGCCAACAACTACACGGCCCACGTGAACGCCCTCTACGGTCCGGGCACCCAGATGCTGGGCTTCCTGGGCCAGGCCATCATGTTGGCCATCGGCGGCACGATGGTGGCCCGCCACACCCTGAGTGTCGGTGCCCTCGTCGCCTTCTTCCTCTACCTCAACCGGTTCTTCCAGCCCATCCAGCTCCTGGTCCAGCAGTACAACACCTACCAGCAGGGTCAGGCCTCGGTGAACAAGCTCCGCGACCTGTGTGACACCGAGCCCGAGGTACACGAGGCTGCGGACGCCGTCGAGCTCCCGCCCATCGAGGGTCGGATCGCCTTCGACCACGTGTCCTTCGGCTACCTCGCCGACCGGCTCGTCATCGAGGACGTCGACCTCGTCGTCGAACCCGGCCAGACCGTCGCCTTCGTCGGCCCGACCGGCGCCGGGAAGTCCACCCTGGCCAAGCTGGTCACCCGTTTCTACGATCCGACCGAGGGCCGGGTCACCATCGACGGCCACGACCTCCGCGACGTCACCATGCGCTCGCTCCGCAGTCAGCTGGGCGTCGTCCCCCAGGAACCGTTCCTGTTCGCCGGGACCATCGGCGACAACATCGCGTTCGCCCGGCCCGAGGCCAGTGACGACGAACTGCGCGAGGCGGTGGAACGGGTGGGGCTCACCGACGTCATCGACCGAATGCCCAACGGACTCGACACCGTGGTGCACGAGCGCGGCCAGACCCTGTCGTCCGGAGAGCGCCAGCTCATCGCCCTCGCCCGCGCCTTCCTCGCCCACCCCCGGGTGCTGGTGCTGGACGAGGCGACGTCGAACCTCGACCTCCAATCGGAAACCAAGATCGAGTCGGCCCTCGACGTCCTGCTCGAGAACCGCACGGCCATCCTGATCGCCCACCGGCTGTCGACCGCCATGCGGGCCGACCGCATCGCCGTGGTCGACGAGGGGCGGATCATCGAGGCCGGCAGCCACGACGAGCTGGTGGCCCGAGGTGGCCGCTACGCCGAGATGTACGAGACGTGGGTCCACCAGGCCGAGGCCGCCGAACACACGGCCGGCTGAGGCACGCCGCACACCGGCTCCATCCCCGTCTACGGCTCCCTCTACGACGTCACCACCGGACGGCTGGTCGGGGTGGACGAGGCGACCAAGGCGGGCCTCCCGAACTGAGCCCGATGGCGCCGCCCCGTCAGGCGACGAACGGGTAGCGGTGCGCCCAGGGGTCGGCCGCCTCGACCTGGGACGCCACCCGGATGAGTTGGGCGTCCCGCTGGGCACCGGCCACCAGCTGCACCCCCACCGGCAGACCGGAGGCGGCGACATGGAGCGGCAGGCTGACGGCTGGCTGGCCGGTGATGTTGAACAGGGCGGTGAACGCCGCCATGGACAGGATCTCCACGGGCGGGAACTCGGGTTGGGCGTGGACCTGGGCGAGCAGACCGACCGGCGGCGGCTCGATGGCCATCGTCGGAGTGAGGAGCAGGTCGAATTCGTCGTCGAAGCGCCGCAGGAGGTGACGGCTCTGGCGCTGCAGGTGGCTGAGTGACTGGGCGAACTCCAGGCTGTCCACGCCACGGCCCGCGGCGAACGAGACCCGGTTGTGGGGCTCCATCCGCTCGGGGTCGATGTCGAGGTGGGCACCGAAACCTGAGTTCATCAGGTGGAGGAAGGGTCCGAGATCCACCGGGTCGAACAGGTCGGACCCGAGCCGGAAGACCTGGTGTCCGAGCGACTCGAGCAACGAGGCGGCGTGGTTGACGGCGGCCAGCGCCTCGGGGACGACCTCGATGCCGAGGGCCGAGACCGTGTTGACGGCGACCCGGAGGCGACCGGGATCGGCCCCCAGCTCCTCGGTGAAGGGACGCTCCTTGGTCGGTGGGCTCCACCACGCCAGCGGGTCCGGGGCGCTGATCACCTCGAGGATGGCCGCCGAGTCGGCCACCGTGCGGGTCACGACACCTTCGACCGAGAGCCCGGACCAGCCCGGCACGGAATCGGCCACCCGGCCACGGCTGGGCTTGTGGCCGACGAGGCCGCAGCAGGACGCCGGGATCCGGATCGACCCACCACCGTCGCTGGCGTTCGCCGCCGGGAACATGCCCGACGCCACCGCAGCCGCCGCACCCCCGCTCGACCCACCCGGGGTGCATCCGGGGTCCCACGGATTGCGGGTGGCCCCGAACCGCGAGTTCTCGGTGACGCTGATCGAGCCGAATTCGGGCGAGTTCGTGCGTCCGCACAGGATGAATCCGGCGGCGACGAACGCGTCGGCCACCAGTTCGGACTCCGCTGCGGGTCCGTCGTCGGCCCCGTTCGAGCCGTAGGTGATCGGCTGCCCGGCCACCGGCAGCAGTTCCTTGATGGGGAGTGGCACTCCGGCGAAGGGTGGGAGGTCGTCTCCGGCCACGATCCGGTCGCCCCACGTCCTGGCCACCGCCCGGGCCTCGTCGTCGTTGCGCCAGATGACGGCGTTGAGGTCGGGGTCGCGGGCGTCGATCCGGGCCAGGGTGGCCTCCAGGACCTCCAGTGGGCTGACCTCCTTGGACCGGATGGCGGCAGCGGTGTCGATGGCGGAAGCGAACTCGTCCATGCGGCGCACTGTAGGCCAGCGTCACCCCCGGCGACCCCGTGGTGACGGACCGCCCTTCCCCCGTGTGGCACGGTGGACCATGGCCGCCTACGAGCGCTTCGCCGCCTTCTACGACGTCGTGATGGACGATCCCGGACCCCGCGCCGCCCGGGTCAACTCCGCCATCGACCGATTCCGGCCCGACGCCACGTCACTCCTCGAGCTCGGGTGCGGCACGGGCTCGATCCTGGCCCGGCTCGAGACGGACGCGCAGCTGACCGGGCTGGACCGCTCCCCCGAGATGCTGGCGATCGCCTCGGCCAAGGTCCCCGGTGCGCACCTCGTCGAGGGTGACATGTCGGCGTTCGACCTCGGTCGCCGCTTCGACGTGATCGCCTGCGTCTTCGATTCGGTCAACCACCTGCTCGACGTGGGGTCCTGGGCCTCCCTGTTCGCCTGCGTACACGCCCACCTCTCCGAGGGCGGGCTGTTCGTGCTCGACGTCAACACGGTGGGTGAGCTCGAGCGCCTGGGCGACGAGCCCCCCTGGGTCTACGACTTCGACGGCGGCACGGCGATCATCGACGTGACCTTCGCACTCGGGGCCGACGGCATCGGCGCGACGGACTGGGACATCCGGATCTTCGCGGCGCTAGGTGGCACCTCCTACGAACTCCACCACGAACGGATCGGCGAGATCGCCCTACCCCTCGAGCGGGTACGCAGCCTGCTGTCCGGCTGGTTCGACCTCCTGGAGGAGGTGGACGAGGACGGGCTGGCGGCCACGGACACCTCGATCAAGGCCTACTACGCGCTGCGGCACCGCCACTGAGGTTCACGATCCCGGCCAGAGACGGTCACCCAGTCCCGAGGCACGGGCCACCGGCCGGCCGACAGCGCGGCGGATCATCTCCTCGGATCCGATGATGGTCACCTCCGGCTTGGCCCGGGTGACCGCCGTGTAGAGGAGCTCGCGGGTCAGGATCGGTGAGTCGACCGTGGGCAGCGCCACGATCGCATGGGGGAACTCGGACCCCTGGCTCTTGTGGATCGTCATGGCCCACCAGGGCTCCCACTCCCCCAGTCGGGCCGGGGCGAGCCGGCGGGGCGCCGTGGCCCCGGGCATGGCCACCCACCGCCCGTCGGCTCCCTGGACCACGACCCCCACGTCCCCGTTGGCCAGACGGTTCACCGGGTCGTTGCGGGTCACCATGACCGGGGTCCCGACGGCGGGGTGACCCCCACGGAACACCGGGGGCACCGCATCCAGGGCGCCGCCGTGGATGCGGTCGGTCCAGTCGAACAGGCCGAGCGGGCCGCGTCGGACGGCACTCAGCACCTTGACCCGGGACGCGGCGGCCAGGGCGGCGGCGTCGTCGCCGTCGAGTGCCGCACCGACCACGTCGACGGCCGAGGCGATGACCAGCCGACGCACGTCCTCGAGTCCCGTGCTGTCGTCGGGTCGCACCCAGTGCACGTGAGGGTGTCCGCCGGCGAGTTCGTGCAGGACCCGGTCGGCGTCTCCGACGCGGACGGCATCGGCCAGGGCGGCCGTCGCCGAGTCGGCACCGAATCT
>Ga0302202_10001459_pt1 | contig 29266 bp, 26 predicted proteins | sample II_Bog_N3_3_FD_194579 | JGI IMG/M metagenome (GOLD analysis project Ga0302202, IMG submission 194579) | Peat permafrost microbial communities from Stordalen Mire near Abisko, Sweden - II_Bog_N3_3 | ecosystem: Environmental > Terrestrial > Soil > Wetlands > Peat | place: Sweden: Abisko...
CAACGTCAGCGGTCTCTATATCCACGGCCGGAGCCTCAGTGCCGACAACCTGCTGAACCTCCAGACCGCCAGCGGCATCGAGGCCGACCGCTCGCTGCGGCTGTGGGAACTGTGGTACCAGCAGGCGGTCCTGGACGGCCGGCTCGACGTGAAGCTGGGCCAGCAGAGCCTCGACCAGGAGTTCATGGTCAGCCAGTATGCCGGGCTGTTCGTCAACACCATGTTCGGTTGGCCGATGCTGCCCTCGGCCAACCTGCCCTCGGGCGGCCCGGCCTATCCGCTGTCGGCGCCCGGCATCCGGCTGCGGGCCAAGCCCACCGACGCCCTGACCGTGCTGGCCGGGGTGTTCAACGACAACCCGGCGGGGCCGGGCGACGGCGATCCCCAGCAACGCAACGGTTCGGGCACCAACTTCCGGATCAGCGACGCGCCGCTGGCCATCTTCGAGATTCAGTACGCCACGCCGTCGGCCGGCGACATGGACTATGGCACCGGCGCCGCCGGCCTGCCTGGAGTCTACAAGCTGGGTTTCTGGTACGACGCCGGCCGCTTCGACGACCAGCGGTTCGATGCCGCCGGCCTGTCCCTGGCCGACCCGGCCGGCACCGGCATTCCCCGGCGCCACCAGGGCGACTACAGCCTCTATGCCGTGATGGACCAGTTGCTGTGGCGCCCGAGCGCCGAGAGTTCCCAGGGGCTGGGCGTCTTCGCCCGGGCCATGGGCACGCCCGAGGACGATCGGAACCTGATCGATTTCAGTCTCAATGCCGGCCTGACCCTGAAGGCGCCCTTGCCCGGCCGCGACAACGACACCCTTGGCATCGGCGGCGGCTATACCCGGGTCAGCGCCGCCGCCGGCGGCCTCGACCGCGACACCGGCTTCTATACCGGGACCCCGGTCCCGGTCCGCGGCAGCGAGACCTATATCGAGGTGACTTATCAATATCAGGTCAACCCGTGGTGGCAGATTCAGCCGGACTTCCAATACGTCTTCAATCCCGGCGGCGGCATCGCCAATCCCAACAGTGCCTCGGGCGCCCTGGTCGACGACGAGGCGGTGTTCGGGGTTCGGACCAACATCACCTTCTGATTCCCGTCACGCCCGAGCGTTCGCCGTGACGGCGCTCTGATAACGGAGACCCAAGCGATGATCCCTACCAAAGACACCATTGCCAAACGACGGGGCTTGGCGCTGCCCGGTCTTTTGAGCCTGGCGGCTCTGTCGGCCGCGAGCGCCTGGACGCCGGCGGCTTTGGCCGCGGAGCCCCAAGGCTTCCTCGAGACCCTCCACCACCACGTCACCCTGACCTCGACGGTGCCGGACAACGGCGACCAGAACCCCTACGCCATCGTGGTCGCCCCGGTCTCGGCCGGAATCGTCCACAAGGACGATGTGCTGGTGGACAATTTCAACGATTCCACCAATCTCCAGGGCCTGGGCACGACTATTGTCGACTACAACCCGACCAGCAAACGGACCACGCTGTTCGCACAGCTTCCCCGGCACCTGGACGGTTGCCCGGGCGGCGTCGGCCTGGGCACGGCCATGACCATGCTGACCTCGAGCTGGGTGATCGTCGGCAGCACGCCCAGCAGCGACGGTACCACCGCAACCAAGGGCGCCGGCTGCCTGATCATTCTCGACGCCCAGGGCAAGGTTGCGGGCACGCTGGCCGGGCCGACCATCGACGGTCCCTGGGGCAATATGGCGGTGATCGACCGCGGCACCACGGCGACGCTGTTCGTCAGCAACGCCGGCTTCGGGGTCGGCGCCCCCACCGAGGGCGAGCCGCCAGTGGTCCATCAGGCGACCGTGCTGCGCCTGGAGCTGTCGATCCCGGCCGGCAAGCCGCCGGCGGTCACCGGCCAGACCGTGATCGCCGACGGCTTCGGCGCCCAGGCCGACAAGGGCGTGTTCCTGATCGGCCCGACCGGCCTGGCCCTCGGCCCCAACGACACGCTCTATGTCTCGGACGCCATCGGCAACGCCATCAACGTCATCGACCAAGCCAGCACCCGCACCACCAGCGCCGGTACCGGTCGGGTGGTGACCCAGGGCGGGCTCCTGCACCGGCCGCTGGCGCTCGCCACCGCGCCCAACGGCCACCTGCTGGTGACCAATGCCCTGAATGGCCAGGTGGTGGAGGTCGATGCCCTTGCCGGCAAGCAGCTTTACGCCCAGTGGGTCGACGCCAACAAGGCCCAAAGCCCGCCCGGCAGCGGCGACCTGTTCGGCATCGCCATGACGCCGGCCGGCGACGGCTTCTATTACGTGGAGGACGAGGTCAACACCCTCGTGATCGCCCGATGAGCGACGAAAAAATCATGAAACCGGTCGCCTCGCGCCGCGGCTTCCTGGCCGGGGCCGGTGGCCTGGCGGTCGCGGCCGGCTCGGGCCTGGCCACCGTTGCGTTCACCGGGGCGGCGGTGGCGGCCGATCCCGCGCCAGCACCCGTACCGGTATCCGACGCCGCCGAAGCGTTCTGGGGCGTCCACCAGGGCGGCATCGCCACGCCGCCGCAAAAGCACATCTATTTCGCCGCCTTCGATCTGGTCACGGACCGGCGCAAGGATGTCGAGGACCTGTTGCGCAGTTGGACCGAGGCCGCCGCCCGGATGGCCGCGGCCCAAACCGCCCAGCCGCTGGAGCAGCCCCTGGCGCTGGTGGCCACCGGGCGCGGCGCCAACGGCGTGACGGCGCCCTACGACCCCTATCACGGCCCCGATCCCGGCTTGGCCGCAGCCGACAGCGGCGAGGCTTTGGGGCTGGCGGCGGCGCGGCTGACCGTGACCTTCGGCTTCGGTCCCGGCCTGTTCGTCAAGGACGGCCGCGACCGCTACGGCCTGGCCGCCGGGCGCCCGGCGGCCCTGGTCGACATGCCCAAGTTCAACGGCGACCAACTGGTTTCGGAACGCTCGGGTGGCGATCTCTCGGTCCAGGTCTGCGCCGACGATCCCCAGGTGGCCTTCCACGCGGTGCGGCAACTGGCGCGGCTGGCCTATGGCGTGGCCACCCTGCGCTGGACCCAGACCGGCTTCGCTTCCGGCGCCCCCGGCGGCGGCACGCCGCGCAATCTGATGGGCTTCAAGGACGGGACCCAGAACCCGGCCGGCGCCGAGCTGGATCAGGTTGTGTGGGTCGGCGACGAAGGGCCGGACTGGATGCGCGGCGGCAGCTACCAGGCGGTCCGCCGCATCCGGATCGCGCTCGAACATTGGGACCGCACCGAGGTCGATTTCCAGGAGCAGGTGGTCGGCCGGCACAAATACTCGGGCGCGCCGCTGGGGTTGAAGGACGAACAGGAGGCCCTGGGCCTCGACCGGCTGGACAGCGACGGCAACCCCGTGGTCCCCGAGAACGCCCATGTCCGCCTGGGCGCGGCCGAGACCAATGGCGGTGCCCGCATCCTGCGCCGGGGCTATTCCTACAACGATGGCACCAACATGACCGCCGAACGCTGGCCGCCCTGGCGCCAGGGGCTGGAATACGACGCCGGCCTGCTGTTCGTGGCCTACCAGCGCGACCTCAAGGCCGGGTTCATCCGCATCTTCGAGGGCATGGCCAGGTTCGACGCCATGAACCAGTTCACCACCCACACCGGCGGCGCCTTCTTCGCCTGCCCGGGCGGGGCGGCCCCGGGTGGGTTCATCGGCCAGGGCCTGTTCGGCGCCTGATCCGGCGCAACGACATCGATCCAATGGTACCGACCGGCCGGAGGATACGCCTCCGGCCGCAACCGGCAAATCTGCCACGATTTTGAGGGGTCTCCTCATGTGCCAAGGCCATGCCTCGGAGCGCCGGCTGGCGCCGTTCACCCTGTCCGATCTTTCCGCTCCCGAACGGGGCCTGCTGGCGGCGATGCGCCTGTGGTTCCGCAGCCACCCCGACAGCTACGGGGCGCTGCCGCCGATCCGCGAGCGCCTGCGCCGGGGCGGCGCCCCCGACGCGGTCCTGCTGCCGCTGTTCGGCTTTCTCGGGATTCTGACATCGAGCCTCCGCAGCCCGCTCGATGCCCACTGCGTCGATTGCGCCCGGGTCGGCGCCGACGAGGCGCGCTTGCTGGCGGTCATCGCCGCCCATCACCACCTCCAGGAGAGTTGGGCTGCGACCGCCCTCGACGCCCGGCTGCCCCTGATCGTCCGGGAGCCGGCTTGCGACGCCGCGGCGTCGGTCGCCCGAGCCTTGGCCGCCGGCGGCATCGTCCTGCCCTGGCGTGAGGCTGCTGCGGCCGGACAGCATCCGGCCGCCGAGGCCTTTTTGATGGCCGCCGAGTGAGCGCTCATCCGCGCCCTCAGGCCGCCTTGACGCCGGCCAGGAAGGATTCGACCTCGGAACGCAGGTCGTGGGACTTGAGAGCCACGGTATCGGCGGCGGTGCCGACCTTATGGGCGGCGCCCCCGGTCTCGGTCGCGGCCCGGGTTACGTCGGCGATATGAAGGTTGACCTCGCGGGTGCCGTTGGCCGCCTCCTGGACATTGCGCGAGATTTCCCGGGTGGCGGCGCCTTGCTCCTCGACCGCCGAGGCGATGGCCGTGGAGATCTGGTTGATCTCGCCGATGATCCGGCTGATCTGGTTGACTGCGTCCACGGCCTCGACGGTGGCGCCCTGGATCGCCGTGACCTGCTGGGCGATATCCTCGGTGGCCCGGCCGGTCTGGTTGGCCAGGGTCTTGACCTCGCTGGCCACCACCGCGGAGCCCTTGCCGGCCTCGCCGGCCCGCGCCGCCTCGATGGTCGCGTTGAGCGCCAGGAGGTTGGTCTGGCTGGCGATGTTGTTGATCAACTGGACGACCTTGCCGATGCGCTGGGCGGCGTTGGCCAGGCCGCCGATCACCGTGCTGGCCTGGGTGGCGCCGGTAACCGCGGTCTGGCAAACCTTGGTCGACTGCGTGACCTGGCGGGTGATCTCGGAGATCGAGGCCGCCAACTCCTCGGCGGCCGAGGCCACCGCCAGACTCTGGTGATTGGTCTGCTCGGCGCTGGAACTGAGCGACGCCGCCTGCGACTGCATCTCACCCGAGGCGCTGGACAGCGCCGCGACCACCACCCCGACCTTGCTCTCGAAGCCGGCGGTCAGGCGGGTCAGGGTTTCCATGCGCGCGCGTTCGGCCCGGTCGGCCGCGCGTTGAGCCTCGGCCTGCCGTTCGCCCTCGATGGCGGTCTGTTTGAACACCTCGACGGCATTCGCCATGGCGCCGATCTCGTCGGATCGCTCCAGCCCCGGAATCGCCACCGCCTTGTTGCCGGCCGCCAGTTCCCGCATGGCCTTGATCGAACACGAAATCCGGCTGTCGAGCGACAGGCCGATGCCGCCGATCAATACCGCAATCACCAGAATGCTGGTGCCGATGACATACCACGACAAGGCATCGTTGTTGCCTGCCGCCTTCACGGAATGGGAGGCGCCATCGTCATTTAACTTTTGCGCCTGCTCCAGATAGTCGCCGGCCTGGTCGAACAGCTTTCGGCTGTCCACGAACAGGGCGAAGGCCTTGGCGTTCTCGTTCTTTCTCGAATACCCGAGCAGGGCCTCACTTTGCGTCATATAGTCGTCCCAACTGTAAACGAAGCCATCATAGGCGGCCCGTTCCTCCGACGATGAGATCAACGGTTCGTACTTGCCCGGTATCGCCTTGATGGCCTCGCGCTTCGCCGCGATTTTCTGGTCCATGGCGGCAAGGCCGGCGTCATCCGTGGTGAGAATGTGCGTGGCTTCCAGACTTCGATAATCGGCAGCCAAGGTGTCGATCGTGCCAAGAGCCTCGATACTGGGCAGCCAGTTGGTGCCAAGGTCGAGAACGAAGCCATTGGTGACATTCAGCGGGTTGAGATAGAAAGCCATAGTGGCGACGAAAGCGATAATAAATACTAAACTTACCACTATAAGTATTTCTTTGATCGCCATATTCACGGAATAGGCTCCATAAATCTTCATATCTTTAACACTGGCACGCGATTAGCACATATCGACTTCTTTAGTACGATAGAGTCACTTGAAAATGTCGCGCGGATTCCCAGGTACAGGCTTTGCCTGGAGATAGCCGAACGATGGATGTCACGCCGTGGATGGACGAACTGGCTCAGTTGCACGGCCGGCTGGCCGGATGTTTTTTGCGTAAAGAGCCGAGGGATCGGGCGCTATCGTACCTGAAGGGGCTGCTGGGGCCAGCGGAACGCAAGAACGGCTGGCAGTTGGCGGAACAGGCTGGCGAGAAGGTGCCATATGGGGTGCAGCGTCTGCTGCGTGTGGCGCAGTGGGACACGGACGGCGTCCGGGATTGCCTGCATGATTATGTTAAAGATAATTTCGGCTTCAAGGGTGGGTCTGTGGTCGTTGATGAGACCGGCTTCATTAAGAAGGGCACTGAGTCGGCCGGAGTGAAGCGACAATACTGTGGCACCGCAGGCAAGGTCGAGAATTGCCAGGTCGGTGTCTTTTTGTATTATTCAGCACCGGGAGGTGGGGCCTCATTCCTTGATCGGGAACTCTATCTGCCGGAAGACTGGATTGAGGATTGGGAGCGTTGCGACGACGCTGGCGTTCCCAAGGACACGCCCTTCCGAACCAAGCCTGAGCAGGCCCGTATCATGCTGGAACGGGCGCGGGCGGCTGGATTTGAACCGGAGTGGACGCTTGGGGATGCAGTTTACGGCAGTGATCCCGGGCTGCGCCGGGCGTTGGAGGACTGGAAGTGGCCCTATGTCATGGCCATCAAGACCACCGAACCGGTGCGCACGCAGGCGGATCAGGGCGTGATCAAGCGAACTGCGGTTGAGGTGGCGCGAAGCCTTCCTGCAGAGCGCTGGCGCCGCCTCAGCGCCGGGGATGGCACGAAGGGCCCGCGCACCTACGATTGGGCGACCGAGTCCTTGGTCGTGCCGGGAACCAAGGCCGGCAATCACACATTGTTGGTGCGGCGCTCGCTGACAGACCGGGATGACATCGCCCTGTTCTTGGTGTTTACGATCCAGCCGACGCCATTGGAGGATATGGTGCGGGGCGCCGGCCTCCGCTGGACCATCGAGGCCGGTTTCGAATCGGCCAAGGGCGAGGTCGGGCTCGACCATTATGAGGTCAGGCAATGGATTTCCTGGTACAGGCACATAACATTGGCCCTCATCGCTCACGCTTTTCTGGCGGTGATCATGGCGCGGTCCGCGCCAGCGGGAAAAAAAGGAATCGTGACGACATCGCCTCGGATAAGGTTCCCTTGAGCATCTCTGAAATCAGGGTTCTGCTCGGGCATCTCGTCTTGGCACTGGCACGCTCAATCGACTCCGTCATCGGCTGGTCAAACTGGAGAAGATGGCACCAAGCCATCGCTCGCAGGTGTCATATCAAGCGGAGAATTGCCAGAATTCAGAAAATGCCACTGTAGTATTAGATAGCTAATGTTTGTTGGCGGTGCGGTTGCTTCTTCAGAGATGTGACATCGAAAATGCTAACCAACCTGTCAGGTTAGCGCGAGATTGCGACCCGATTTTTCAGTTCGTGAGCGTATCGTTAACCATGAAAGCGCCTTTAATGGTTAATTGTCTCGCCACAACACATCCCCAGAGAATCATCGCGATAGGGTTCCCGATATCTCTTGACTAAGTTGATGGTGCGAACTAGTTCAGGCTAATCACCCAGTGTGGTTCTCGCTATGATGGAGAGTTGTTCGCTGCTCCAGTCTTTTTTTGCACTATTCCTGCCACTGGCCGGGCTGGTGATCGTGGTTGCGTTTATCGGCGGCAATTTACGGATCGACAGCCATCTGGACAGCATGGTGACCGAAGAGATTGTGCATGTCCGGTTGGGTGCTGCGGAATTGGTTGATGAACTGGACGCGCCGATACGGCATCTGATGTCCTTGCCCAAGGAAGGGCCAATTCGCGCCGGCATTGACGACCCGAGTCCGGACAAGCGGGCCGGCATGGCCGCGGCTTTTCTGTCACTGCTGCTGCACAATCCCGCATACGATCAGGCTCGCTGGATCGACCAGAACGGACGGGAGCTGGTTCGGGTCGACAAGAGCAAAGGTGGCAGCGAACCGGAGATCGTTCCGGAGAGCCGGCTTCAGGATAAAGCCGGCAGTTATTACTTTGCCGATAGCGTCGTCTTGGGTGCTGGCGAGATATTCATTTCGCCCCTCGATCTCAATATCGAGAACGGCGGCGTCGAGAGTCCCTATAAACCGATGCTGCGGGTTGCGACACCGGTCACGGATCGCGCCGGCAACCGACGCGGCATTTTGATCCTCAATGTCCTGGGGGCTCCGATCCTGGCGGATTTCGCCCGAATAGCGAGCCGGGGCGGCGACAAAATCATGTTGCTCAACCGCAAGGGCTATTGGCTGTATCCCCCGGATAGCACCGAACCATGGGGCTTCATGCTCGGGCATCCCGATGGTTTGGGCAACCGCTACCCGCTTGCGTGGGCGCGAATTCGCGGGGTTCCGTCCGGCCACTTTTTCGACGACGACGGCCTCTGGACCTGGGAGACCATTGAGGCGGAGTCCACCGACCTTGCAGGGCTGAGCAAGACCGGCGAGCCCTACTGGGTGACGCTTTCCCACCGTCCGGCGCAGGCCATTCGGGCGGTGTATTACGGCGTTTGGCTCCCGACCGCGCTGATTGCCATTCCGTTGTTGCTGATCTTCGCGGGGCTGAGTTGGCTGGTTACGGTGCGCTCCAAGCTGCGCCAGGACGCGCTGATAGCGCGCGCCGCGGCCGAGACCGTGGCCGAGGAGAGCCGACGACGGGTCGTCGAACTGGAAGAGGCGCATAAAAGCAGCGCCACCCTGGCGGCGATCGTGGAATCCTCCGACGACGCCATCATCGGCAAGACCCTCGACGGCATCATCACGAGTTGGAACCGCGGTGCCGAAAGAGTGTTCGGCTACCGGGCCGACGAGGCTCTCGGGCACGCGATGATGATGCTGTTTCCATCCAGACTGGAGCAGGAAGAGCGGAATATCCTCGAGCGGGTCGGGCATGGCGAGACCATCCGCCATTTCGACACCGTGCGCCGATGCCGAAACGGTCGGGAGATCGACGTTTCCGTCACCATTTCGCCGATCCGGGATGGCGCCGGCCGCATCATCGGCGCCTCCAAGATCGCCCGCGACGTGAGCGAGCGCAAGCGCGCCACCGCCGAGTTGGAACGGCATCGCGAACATCTCGAAGATCTGGTCGGAGAGCGCACCGCCCAGATCGTCGCGACCAACGAACGGCTGCGGGAGCGGGAGAAACTTCTCACCACCGTCACCGATAACTTGCCGGGCATCGTCGGCTATTGGGATCGCGACCTGCACTGTCGCTTCGCCAATCGCGCCTACATCGAGTGGTTCGGTCGTAGACCCGAAGAGATGGCGGACATTACGATTCGGACACTGCTCGGCAAATAATTGTTTGAGTTGAGTTGTCCCGCGATCGAAGCAGTGCTGGCTGGACAGCCGCAACAGTTCGAGCGGACGATCCGCAAGCCGTCCGGTGACCTCGGCTATGGCCTGGCCCACTACATTCCCGACCGCAAAGATGACGCGGTGATCGGCTTTTTTGTCCTGGTCACCGACGTGACGCCGCTCAAGCTGGCCGAGGCGGAACTGCGCGAGATCAACGAAAAACTCGAGCAGGCTCTGGCCGAATCCAAGGCCGCCAGCGCTGTCAAGAGTCAATTCCTGACCAACATGAGCCACGAAATCCGCACCCCGATGAATGCCGTGCTCGGCTTCCTCGGGTTGGCTTTGGAAAGCGAACTCCCCGACGACATCCGACGGCAACTGACGACCGCCCATAATTCCGCCAGATCGCTGCTGCTGATGATCAACGATATTCTCGACATCTCCAGATTACAAAGCGGCACGGTGAAATTGTCCGAGGTTATCTTCAATCTGCCGATGATCCTGCGCAGTTCTCTGGAAGTATTGCAGATCAAGGCGCGGAACAAAGGCCTGGAGCTGCAATTCTACTATCAGCCTGGACTGCCCCATTGCTATCTTGGCGATCCCGCGCGCATCCGCCAGATTGCCACCAATCTGGTCAGCAACGCCATCAAGTTCACCGAGACCGGAAGCATCACGGTGTCAGTGGTGGCGGCCGACGACCCGGGCCTGGTCGAGATGACCGTCAACGATACCGGCATCGGCATGACCGCCGAACAAGCCGGACGCATCTTCACACTGTTTGTCCAGGCCGATAGCTCGACCACCCGCCAGTTTGGCGGCACCGGGCTTGGGGTCTCGCTCTGCCAGCAACTCGCGGAACTCATGGGTGGGCGTATCTGGGTGGAAAGCCAACCGGGCGTCGGCAGCAGCTTTCACGCCACGCTGCGGTTGGCCCTGGTTTCCTGCGCCCTCGGCTGCCCCGACCACGGCTTGACGACCCAGGTTCCGGTCCAGGCGAAGCGACGGTTCCGAGTGCTGCTGGCCGACGACATCCCGGAAAATACCGAGTTGGGAGAAATCCGGCTGACCGCCCAAGGCCACGGCGTCACGGTGGTCCGAGACGGCCTGGAGGCGGTCGAAATGGCGGGGACCCAGGCCTTCGATGTGATCCTGATGGATGTCCAGATGCCAGTGATGAGCGGGCTTGACGCCACCCGCGAGATTCGGCGTCGGGAAGGCGACGCCCGACCGCCGGTGCCGATCATCGCGATGACCGCCAGCGTCATGCCTTCGGAGCGCCATCAATGTTTCGAGGCCGGCATGACTGATTTCATCGCTAAACCGGTCGATTTCGCCGAACTGTTTCAACTGCTGGAGACGGTGGTCCCGGCCGGGCGCGGTCAGGCCGTAACCGTCGCCGAAGTCCCGCTTCACCGGGCTGCCCAAGTTTTGCCGCCGCTGAACGGCATCGATGTCACGAGCGGGCTGCGGCGCTGGAGCGACGCCGACCGCTATGGCGCGGCGCTGGCTAGCTTCCCGGTCAAATACGGCGATGTCGCCCGGCGACTGGACGCCCTTCACGCCGCCGGGAGCTGGCAGACCGCTTACCAACTGGCCCATGCTCTGAAGGGCGTCGCAGGCAACCTCGCGGTGTCGGAGGTCGCCTGCTTGGCCGCCGCCCTCAGCAACGCCTTCAAGACGCGCCGTGTCGATGGTGTCGATGGCCTGATCCTAGAACTGGCCGGCGCCATTGGGGTCGTCGCTGCGTCGATCGACCGACTCCATCAGGACCACGCCCGACCCGCCGAAGAGAGCCTGCCGGTCACGAAGCTTCGGGTCGCCACGGCGATTACGTCGCCGGCGCTGGTGGAATTGTTGGCGGCATTGGAGACCGACGATCCGGGAACCGTCGAACCGGTACTGAAGCGGGTTGCGGCCAGCCTTTCGCCCGGCGATGCCGCCCGCCTGCATGAACTGATCGACGAGTTCGAATTCGAGCGGGCCAGGAAATTCGTGGCAGCCATCGCCGGGACCACGATCAACGCTTCCCATCCTCTTCAATAAAGCAGGCCAAAATCAGGGCAGAGATCAGACCGGTAGCAGGAGAGGCCGATGCTCATCAGAACGAAGCTGATTATCATATTTACTGTGCTTCTGAGCATCATGTCCAGCGCCGGCCTTATTTTCTATGCCGAAGCCGAGGCAACCCTGCGGGCGGCGACGTTCGAACGGCTGCGCTCGGTGGCTACCGTTCAAAAACAATATCTCGAACGCATGATCGCTGGGAATCTCCGCATCCTGTCGGCAATGACCAGCCGCTACCAACTGCGGAAATCCCTCAAGGACTATCTCGATGGCAATGATCGGGCGGCGCAGCAGGAGACCCTGCGCACGATCCTGTTGGCGGCGGCCCAAGGGGATGGCCTGATCTGGTCCCTTGCCGTCGCCGGTACCGATGGCACGGTGATCGCCGCGACCCGCCAGGAGCGCGTCGGCCAACCCGTTACGGAGGGCGCACCGCCGGGCGCGCCGGGCGGTGCGGCCGGCACCTTGCAGGCGACTCGCCTGGACGGCGTCGATGACTTCGCCTTGCGCCTGACCGGACCGCTCCGGCTTGGCGACCAAACCATCGGCACCCTGATCATGGAGGTCCGGGAACCGACGATCCTTGAGCTGTTCCATCGACAATCCGGGCTCGGGACCACCGGCGAGGTGGTCCTTGGTCAATTGCGACCGGACGGCAGTACCCTGTTCATCACCCCGCTCCGGTTCGACCCGGGCGCCGGCATGCTCCGGATCGTGCCGCCGTCCAACAAGCGGATCGCGATGACTCGCGCAGTCCGCCATGAAGCCGGGCTGTCCCTCGATCTCTTCGACTATCGGGACGTGCCGGTGCTGGCAGTCACCGAATATCTGCCCGAGGCCGATTGGGGCATGGTGGTCAAGATCGACCAGGCTGAAGCCTTTGCCCCGATCGCGAGGCTAAAATGGCTGTTTGTCGCCATATTCGCCAGTTGCCTGGTGCTTGGCATCGCGGCGGCCTTCCTGTTGGGCCGGACCGTCACGGGACGACTGACCCGCCTGACCGCGGCGGCGCTGAAGATCGGCCAGGGCGGGCTCAAGGATCTGCCGGCCAACGACAGCCAGGATGAGGTCGGCATCCTGTCGCGCGCCCTGCAACACATGCTCGCCGAGGTTCGTCACAGCGGCGAACTGCTGTCCAAGGTGATCAACGTCGCACCCGTCCATATCTTCGTTCAAGATCAGGACGGTCGTTACCTTCTGGCCAACCCCGCGCTGGCCGGGCTTTACGGGCTGGCTCCCGAGCGCCTAGTCGGCAACCGCCAGCGCGACCTCCATCCGAGTCCGGCGGAGTGGGACGGTTTCCGCCGGTCCAATGCCGCGGTGCTGGAGCAGAACCGGGAGGTGACGCTGCCGGACGAGCGCTTCACCGATCGCTTCGGCGTCACCCACATTCTCCACAGCCGCAAGGTTCCGTTCGCGATGGGCGGACAGCCGGCGGTCCTGGGGGTGTCCCTCGACATCACCGCTCGGACCCACGCCGAGATCGCCGCCGATACGGCGGCGGCGGAAAATGAAGCCAAGGGCCGCTTCCTCGCCACCATGAGCCACGAAATCCGGACGCCGATGAACGCCGTCCTCGGTTTCATGGCGCTGGTCTTGGAAAGTGAGCTGCCCGCCCCCGCGCGGCGGCAGCTCATGACCGCGCACACGGCCGCGAAATCCTTGCTTCTGCTGATCAACGACATTCTCGATCTATCGAAGCTTCAGAGCGGCAAGCTCGAACTGGAGCAGGTGGTCTTCAACCTGCCCATGGTTCTGCGGAACGCTCTGGACATGCTCAGGATGAAGGCCAGGGAACAAAAGTTGGAGTTAGGTCTGTCTTACCCGGACGGGCTTCCGCCCTGTTATGTCGGCGACCCGACCCGGGTCCGGCAGATCATCACCAATCTGGTCGGCAATGCCATCAAGTTCAGCGAGACCGGGCGCGTCACGATCGCGGTGACACAGGCGGCGGAACCTGATCTGCTTCGGATTACCGTGTCCGATACCGGCATCGGCATGACGCCGGAACAGGTCGAACGAATTTTCGACCCCTTCGTCCAGGCCGACACCTCCACCACCCGCCGTTACGGGGGAACCGGTCTTGGCATCTCGATTTGCAAGCAACTGGCCGAAGCCATGGGCGGCGGCCTTCGGGTCGAAAGCGAGATCGGCCGGGGCAGCAGCTTCCATGCCACGCTTCGTCTGGAAGCGGCGACCGGGGTCACCGCCGCGGACGACACCGACGCCGCTTCCGAGGTGATGGCCCAGCCCGTGCGCCGCTTCCGCATCCTGCTGGCCGACGACATCCCGGAAAACACCGAACTGGCGGAAATTCGCCTGGTCGGTCAGGGCCATCGTGTCACGGTGGCCCATGACGGCCGGGAGGCGCTTGACCTGGCCCGAAATCAGGTCTTCGACGTCATTTTGATGGATGTCCATATGCCGGTGATGGATGGCCTGGACGCCACCCGGCAGATCCGCCACCGGGAAGACGGCGCGAGGCCGCCGGTGCCGATCATCGCCATGACCGCCAGCGTCATGCCGTCCGAGCAGCGCCGGTGCTTCGACGCCGGCATGACCGATTTCATCGCCAAGCCGATCGATTTCGGTGCGTTGTTCCGGCTGATCGAGACGGTCGTGCCTGCCGACCTGGGCGAGGCGGCCGATCCGGCCACGACGGCATCATGCCGCGAGGTCCAGGATTTGCCCCGGCTGGCCGGCATCGATACCGCCGAGGGAATGCGGCGGTGGAATGACGCCGTGCACTATCGCGCCGCGCTGATCAGCTTCGGCGCACGCTACACGGACATCGCCGACCGCCTGGGTGCGCTCCATGCCGCCGGGGACTGGCAGGCCGCCTGTCAGTTGGCCCACGCGCTCAAAGGCGTCGCCGGCAACCTCGCGGTGTCCGAGGTGGCCAGAATCGCCGCCGCCATCGACGAGGCGTTGCAGGCACGGCGCGGCGAAGGTGTCCAAGACCAGATCGGTGGTCTTGCCGCCGCCATGGCGGTCGCCGCCACATCGATTGATCTGCTTCAGCGGGAACATTGTAACCACGCGCCGAGCGTTGCTCCCGGACCGGAACATCCAGCCAGTTTGGCGGCCGTGAAGCCGGCGTTGGAGGAATTGCTCGCCACGCTGGAGACCGACGATCCCGGAACCGTCGAGCCGGTTCTGGACCGGCTTTCGGGTAGCCTTTCGCCCACCGAGGCCGCGCACCTGCGCGGATTGGTCGAGGAATTCGAATTCGAAGAGGCGAAGACTCTTGTCGCCGGTTTCGCGATAGCGGCGGCCGACTCCTCGCGTTTGGTCCATTAGAGGGTGGACAGGATGGACAAAATCTGGAAGGTCCTGGTGGTCGACGATCAGGCCGACAATCTTCAAGTGCTGCGCGGCATCCTGTCCGACACCTACCGGCTGGCCTTCGCCAAGAACGGCGAGCAGGCGCTGGAGGCAGCCCGGCGGCATCATCCCGACTTGATCCTGCTCGACATCATGATGCCGGGAATGAACGGCTACGAGGTGTGCGGTCGTCTCAAGGCCGACCCGGCGCTCGAACAAATCCCAGTGATTTTCGTCACCGCCATGGGCGAGACCGAAGACGAGACCCGAGGCTTCGAGGTCGGCGGGGTCGACTATATCACCAAGCCGGTTTCGGCCCCGATTGTTCGGGCGCGCATTCGCACGCACATCGCCCTGGTCGATCAGTGCATGGTCCTCGATCGCCTGGGGATCGCCGGAGAGTTCAAGGATAACGAGACCGGCGCCCATGTTCGAAGGATGGGGCGCTACGCTGAAATCCTGGCTCGCCACTTGGGCTGGAGTGAGGAGGCTTGTCGGGCGATCGGTAAAGCCGCGCCGATGCACGACATCGGCAAGATCGCCATTCCAGACCAAATCCTGCTGAAGCCGGGCAAACTTGACGAAGAGGAATGGGCGGTGATGCGGACACACCCCGAACGGGGCGGTGCTATCATCGGCACCAATGGCTCGGCGTTGATGCAGATGGCCGCTCGGATCGCGATCAATCATCACGAGAAATGGGATGGCAGTGGCTACCCGAACGGACTGATCGGCAATAAAATTCCCATCGAAGGCCGCATTGTCGCAATCGCCGATGTCTATGATGCCCTAATGTCGCGCCGGCCCTATAAGGAGCCCTGGCCGCCCGAGGCCGTAACCGCTTATCTGCGCGAGCATTCCGGCAAGCATTTCGATCCGGAGCTGATACCGCTGTTCCTCAATGCCGGGGAAGCGTTCGATAACGTCCGGGTGGCGCTGCCCGATTGATGCGACTCACCATGCCACCGGACCGGTCCGAGAAAGAACGCTATATGTAGCGGCGCGCAACCAAGGGCGGTTTCCGACGCAAATTAGCTGAGACTGAAGCGGTCGTCTGACGCATGCTATCTGAGACTGGGCGCAAAATGCGTGAGACGCAGCGCGGGGCAGGATAATCGGGGCGCTGCCCGACACGACCATCTTGACGCCCTTCAGGCCGCGACGGATCAAGCTGTCGAGGAATGTGCGCCAGTGGACTTCTGCTTCGGTCAGGGCGACCGAGACGCCCAGTATCCGCCGGCGGCCGTCAGCGGTGATGCCGACGGCCACGAGAACGGCGCAATCGATGATTTTGCCGCCTTCACGCACGCGCTCGTACCGGGCATCGAGGATAAGGTAAGGCGTTTCGTCCAGAGGCCGTTCACGCCAGGCGGCAAGCCCAACATCCAGCTTCTCGGCGGCACGGCTGACCTGAGTGGAGGAAATCGCGACTTCCGGACCAAGAAGGGCCTGCAGAACAGTAATGACTTTCCGAGTTGATACACCCTGGACATACATTTCCGCGCAAGCGAGATTCACTGCCTGTTCGGTCCGCGAGCCTTTCTCAAGTGCACTTGGGTAGAAGCCGCCGTTTCGCACTTGCGGTACCTCGAAAGTAAGTTCACCAACGCGCGTCGTTACGGTCTTTGGCTTGTAACCATTGGCATAATCAACCCGTTCCGCCGTGCGCTCGTTAGGCTTTGCATGCAGGTATTGCGCACGCTCCATCTTTGCTGCTTCATTACAAGAATCCGAAGAGCCTCGCCAGCTCCGTCCAGGCCATGCTCCAGTAAGGCTTCAAAAGCACCATCCAGGGGGTGACGTTCAACGCGCATTGCCATGCTATCGACTCCTTCGTGGGTGGGGAAGATGCCTCGAAGAAATCGCCCGTGGTAACTGTCTGCTGAATTTCGCCGCGCAGCCGGGCCTCCCTCCGCTCTTCGGGCGCTAACGCGCCCTCATCACTCCGGGAGGCCCGGCTGCGCAGTATCAGCAAGCAATCAATTGCAGAGTCGAGGAAGCGCGCGGTAGCTTTGCCGTTTGGCGCCACTCCGTTTCACTTCCCCGCTCATCAAACCGGACATGCCGGTTTCCAGCATCCGGCTTTCCGACTGGCTTCTTCCTCACGCACACGACGGCGCATCTTTTCGCCGGTTTAGCTCGGAAACTCCGAGTTCCCCAAAGATGCTACTCCATGAAAACCGACGACACCCCCGCGTTGGCAACTTGTGCCGGCGCGCCAAGAAATGTCGTACTTGGTCACAGACGTAGTGATTAACCGCTTTATATGGCTTCTGCACAGAGCCATAGTTGAAATATGACGACCAGCATCGTAATTTTATATTAAGCTGGTCACACACTTCATCCCATGGAGTGTTGTGATTTCTCTGCAAGATAGCCCTTACATTCTCCTTGACGCGGTTAACACTCTTCGCAGAAGGGCTGGCGCTTGTGTATACCTGCCCGGTCTTCCAATACCTGGATGGGCCCAAAGCTATACCCAAGAAAGTCAAACGTTTCCTTCCTGGCGTCCCTTAGCGACGTTTTCTTCTCGTTGAGTACAAGATGAATCCGCCCGAGACACTCCTTGGCCCACTCCAGCGCCGGCTCGGCCATTCCCCGACTCAGGATAACGAAGTCGTCCGCATAGGATACGATCTCCGCCTGAAATCGGGTGCCGCAGTCCCGTATCTGCCAGTATTTCAACATTCGGTTCACGTAAATATTGGCTAGCAAAGGACTGATGACACCACCTTGAGGAGTTCCGCAAGTCCTTGCAGCTCCACCAGTTAGTCGTTTGCCACCATCCTGGCCGATCTCTTCGACCGGCGCTTTCAGCCAGAGCTTGATAAGCTCCAGCATCGCGCCATCCACAACGCGACGGGCTACGGACTTAAGTAGCGCGTCATGTGGAATCGTGTCAAAATATTTGCTCAGATCCGCGTCTACGACATCAGTGTAGCCCTGGATCAACAGCGAGTGGACACGTTTGATCGCGTCTCCAGCACTCCGCCCAGGTCTGTAACCGTACGCATTAGGCTCGAAATCTGCCTCGAAGATCGGCTCCAGCACCATTTTTGCTGCCATCTGGGCGACCCTATCACGAAGAGTCGGAATGCCCAACGGCCGCTCACCTCCCCCCGGCTTCGGAATCATGACCCGTCGCACAGGTTTTGGGCGGTACTGCCGCGTCCGCAACTCAGTCTGGAGACCCGCCAACCACTCGTCCACGCCTTCCGCTTCAATCATTTCGATACTGACCCCATCCACTCCAGGGGCACCATGATTTGCCCGTACCAGCCTGTATGCATGGTGTAGTACATCAGTTCGGTAGACTTTGTCGTACAGCGAGTAGAAGCGGAAGTTTGGCTCCGCCTTCGCCTTGAGGTATAGCCCTTGCTGAAGCTTCCTGATTTGTTCAGGCGTTGCTAGACTCATCGTCAATCACCTCCTCATCTGCTTCTTTGAGACCACCAGAAGTCAGGACCCTTCCCTCCGTCGGCGTTGACCGACTTCACCGGTACTATGATCCTGTCCGACTCCCGCCAGTTTCCGGCGCCCAAGACAGCGCCGTTGAGGCCGCGACCCCCGATCCCGACGGGTCTCCCACGTTACCCGGAACACCTTTCCGACGTGCCATCGCCAATACCCCGGCGGGCGAAGTTGGGAGGACAGATGGTTAGTAGTGCCCAGCTTCCACAGCCTTCCCCTTTCTGTAGGAGGGTCGGCGCCCGCGTATTCACTTTCGAGGCCTGCTCAGCGTTCACTCACGTTATGGCCCGCACAGATCGCTCGACCGCCCAAGGCGGCCTTTATCACGGGGCTTCAGTCCAACCAGTTATACCAACGGCCCCAGCGAAAGACTCGTTATCTGAAGTTTAGGTTGCGTTAGGGTACTTTTTACGATTCGCTGTGTTTGGGAGTTTGAGCGGAGGCGGCGATGGTAGTGGCGATCACGCGGCAGGAGCTTGATGCGGATGGGCTTCGTCGGGAAGCGGTGCGGTGTGCCGACGCTTCGGCGGCGCGGCGACTTCTGGCCTTGGCCCAGGTGCTGGACGGAGCCTCGCGGGAGGCGGCGGCTCGCGCGGCGGGCATGGATCGGCAGACGCTGAGGGACTGGGTTCACCGGTACAATGCCGAGGGCTTGGATGGTTTGCGAGACCGCCCTCACCCCGGCCCCTCCTCGCGGTTGAGTCCTGAGCAACTCACCGAACTGGCGGCGATAGTTGAGGCCGGGCCGAACCCCGATCAAGACAAGATTATCCGGTGGCGCCGGGTTGATCTGCAAAGGGTGATCGCAGAGCGCTTCAAGGTAACGCTGCATGAACGGTCGGTTGGCAAGATATTGAGAAAGCTCAAGTTCCGCAAGATGACCGTCCGTCCCCAACATCCGAAGAGTGATCCCGACGCCCAAGAGGCTTTTAAAAAAAGTTTACCAGCGAATTGAGAGAAGTTCTTCTGTCAAATACCGCTCTTCAGGGTAAACCGATCGAAATCTGGTTCCAAGATGAAGCACGGGTCGGTCAGCAAGGCACGCTGACCAGGATCTGGGCTCGGCGTGGGACGCGGCCACGCGCGCCACGCGACCAACGCCGGACCTCGGCCTATATTTTCGGTGCCGTCTGTCCCGAGCGCGGCACCGGTGCCGCCGTGATCGTGCCGCGCGCCAACACCGACAGCATGAACCAACATCTCGAAGAAATCGCCCACTGCGTGACCCCCGGGGCTCACGCCGTTATCCTTCTTGATCGTGCCGGCTGGCACGTTGCCAAGGACCTCGATATCCCAGAAAATATAACGCTATTTCCGATTCCGCCATATTCGCCAGAACTCAACCCCGTAGAAAACATTTGGCAGTTCCTTCGTCAGAACAAGCTCGCCATTCAGGTTTGGGATGACTACGAGTCCATTGTGAAGTCTTGTTGCGATGCCTGGAACTGGCTCATGAGCATGCCAGAGCGTGTCACCTCAATTGCGGATCGCCAATGGGCAAAACCGGTCAATATCTAGGGCCGTTGGTATCAGTCGGCCGCTGATGACTCCCGACGAAATCTCGACCCTGAAGAAGCCGCAGAAGCGGCGCGGGCCGGACGGCGAGGAGATCATCACCCAGGCCGGCGAGATGGTGGTGTTCGTGGCCGGCGAGAACCCGATCAAGGGCACACAGATTCTCTACTTCCTCGATCCGATCTTCCGGCAGCGCGCCGCGATTCCCGCGCCCGCCACCGGCTCGACCCTGAAACGATCGAAGGGGTTTCGGGCATGACCGGGGCTGCGTTCATTCCGCCGGTTCACCGCCGCGGGCTGGTTGCCGGTGGGCTGGTGATGGCTGCCCTGATCAGTGCGGATCTTGCCGGCCTTCGGATCAACGGCACCGCCTCGATGCCGCGGGGACTTTGGCATGTGGGGGCGCCCGTGGCCCCGCTCCGGCGCGGCGAGATCGTCACCCTCTGCCCGCCCGAGACCCTGCCATTCCGTGAGGCGGCGGCGCGTGGCTATCTCCCGGCCGGTTTCTGTCCCGGCGGTCTCCAGCCCCTAGTCAAGCCGATCGCGGCAATCGCAGGCGATCTGGTGACGGTCTCGGCGGCCGGCGTCACGGTGAACGGCGCGCCGGTGCCGGGCACCGCGCCCGTGGCCACCGACGGTGCCGGGCGTCCGCTGTCCCCCTTCTCGGCAGGCGCCTATCGGGTTGCGCCGGGCGAGGTGTGGCTGCTGTCCGGCCATGATCCCCGCAGTTTCGACAGCCGGTATTTTGGGCCGGTGCCGGCGCGGAACGTCCAGGGCGTGGCGCGACCGCTGTGGGTGCTGCGATGATCGCCGCCGCGCTCCTGGCCTGTGCCGCGACCGTGGCTCCGGTCACCCTCGAGGCGATCGTCCGGGTGGAAAGCGGCGGCAACCCGCTCGCCCTGAATGTCAACCATCTGGCCGGGCCGCAACCGCATCCGGCGACCCTGGCGGAAGCCGTGAGCCTGGCCGAAAGCTATATCGGCCAGGGCTATAGCGTCGATCTCGGCTTGATGCAGATCAACAGCCGGAACCTGGCCGCACTCGGCACCTCGATCGAGCAAATATTCGACCCCTGCACCAATCTCCGCAGCGGCGGCGCGATCCTGACCGCAAGCTATGCCCAGGCGGTGCGCGGGCATGGCGAAGGCCAGACCGCGCTTCAGGCCGCGCTCAGCGCCTACAACACCGGCAACTTCCATCGGGGCTTCGAGAACGGCTACGTCGCCAAATACTACGGACCGAACGGTGTCCCGGCCCTGGCAGACGAGGTTCGGCCGACACCGGCGACGGCCGCCACGGTCAAGCGCGCCGTGCCGCCGCCGCCGAACCCCTACACCGCAGACACCCAGATCTACCTTCGGGAGGCGATGAATGTTCCCATCGACTGACCGGCCGCGCGCGGCGTCGGCCGAGGCCCTGCTGTCCGACGATCTGGCCGACCTGCTGGTGCCGGGCGTGGTGGTGGAACTGGACGCCCACGAGGCCGAAAACCTCGGCGCCTTCGAGGAAACCGCGCTGACCGAGGCCGATGCCTGGGACGCCAACGCCGACCTCAAGCCCGGCGAGGCCGGCGATGGCCGATGACACTGTCGATCAGGTGGCCGGCGCGATCATCCGGCAACTGAAGGAAGGCACGGCGCCGTGGCAAAAGCCCTGGCAGCCCGGCGAGCGGTTCATGCCCTATAACCCGACCACCGGCAACGCGTATCACGGCATGAATGCCCTGTGGCTGATGAGCGAGGCCGAGAGGCGGGGTTTGGGCGATGCCCGATGGCTGACGTTCAGGCAAGCGGAGGGGCAGGGGGCTTACGTGCGCAAGGGCGAGAAGGGCACGCCCATCCAGTTCTGGAAGTGGCAGGGCCTGGAGCCGGTCCGCGATGCCGGCGGCCGGCCGGTGTTCGGCCCGGACGGCCAGCCGGTCCGAGAGATGGTGCGCTACGAGCGACCGCGCGTGTGGTCGGCGGTGGTGTTCAACGCCGGGCAGATCGAGGGCCTGGCGCCGGCGCCGGAGCGGCCGGTGCCGGCGGCGTGGGAGCGTCATGAACGGGCCGAGACGATCCTGAGCAATTCCGGCGCCGCGATCAGGCATGTCGCCGGCGACCGCGCCTGTTATCGTCTTGGCGATGACGCGATCACGCTGCCCAACCCGGATCAGTTCGCCACGGCGGACAGCTATTATGCCACCGCGTTCCACCAATTAGGCTATTGGTCCGGCCACCCGTCACGGCTGGCGCGCGACTTGGCGCACCCGTTCGGATCGGAGGGCTATGCCCGGGAAGAGCTGCGGGCGGAAATCGGCTCCCTGATGCTCGGCGAACAGCTTGGCATCGGCCACGATCCCAGCCAACACGTGGCGTACGTCGCAAGCTGGATCAAGGTGCTTGAACAAGACCCCCGCGAGGTCTTCCGGGCGGCGGCCGACGCCGAGAAGATCGCGAAGCTGATCCGGTCCTTCGAACGGGTGCCGGAGCGGACGGTCGAGAGGGAAACGGCCTTGCCACCCCCTGACGGGCCGGACGCCGTCCCCGAGCCGACCCGGGTGCCGACCCTGATCCGGGAGACCAGTCCCGCACTGCAACCGCCCGGCCCGGAGCGCACCTATCTCGCCGTGCCCTATGACGAGAAGGACGATGCCCGGCAATTGGGCGCCAGGTGGGACCGGACCGAAAAGGCCTGGTATGTGCCGGCCGGTGTCGATCTCGAAGCCTTCACACCCTGGCTGCCGGCCAAGGGTTCGGTTCACATTGCCGTTGACGCCGACCCGGCCGAGCAGTTTGCCGAGGCCATCCGCGCGTGCGGCCTTCGGCTCGACGGGCCGGCCCGGATGGATGGCCAGCGCCATCGGCTGCCGGTCGAGGGGGACCAAGCCCGGGAGCGCAGCGGCGCCTACCAGGGGCAGCTCGACGGCCGCCCGGCCGGGGTGATTCGGAACCATAAGACCGGTGTGCGCGTGAACTGGACGGCCAGCGGTCCGGCGGCGGCCCTCGGTGCCCGGGACCGGGCGCAGATGGCTGCCCAAGCCGCAGAGAAACGGCACGATCGGGCGCACGAGCGTGAGCGGCAGGCCGAGCGCACCGCCCAGCAGGTCGATGCCCTGTGGACCGCGGCGACGCCGGCCCGGGCGCATCCCTACCTGGCCGACAAGGGCGTGCAGGCTCATGGGCTCCGCCAGGACGCGGACGGGCGTCTGATGGTGCCGGTTCAGGACGCCGACGGCCGCATCCGGGGCCTTCAGCGGATCGGCAAGGACGGCGTCACGCGGTTTGAACCAAGCGACCGGGTTGAGGGCGGCCATTACGTCATCGGCGACGTGACGCGGCCGGGTCCGCTGCTGATCGCCGAGGGCTTCGCCACCGCCGCCACGCTGCACGAGCTGACCGGCCTGCCGGCGATCGTCGCCTTCACCGCCGGCAACCTGCGGCCGGTGGCCGAGACCTATCGCGGGCGCTACCCGGATCGCGTTTTCTACATCGCGGGTGATAACGACCGGCAGCGCGCGGCCGGAAGCGACGGGCCGGGACCGTCCAAGCTCAAGGTCGGCCGGGTGCTGGCGGAGGCCGCCGCCGCTGCGATCAACGGCCAAGCCGTGATCCCGGAGTTTGCGCCGGGCAGCCTGGGCACGGACTGGAACGACCTGGCGCGGACCCAGGGACGGCCCTTTGCCGCTGGCAAGCTGCGCGTAGCGCTCGCCATCGGTGACCGCGAGCAGGCCGTTCGGGGCTTGGCGGCGGCTCGTGACGGGGCGGTGCCGGAACCGGTCGGTCCGGTATTCGGGCGTAGCGGCAAGGCGCCCGGTCGGGACCGCAGCCAAACGCGAGGACAGGAGCACGGCCATGAACGATAGGCATCGGCCGGCAGATGTCTCTGTCGCTCTCGAAGGGAAGGACGGGTTTATCAGCCCGAATATCTACCTGTGGTGGTGTTTCGGCGGGTTTCTTCCACGTCGAGCACGGCGAGTAAGTCCCGCATTGTGGCTCCACAATGCCTATCCTGCCATCGAACTGAAAGGCGACTCCATGCCTATCCGCCTTTCACCCACACCCACTAGATATTGATTTGCTGCAGGGCGCGGATTATCCGCTTGACGCTCACTGTGCAAGGGGGTAGGTGGTGGGAGAAAAGCGGATAATAAAGTGCACGCCATGGACGTTCTTGCTCGCGATGATCTGCCATTCCCGGAATCGCTTCCGGAGTTTCAGCAGCTTTTCCCAAATGACGAGGCGTGCGCCGTCTATTTGGAGAAAACACGCTGGGATGGAGGCTTCGCCTGCCCGCACTGCGGCGTGATCGGAGAACCATTCAGGTTCTCGGGACGCCCCGGTGTCCTGCGTTGCCGGGCCTGCCGCAGGGATACGGGGTTGACCGTGGGCACGGTGATGCAGGGAAGCCATGTGCCGCTTAGCACTTGGTTTTGGGCCGCCTACCTCCTCGCCAGCCAGACGCCGGGCATGTCCGCTGTCCAGTTCCAGCGACAGCTTGGCCTGTCTCGCTACGAAACGGCTTTTGGCCTCCTCCACAAGCTGCGTGCCGGCATGGTACGACCCGACCAAGACAGAATTGGGGGGCAACCTGCAAACCATGTGGAGGTCGACGAAGTGTTGATCGGCGGCAAGACGCGCGGTGAAGGGCGCGGGGTTCATCACAAGACGCTTGTGGCCGCCGCCGTCGAGGTCCGCTACCGTGAACCCGGCACCGCGCAGGACAAGCGCAAGGACGGTCGGTATGCTGGGCGAGTGAGGTTGGCTGTTGCAGCGGATCGAAGCGCCGACGCACTGGGCGGTTTCGTCCAAAAAGCCGTCATGCCGGGGACGCTGATCGTCAGTGACGACTGGGGCGGCTACGGCGGACTGCGGGAGGCCGGATATGACCATCACGCCATTGCCGAATGCGGAAATCCTGAGATCGCCGAAGAGTTCATGCCCATGATCCACCTCGTCTTCTCGAACCTAAAAACCTGGCTCAATGGCACTCATCACGGTGTTAGCCCCAAGCACCTGCAAGCCTATCTCAATGAGTTTACCTTCCGCTTCAATCGCCGCTTCTACCCGTTCAACGCCTTCCGCTCACTCTTGGGGATTGCTGGTGGTGCTGGCACGCCTACTTTTGGCGAACTATACTCGGGGAAATGGCAACATACTATAGGTGGTAGGTGTGGGTGAAAGGCGGATAGGCATACGCCAAACTACGCAGAGTTACGCCATGATGCTTCCGGTTGTACAAGCTATTGGTCCGAACGGGCCAACCCAACGGGGGGCGCATGACTGACCAGAGTCCTCGAAAGGCCTGGGGCATCGGTCGGATTGCCATTCTGGCCCGGTTGGAAACGATCACGGCGGAGCTGCGCCAAGGCCTCTCCCTGACCATGATCTACGACCGCCACCAGGCGGCGCTTGGGGTCAGCTATCGGGCGTTCTGCAAACTGGTCCAACGCTATGCCGGGGAGGTTCGGCCGGCGGTACGCCGCCAGCGACCAGACGAAGCTCCGTCGCCCCCGTCGCCCCCGCCGATCCTGGTCGCTGCCGCTCCGCCGCTCCCCACCCCGATTGTCCCGACACCCTCTACCGGAGGACCTTCCCATGCCCGACCCGATCCCGCCGGCCGACCAACCTTCCACCACCACGGCATCGTCCAGGAGGGAGAGGTCGAACGGCTCTTCGGCCCCGGCTATTTCCCCAAGCGCGGGGTCTAGCATCCTGCGCAAGGTTCACATGGTCCTGGCGCCCAAGGGTGGGGTCGGCAAGACCTACATCGCGTCGCTGATCGCCCAGGCGCTGATGGAACGAGGCGAACGGGTGGTGTGCTTCGACACCGACCGGGAGAATGCCTCGCTCCGGGACATTCCGGCCTTTGTTCTTGCCCAAGAGCGACGAGATCGACGTGCGGGCGCTCGACGCCATGACCGAGCGCATGCTGACCGAGGACGCCCATTTCGTGGTGGACAACGGGTCGACCTCGTTCGCGCCGCTGAGCCGTTATCTGGTCCAGGACGGCATCGCCGAGGCGGTGGTCGAGGCCGGCAAGAAGATGGTCGTCCATCTGGTCGTCGCCGGCGGCCAGGAGCTGGTCCAGACCGGCCGCGGCTTCGACAGCGTCGCGGCCCAGTTCCCGGCGAGTGCCGACATGGTGCTATGGCTGAATGAACACCATGGGCCGGTGGATGGTGCCGACGGCGCCAGCTTCGAGCAAACCGCGCTCTACCAGAGCCACAAGCACCGCATCCTGGCGGTGATCCGCCTGGTTCGGCTGCATCCCAGCACTTTCGGCGCCAATCTGGCGGAGATGCTCACCCGGGGCCTGACCTTCGAGGAAGCCGATCGGTCGAGCGCGTTCTTCGTGATCGCCAAACAGCGGCTTCGGCAGGTGTGGCGGCCGATCCGGGATCAGTTGGTGCCGGTCCTGTGATGGACGCGAAAGACCTGATCACGGCGATCGCCAGGGAGACCGGGGTTCGGCTGAGTGCCGCCGACCCCATCCTGGCGGTGGCGGTGATCAACGAACTGATGCTCGATCAGGCCCTGGTCAAGCTCGATCGCCAGGTGAAGGTCCAGGCCGATCGGGTCACGGCGGCCTCGACGCAGGCGGTCGTGGATGCCAAGAAGGAGGCCGAGGCGTTGCTGACCGAGGCCGGCGAGTGGATCGAGGCCAGGATAACGGTGGCGGGCGAGACCGCGGCCAAAATGGTGCTGGCCGAGTTGCGCCGGGAAACGGAAAGCGCCAGGAAGGCCAGCCGCGCGGCTATTCTCGCGGCGTGGGTGACGGCGATGGCTGGCCTGATCGTCCTCTGCGGTCTTGGCGGCATGGCCTTGGCCGGACTTCGCTAATCAGAATGGATGCAGGCACGGGAGTGATTATGGCACGGGCAGGGTGCATTTTGCTTATGGCTCTGGTCTTCGGTGTCGGCGGCTGCACCACGCGTCCGCCGGAGCCACCGGACGTGACCGCGGAATTTATACCGCGGCACAAGCCGCCGCCGCCCAAACGGACGGTGGTGCGCAAACCGGCGGATCGCGTAACGCCGAAGGAAGAGACCCCGTCGGCACCGCTGCCCGCCACCGTCTCGGTCGCGGACGTACCGCTGGTGGCCGCGCCACCCCCGGCCCAAGACCCGCTCCGCCTGATCGGTCTCGACGAAACTGAAACCCGGCGGCTGGTCGGGTCGCCGGCCGAGGTCGTGGAACGGGCGCCGGCGGTGGTGTGGGCCTATGAGTCGGCGGGATGCCGGCTGGAACTCTCATTCTACATGGACATGGCGAGCCAGTCTCTTCGGGTGCTGACCACCGAGGCCAAGCCCAAGGGTGAACCGGGATTGACCGGCGACGCCTGCGTCGGGTCGGTCCGGACGGCGACACCATGAGTGCCACCGAGGGTCCCCTGCCGACGGCGCCCCGGCTGCTGCTGGTCGATGACGACGATTCGTTCCGGGAATCGGTCGGCTACAATCTGGACGAAGCCGGCTTCACGGTGGTCGACGTGGCCTCGGGGCAGGCCGCCCTGGACCTGCTGGCGGTGGACCGCAGCATCGCCCTGGTGCTGCTCGACTGGAAGATGCCGGGCCTGAGCGGCATCGAGGTGTTGCGCCGCATGCGCCAGAGCGGCCTGACGGTTCCGGTGATCTTCCTGACCGTGCTCGGCAATCAAATCTACGAGGAGGCGGCGCTTCAGGGCGGGGCCGTGGATTTTGTCGAGAAGTCGCGCAGCTTCGGCATCCTGCTCAAGCGCGTGACCCTGATCCTGGCCGGGGCCAAGGGCGAACCGGCGCCGGCCGTGGCCGGGCCGGCCGTCGGCACGGTAATCCGCCGTGGCCCGCTCGAGCTGCACCGGGAGTGTTGCCGGGCGGTCTGGGCGGACACCACGGTGTCGCTCACCGTCACCGAGTTCAAGCTGGTCGACTTTCTGGCGACACGGGTCGGCCAGGATGTCGGCTATCGCGAGCTTTACGACATCGTCCGCGGCGCCGGCTTCGTCGCCGGCTATGGCGAGGACGGCTTCCGCTCGAATGTCCGGGCCTTCGTCAAGCGCATCCGCCGCAAATTCCGCGACGTCGACGACAGCTTCGACGAGATCGAAAGCTATTCCGGGTTCGGCTATCGCTGGCGCGAACGGGAGGCGACGGATTCATAGGAACCTCCGACGGGTCTGGCGGCGTGCGGGCGAACGGTTGTGGCGCCCGATCTCGGTCAAGATCGTTCTGGTCCTGGCCATGTTCGTCGCGGTGCCGGTGCTGGTCTACGACCAGTTCCGCGCCGCCAACGACGAAACCAACCGCCTGCTGGTCGCCAGCATCGAGGCGCAGGGCAAGCTGATCGCCGAAGCCTTGCGGCCGGGACTGGAAACCGCCGACGGTGCGGCAATGACCGCCCTGGCCCGGGCGGTTCAGCGCCTGGGCGCGCTCGGTCCCGAGATCAAGCTGCTGTTCCGCCCGGAGGCGGTGGCCGGAAGCTTCTTCTACGTGGCGTCCTCGCCCACGGTGTCGGCTCAATACCTGGAGCGCGAGCGCCAGGAGTTGGTGCGGTTGGGCGTGCTCGACCGCCTGGCGCCGTCCTGCGAGCAGGCCGGGACCACCGGCTTCCGGTACACCAATCCCGACGGTGCGATCGAACTGCTGACCTCGATCACCGTCGTTCGCACCGGGGTCGGGTGCTGGGTGGTGATTACCGCCGACCGCTCGCCGGAGGCGCTCGGCACCGCGCTGGGCCAGCTCTACTGGAAAACCGCGGCGGTCGGCACCGCCGCCGCCATTTATGTCGCCATGGCCCTGGGCGTGCTGGCGCTGCTGGTCCAGCTCTGGCTCGGCCTGCGCCGCTTCCGCCGGCTGGCCCGGGCCTTGCGCACCGGCGCGGCCGAGCGCGGCAGCTTCATGGCGTTGAACCGCATTCCCGAACTGGCCGGCACCGCCCGACCATCTGGTCGAGGCGCTGCGCGCGTCGGCCGAAGCCCTGCGCTTCACCGCCGAGGAGACCGCGCACGCCTTCAAGACGCCGCTCGGCATCATCACCCAGAGCCTGGAGCCCCTGCGCCGGAGGGTCGGCGACGATCCGCGCGGAGCGCGTTCGCTCGAACTGATCGACCGTGCCCTCGAACGGCTCGACGAACTGGTATCGGCGGCCCGGGCGCTCGACGAGACCCTGGCCGATACCATCAATCCGGCACGCGAGCGGGTCGTTCTGTCGGCGCTGGTCGCCGATATCGTCGCCGAATACCGCGAGGCCCATGATCCCGCCCGGCTGCGCTTCGCCATCGCCATCGAACCGGACTGCGTCGTGATCGGCGCTCCGGCGCTGATCGAGACCGTGCTTCAAAACCTGCTCGACAACGCCGTCAGTTTTAGCCCGGTAAGTGGAACCATCGAGGTGGCGCTCCGCCGCCGCCCTACGGTCGGAACGTGTCAATGATTCTGAGACAGGGGATGGTATAATTTAGGCTTGGTTATTTATCGGTTTATGCGGCGGATTGATCCAGGCGGCGGTTGGTATGTCTGGCGGTTGCGGTTGCTTTTTGACGA
>Ga0302202_10001464_pt1 | contig 29226 bp, 11 predicted proteins | sample II_Bog_N3_3_FD_194579 | JGI IMG/M metagenome (GOLD analysis project Ga0302202, IMG submission 194579) | Peat permafrost microbial communities from Stordalen Mire near Abisko, Sweden - II_Bog_N3_3 | ecosystem: Environmental > Terrestrial > Soil > Wetlands > Peat | place: Sweden: Abisko...
CGTAGGAATGCGCCGCTCTTGGGAGCGCATGAAGAATCTCGAAAGCAAACTGCGAACCGGCATGACCTCGAACGGACTGGACATCGCAACCCAGGAGACCATCATCCAGAACATTAGTTCGTTTGCACTCTATGGCTTCCCAGAGTCACACGCTGCCAGCTTCGCACTGATTGCTTATGCTTCGGCCTACTTCAAAGTAAATTATCTCGCTGCGTTTACCTGTGCCATCCTCAACAACCAGCCCATGGGCTTCTACTCTCCCGCTGTGCTGGTAAAGGATGCTCAGCGGCACGGCCTCCGAGTGAAACCGATGGACGTACAGGTCTCACAATGGGATTGCATGATCGAGCGCGAGGCAGATGAGAGCTTGTCCCTGCGGCTTGGTCTCGGTTACGCAAAGGGGTTACGCCGACAATCTGCCAACTCCATACTCGCCTCTCGCGGAGAATACGGTCTATTCCAGTCCGCAGACGACATGGTCACCCGTGTCCCAACGCTCAACAGAAAGGAACTGATGCTGTTGGCTCAGGTTGGCGCTCTGAACAGCCTTAATGGGATTACTCATCGCAGGGACGCTCTCTGGCAGGTCGAACGTGCAGGCAGGCTGGAAGGCCCTCTTCTTCATCAGAAGGTCGAAGCTCTCCGCGAGGAGACGAGCAGCCTCCCGCTGCACCAAATGAGCACCGAAGAGCGTTTGATCGCCGACTATGCCGGTACTGGCCTGACGATCGGCAAACATCCGATGGCTTATCGACGCGAAGCGCTGCGTCGGGAAAATATTCTCTCCGCCGACGAGCTACGGACACGAAGGGATGGCGAGTTCGTGCGTACAGCAGGCTGTGTCATCGCGCGGCAGCGGCCTGGGACGGCAAAGGGTTTCATCTTTATCTCGATGGAGGATGAAACTGGTATTGCTAACGTAATCGTGACACCCGACCTATATGAGCGCGAACGGCTGGTCGTTACACGCAGCAAGTTCATCGTCGTGGAGGGCCCATTGCAAAATCAGGACAACGTAATCCATGTGAAGGCTACCCATCTTCGACCTCTCTTCGACCAGACGCTGGAAGTCCGATCGCATGATTTTTACTAGCGAAAATCAATGGCCGGATCTTCCCGATCCGGCCGTGTCATAAGGTGTGGGTTAAACGAACACAGCTGACCTGACACTCCGCCTGTTGGTCTTCTCCAGCAACGTTGAGCTAAAAGCTGCACCGACAGACACTCCACCATTCCGTCCGCAATATGCTCGAACTTTCCCGCGTTGTGGGGCCGGACATGAGCTTACGATACCCACTTTGACGGCTCAATACCGCCTGTGCTCGTCGATGCGACCGGCTTCGAAAATGCGCTTCTCAACCTTTATTTGCGGAAGCAACTGGCGTAGCTCGTGCGAGAAACCGATGCCATTCATCCCGCCGGGCCTGATGATGTCCGTGATCGTCAGAGTTATATCTTTGTTCTGCTCGGCGATACAAAGTGCGGCGGGACCATTTCCGGCTAGATAGGTCGTATACCCCTGAGCCGACGAACCAGGTGCTCGTGGTACCCAGTCGCGCTTAACTTTCGACGGGCATCAGTCCAGGCGCGAACTGCGGAATTTAGGAGAGACGATCCGGGACGCACGGTCCGCGCTTCAGTAACTGACCTGAATTTTGACCTGCGTTGGGAGCTTCCCCGAGCCTAAGATCCTTATTGGCCTTGTGGCCCCACGGTTGTCCAGGATGGCTAGATTGAATCCATTCTTGCAAGAGATATTATGCGTCTTGGATGTACCTGAGTTCCAGCAAAGTGCAGTCGTCCTGGGCAGGATTGGGAGCACTGAACTTCGCGACTTTCTCAAGAATCTCGTCGCAACTCTGATAAGGCGCGCATGCGATCAGCCCCGTCTCTCCGAATTCCTGGCCGTTGCTGTCCTCCGCCTCAGTCAAGCCGTCCGTCGGCAGGAGAATTCGCTCGCCGGCCCGCAACTTGTAAACTGAAGGTGCATACTTCGCAGCGGGGATAAGACCGACGATCAGGTTACTCTCATCCAGTTTGCGGACCTCATTGCCCAGGATGGCGAGCGGCGGGACGTGGCCGCAGTTTATGTACTCGAGGTCGCCGTTCGGGAAGAGCTTCAGCAACACCATGGTGGCGTACTTGCCGACGTTGCGTGTGCAGAGAAACTGATTGAGCAGGTGAGCAATTTCCGGCAGACTCTGTCCGGCGAGAAACTGGGAGTGGATAATCCCCTGCAGAGTTGCCGCGACGATGGCAGCGGAGACACCCTTTCCAGATACATCCGCGATCGCAATGCAGAGGCAGTGGTCAAGAGCCGCGGCGTCGTAAAAGTCGCCGCCGATGGCCAGGCAGGGGACAGTCTTTGCGCGAATCTGCGCGTAGGGAAGCTCGGGCATCGTGATCGACATCAGTCCGCGGTGGATATTTGCCGCGACGGTCAGTTCTTCCCGCGCCTTCCGCGCTTTCAATTCTTCGTCGGCAAGTAGCGCGTGGTCGACCAATGTCGCAGCCTCGGTGGCTATTGTCTCAAGCAGTCGATGGTCGACCTCGGTAAGAACGCCAGTTCCAAGCTGGCTGTCGAGGTAGAGCAAGCCAAGAAGATGATCGGGTTCTCGTGCGGAGGCTGGTCTCCGCAAGGGAATGCAGTAGATACTGCGGATTCCTTTCTCCATCACGCTTGGCCAGTCCAGCGCTAGGTCGTCCCTGTGCGTGTCGCTGACCGAGAATCTGGCCTTGCTCTGAATGGCGCTTTGCATCGCCTTGCGGGAGATAGTCGAGTCCTCTTCGACGATAGTCCCGTCGGCCATGAGCCCGTGCGCAAGCTGCATCTGGCCGTCGTTCTGGAGAAAAACGAAACCGCGTTCAAGGCCCGTCAGCTCCAATGTCAGGTGGAGAAGTCCGAGCGCAATGTCGTCGACCGCTCCGCCCTCATTGAGTTGGCGCGCCGCGCGAAGAAGCCAGTTCAATTGCTCGAGCTCATGCGCGGGCTGGCGCGGCTGACCTCCAGGCCGAAGCTCAGTAAACGATGTCAGAAGGTCTTCCACCGAGGAGCGACGCCGGTGCGCGGGTGCACCGTCTTTCTGGATATGGAGCCTCGGAGCATCCAATGAACCCAATTGCAATATGTCGCCGAGCTTCAGCAGGCCCTGCTGGATGCGGACTCCATTCAGGAAGGTGCCATGGGTGCTTTTCTGATCGACGATTGTATAGTCCCCGCCTTCGCGCAGGATCACCGCGTGACAGCGGGAGACGCTGCGGTCAGACATCACGATGTCCTGATTGGCCGAACGGCCGATGGACGTTATCTCCCGTTCAAGAGATATCCCGTGCTGTCCTTCCGAGTCGGAATAGCAGAGTATCAGTACGTCCATCGGTCTGCCTACTTAGCAAAGCGTTCTACGCAACCGCGGGTCTAGCTGGAGAAAGAGGCGACTGCTTCGACCTCGTCGGGCTAAAATGTCGAATACGGTAGCCAGCTTTTTGATCTGCATGAGGTTATCGAGTGTCCGGATGAGACGAGAAAGCTTTACATCGCAGCCTCTGGCCTTCGCCGAGGTGTACGCCTTGGTGAGCTCTCCGAATCCAGAGCTGTCCATGTAGTTTACCCCGCCCAAACGACGACGATCTTCTTAGTGCCGGTCTTGAGAGCTTTCTGAATTGAATCGCGGAAGGTCCCTCCGCCCTCGCCCAGCAGAATGCGACCGGCCACTTCGAGAACGGTAACGCCTTCCATGTGACGCAAATCTTGTTTTTCGCGCTCAACATAGTGCCTTCATGATCAGGTTGAGTGGTCGCGGGTTATGGGGCGAGCAGGGGATTGGTTTAGAAGCCCGGTAATTCTTGAAGTGAACGGTCGGGCCTCAGAGGCAGCAGTTGGATGCGTGGCAGCACTGGCTGTTACTGAGAGCCACTTTCGGTCCTCCCGGCAGTCATGCCACACGCCTCTCCTTGTCCTTCGGTTAGACTTGGCCCGTGACCCTTTCTTCAGGCGACAAACTCGGGCAGTATGAGGTCCTCGGTTCTATCGGCGCCGGTGGGATGGGTGAGGTGTTTCGCGCCAGAGACCCTCGCCTGGGCCGGGACGTTGCCATCAAGGTGCTGTCTGCGGGTATGGCGCACGATCCGGACCGCCTTGCTCGCTTTCAGCGTGAAGCTCGCGTCGTGGCCGCTCTAAATCACCCCCACATTGTCACGATCTTTTCCGTGGAAGAAGCCAAAGGCCTCCACTTTCTCACCATGGAGCTGGTCGGGGGGCAACCGCTCTCCTCCCTCATCCGCGCAAGCGCCTTGCCGATCGAGCAGATTGTCGAGATTGCCATCGAGCTGGCGGATGCGCTGGCCGCCGCGCACGAGAAGGGCATTGTGCATCGCGACCTGAAGCCGGCCAACGTCATGATTACCCACGATGGCCGGGTGAAAGTGCTGGACTTCGGGCTGGCGAAGGATGTGAGCGGGGGCTCCCCGGATGACGTCACGCTTACCTCGCTCGGCAACACGCAGGCTGGAACCGTGCTGGGGACGCCGGCGTACATGTCGCCTGAACAGATCGCCGGCCGCCCGCTCGATCACCGCACCGACATCTTCTCGCTGGGTGTGGTGCTGCACGAAATGGCCACCGGACGCCGGCCATTCATCGGAAATTCCTCCGGCGAGTTGATTTCTGCGATCCTGCGTGACGATCCCAGCCCGGTGACCGATAGTCGTCCTGACCTGCCCGGCCATCTGGCCCGCATTATCCAGCGCTGCCTGGAGAAGGACCCGCGCCACCGGGTTCAGACTGCGCGGGATGTTGCCAATGAGTTCCGGGACCTGGTTCGGCAGATGCCAGGGAGAACGCCAGCCTCGGTCACCATTCCTGTACCCGACTCCGGCGCGGGCCGCCCGGAGGAGGGGTTCTGGATTGCGGTGCTTCCGTTCAAGGCAACGGGGGCAAGCGCGGAGATTGCGGCACTGGCGGATGGGCTGTCGGAGGAGATTGTTACCGGACTGTCGCGATTCTCGTACCTGAGGGTGATCGCACGGGGCTCGACCCATAAGTACGCGAACCAGACTACCGACCTGCGCACCGTCGGCAAGGAGTTGAGCGCGCGCTACGTGATGGAAGGCAGCCTTCGCCAGGCCGGAACTAAGCTGCGGGTTGCGGTTCGAGTGGCCGATGCGCTGACCGGCGTTCAACTGTGGGCGAAGAACTATGAGCGGACGTTTGCGCCTGAATCGATCTTCGAGCTGCAGGACGACCTGGTTCCCCGGATCGTCTCCACGGTTGCCGACGGCTATGGAGTTCTGCCGCATAGCATGAGCGAGATCCTTCGGAGCAAAGCGGATGACGAGCTTACTCCACATGAGGCGGTGATACGCGCCTTCGGCTACTACGAACGGTTCACGCCGGCCGAGCATGCGCGGGTAAGAAATATTCTGGAGATCGCTGTTCGCCGGGCGCCAGACCACAGCGGTGCCTGGGCCGCGTTGTCGCATATCTATCTGCAGGAGCATGCGCAGGGATTCAATCCTCAACCCGATCCGCTGGGGCGTGCGCTGGCAGCCGCACGGCGCAGCGTCGATGCGGCGCCCTCCAACCACATTGCCCATAACACGCTTGCTTCCACGCTGTTTTTCCAGAAAGACTTTCCGGCCTGCAGGGCAGAAGCGCGGCGGGCGGCCGAACTAAATCCCATGAATGGGGCCGCCATGGGCTGGCTCGGCATTATGATCGCCTACACGGGCCACTGGGAAGAGGGCTGCGCACAGGTCGAGTCTGCGATGCAGCTCAATCCGCATCATCCGAGCTGGTACTGGCTTCCTCTGGCCTGCAATGCGTATCGTAAACGTGACTATCAGGGCGCTTTGGACGTCGCTCTGAAGATCAACCTGCCTGGCTATTTCTATGCGCACCTGACGCGAGCGGCCGCCTACGGGCAGCTTCGCATGCAGGAGCCTGCGCGGAGGGCATTGAACGAAATGCTTGCGCTTCGTCCCGACATGGCCACGGCGGCGCGGGAGGAGCTGGGAAAATGGTGGGAGCCCGATCTCGCCGAGCATATCATCGACGGCCTGCGCAAGGCGGGGCTGGAAATTCCTGACGCGCATTAGTTAGGTTTGCATTTGGATCGCTGCGAAATGCCTGAGGCGGATCGACCCAGTCCCCCGAAGGTGTCCATTCGCCACCATCTATGTCATAATTCGTGGGTTCACTGCTCTATCCGTCGAAGGATGTCCCGCCAATCGAGGAGGCAAGGGCAGTGGATACCATCCGTGCCGGGCCAAGTCTCTCCATTTCGTCAGAGGTCCAATGAGCAACATCAACGGCAAGGTCTATGCGCTCAATGTCATCACTCCCATGAAGCCGTGGAAAACCTGGATACTGCGCACCGCCTTCTTTGTGCTGGACCATGTGAAGCCGCTGCAGCAAGATCTGGTCAACCTCTCCTTCATAGAATTCGCGCGATGGGTCGTTATCCCGCGTAACGACTTCCCATATCTGGGCGGCGATCAGAAGAAGGAAGTTCTCAAATACGACTATTTACTTTTCTTCAGCAACTTCAATGGCACGTGGAACCAGTACATCGACGCCTTCTCCGCGGTCCTCAGCCGCGGCCTGAACCTCATCTGGCGCTGGAGCGAGAAGTTCCCCGGCTCTGTTCCTGTCACCCTTTTCAAGGAATACATCGCCCGCGTCCAGTTCGACACGGACTACTACTACACGGCCTATCCCCAGGCGACGGCCAACGACCTGAAGTCAGCCCACATCGTTCAGTCCTCGTTCGATAGCCTCAACCTCGTCGCAGGACAGTCCAATCCCCAGCAGTTCGCCGACGCCTACCTCCACTTCGTACTCGCCGTCCAGGATCACCTGGGCGAGACCGGCGAAGCGCCCGTCGTCGGATAGAGGAGACACCGATGCCTAACAAAAACGGCAGCGTCTACGGACTGACGATTCTGTCACCTATCATCGAGGATGAGAAGGCGACGCCCTCCCACGACCTGCAAATCCGCAACTACCTCGCAAAACTATCTATACGGGAAGAGAGCCCTTTCGCGCAGGCGCCGGGCACGCACCTCGCCCGCCTGGTCGTGATGGACGATGTAATCTACGTCGGCATGCCTGCCTGTGAAGAACATCTCAAATCAAAGTATCTGGTGTTCGAGTCCAATTGCGATGGTGAGCTCGATACTTACCTCACCGGACTTGCCACCAACATACCGGAACACCTGGACGCGATCTGGAAGCACTGTGTTGGCTATCCCGGTGCGGCCAACTGCGAGGCCTTCGTCGATTACATGAAAGCCTGCCAACTCGATACCACCTTTTACTTCGCCGCGGTTAACGACAAGTCGGTCCCCGAATCGCTACGGGCTCTGCAAACCCAGTCCGCAGTCGCCAACTTCATCGCAACTCATCAGGGGGCCGATCCAGTCACGCTGCAACGCGACTTCATCGAGTTCGCGGCGCACCTGGAATCCCAACCTCCCCCTCCGCCCGGATCCATGGGCCCTTACCGAGAGATCAAGACGGGCGGTCGAAATGAGTAAGCTCAACGCAAGCGATATTCAAGGCTTCGTTCTGCGCGGCTACAACCTGCCTGTGGCCCGTTATCTCTTTCTCCACTTCGAAGACGCCACCCGGGCGCGTAGCCTGATTGCTCGTCTTCTCGGCCATATAACCACCGGCCAGCGCTGGGACGCCGGCAAGCCGCAGAGCACAGTCAATATCGCCTTTACCCATCGCGGCCTCGAGCATCTGGAACTTCCTCTCGCCACGCTCCTCACGTTTCCCGTCGAGTTTCAGCAAGGCATGAGGCAACGGGCCGCGCTGCTCGGGGACACCGGCGTCAACTCGCCCGACCATTGGGATCCGCTCTGGCGCAACGACCATATCCACGTCCACGCCTGGCTCGGTATCAACGGCCAGAGCGTCGAAGCGCTCGACACCCGGCAGGCCGCCATCCAATCAGCGCTCGACCAGACCGGAGGCGCAACCATCCTGGCCTGCCAGGAGGCCGCAGCCGTATTCATTAACGGAAAGCCCACCACTAAAGAACACTTTGGATTCACCGACGGCTTTGGCAACCCTGACTACCTGGGTGTTGAGCGCAGCACCCAACCCGGACAGGGCAAGCTCATGCCCGATGGAAAGACCTGGGCACCCCTTGCCACCGGAGAGCTTCTCCTCGGTTACGCGGACGAAGCAGGCGAGCTGCCAGTAGCTCCGGTGCCCCATCTGCTTGCCGCGAATGGCACTTTCATGGTCTATCGCAAGCTACACCAGAATGTTGCCACTTTCCGTGCTTTTCTGGATCGGCAAGCCGCCCTCTACGGAGGTGGAAAAGAGAAACTCGCCGCCAAATTCATAGGCCGCTGGCGAGACGGAACACCTATCGAGCGCTCGCCCGACAAGCCCGATTCCTCGATTGCGCAGGACCCGAACCTCAGCACTGACTTCACCTACGGCGGCGACCTCGCAGGCGCGCGCTGCCCTATGGGAGCGCACCTCCGGCGCGTTCATCCCCGCGACGCCTTCGGCTTCAATGGCCGGCTCATCAACCGACGGCGCATCACTCGTCGCGGCCTGCCCTACGGCCCCTTTGCAGCAGAGGACCAGCCTGTCTCCGATGCAGACGATCGCGGTGTAGTCTTCATGGCTCTCAACGCCAGCCTCTCCCGCCAGTTCGAGTTTGTACAACAGCAATGGGTCCAGTATGGCAATGATTCCCATCTAGGCAACGACAAAGACGTCCTGATGGGCAACCACGGTGGACATGGCCGATTTGTCGTTCAGGGCGATTCAAGCAACACCAACCCTCCTTTCGTCTGCAGCAACCTCCCCGACTTTGTCGAACTGCGCGGAGGAGACTACTTCTTCCTGCCCAGCATCACCGCGCTCGGCATGATCGCACTCGGTCTCGTGGATCCGCGCTGAATCTCTCGCCGCTGCTCCGGAGCAATCGGTGCCACGTTCCCAGCGAGACTGGATGGCGATCCTCGGATTCTTCGGGACTCGCCCGCTTTGCTGAAGAGCACCGAACTGAACTCAATGGCCTTCTGGGGCCTTCCCGCCGACGCTGAAATTCTTTGTCAGCAACAGGAGTGGCGCGACGAGCAGAGTGATCAGAGCGATGATGTGGAAGCAGTCCATAAATGCCAGTAGCCGCGTCTGGTTGCCAAGCTCCTCGTAGTAGCGATAGGTGGCCGCTCGCACCGCGTCCACCTGGGAGAATCCCCGCGCCTGCAGATAGGCAGCAAGTTGCTGAATACCGCTCTGCAACCCCGGATTTGAGGCAACAAGGTGATCTCCTGAGCGGACCTGATGGAAATTCTGGCGCCGCTCGGTCATCGTTGTGATAAATGCAATGCCAAAGCTGCCACCCCAATTGCGGAAGAAATTCGTCAGCGATGAAGCCTTGTTGTTCTGGCTGGAACTCAGTTGCGAATACGCAATCACCGAGAGGGGGACGAAGAAGAACGCATATCCCAACCCCTGCAGCGCCCGCGCCCACGCATAGTGGTCGTAGTCAGTCTGCAGATTCATATGGCTATAGTGAATCATCGACAGCCCCACTACGATGACCGCCCCAAGCAGAAGGATCCGGGGGTGCACAATCTTTCGCTGCACCAGCTGCGCCCCAACCGGAGCCAGGAGAGTGATCACGAATGCTCCTGGGCCAAGCACCAATCCTGCATTGATTGCTCGATACCCGTAAAGCTGCTGTAGCATCTGCGGAATCATCGTCGTCGTCGCGAACAGTCCAAAGCCAAACACGAAATAGAAAATATTGGCGATGGCGAAGTTGCGCACCTTCAGCATGCGGAAATCGATCACCGGGTCCGGATGCCGCAACTCCCAGAAGACGGCGGTCGTCAGGCACCCAACTCCCACCACGAACATCCAGCAGATGAAGCTCGATCCGAACCAGTCATCGATTTGCCCGCGATCAAGGAGGATCTCCAGCGCGCCCGAGCCCACCGCGACCAGTGCAATACCAATGCTGTCCACGTTGAGCCTCCCACGCGCATCGCGGACCGTCTTGCGCTGTTCTGCGAAGGCCGGTGGGTCATGCACGAAGCGGCTCGTAAGATACAGCGAAAGCAGACCAATCGGAACATTGATAAGGAAGACCCAGCGCCAGGTGTAGTTGTCCGTAATCCACCCGCCAAGCACCGGCCCGATCGCAGGAGCAGTAACAATCGCCACCGTATAAAGTGCAAACGCAGTGGCACGTTTAGCTGGCGGAAAAGTGTCGACCAAAATGGCCTGCTCCACCGGTGCAAGGCCCCCTCCGCCAATTCCCTGCAAGATGCGCGCAATCAGCATGATTCCCAGAGTTGGCGCAATGCCGCACAGCAACGAAGTTGCGGTGAACAGTGCGACGCACGCCATGTAGTAGGTCTTGCGGCCGAACACGCGCGAGAGCCACGCAGACATCGGCAGAACAACTGCATTCGCCACCAGGTAAGTGGTCAGAATCCACGTCACCTCGTCATACGACCGCCCCAGCCCGCCCGCAATGTAAGGCAGCGAGACATTAGCGATGGAGGTATCCAGCAGCTCCATAAACGTGGCAATCGTAACCGTGACCGCGACCACCCACGGATCGATCGCCCGCACCGGACGTCGCGGGACAATCGAAAGCTGAGCCTGAATCGGGGCCTGAGCGCGTTCAGGCATGGAGGCAATAGAGGTCGCCAAGGGTCCTGTCCTCAAATGTTATTTTAGAGACCAATCGGTCTCGTTATACATCAGATGTGGTAAGGAAGCGACCGATGCGTCTTTTTTCGGTATGCTTGGAATCGAAAGGGAAAGCACGATGCGGAAGGGTGAAGCCACCAGGCAGCGAATCATCGCGGAGGCCGCGCCGATCTTCAACCAGAAGGGCTACGCCGGCTGCTCCATGAACGATTTAATGGAGGCCACAGGCTTGGAAAAAGGGGGTATCTACCGTCATTTCGCCAACAAGGAAGAGTTGGCCGCAGAAGCCTTCCGGTTCGCGCTCGCCCAGACAATCAAGGTGCGCACCGACCACTTGGAAGACGTTCCCGGCGCAGCAAACAAATTGAGACGCGTCGTCCAGCTCTTTGTCGAGGTGCCGTCGGGAGTTGCGGGCGGATGCCCGTTGCTGAACACAGCCATCGACGCCGACGATGGCAACCCCGAGCTCCGCAAGCTCGCCCTGAAAGGCATTCAGGATTGGCGCACTCGGCTGGCGGCAATCGTCGAAGCGGGCATCGCCGCGGGTGAAATCCGCAAAAAGACTGACCCGCAACGAATCGCCAACGCAATCATCTCCACGCTGGAAGGCGCACTCATGATTAGCCGCCTGGAGCGCACTCGGAGCGCACTGCAGGATGCGCGAGCGACCCTCGAGATCGTTATCAGAGATATCAGCAGAGCCGAATAGACTATGCCGCTAAATAGCTCCTGAAAGACGGCATTCAGCATTATTTCAGAGGTGAGCCTCATGTTGTGCCGCAGTCGACAATCGTGATTGCTTCCCTATAAAACGCTGTCGGACTGAGCGGCCCGGTTGTCTACCACCTGCTGGCGGCATTGGCGCCGGCATTTGCGTAGCCGGAGCATGTGCATCCGCTCTTCCTCGACCATGCGTTGCTGGCGTTGACCGCCCATATGGCGTCGCGATATGGAGGAATTGCCCCACGCGCCAAGGCTGTCCGCGCGTGCATGAACAACATGTCGGTACGAGCGTACCGCCATCCGTAAGTGGTTGTGATGCACCCCTCAGGAGTATTTGTTGACTGCGCCTTTGCAATGCAACGAAAGACTTGAGCGGTGCGTGAAGCCTCCTTGTTTTTTCATTTGACAGCGCGCCACTTAGCTGGGATGATTCTCGTGTTTCCGGCTAAGGCTGTCCTTTTTTGCTCACATCGACTGATGCGAGTGTTTGTGACTGAGTGCTTCTTCGGCCCAGCCAGACCGTAGAGTTGTGTCAATACCCCATTTGCGAGGGCCGATGAAGTTCTGCCGTCTTATTCGATTTGCACTCCTGTGCGCTATTGCGCTTGTTCTCTCCTCAAACACATTCGTCGCTGAAGCTGCCACTGTTCCTCCGGGTGCATGTCTCTACGCGCTCGATTCGAGCGCTGCGGATGCGTTTCAGATTGCCGGCGCAACGTCGGTCTATTCGGCGTGCGGGGTGGTGTCAGAGTCAAGTTCAAGCAGTGCGTTCGAGATGGAAGGATCTGAGACGCTCTATCTGCAGAATCATTCGCAGGTCAGCGTGGTCGGCTCCGCACTGTTGAGCGGCCAGACAAAGCTTTGGGACACGATCAGCAGTGCGCAGGTTTCGGCGGTAAAGGCTACGAGCCCCGGGGACCCGCTGGCGTCGATCACCGCGCCAACGACGGGAACCGTTGTGAGTACAAGCCCGGTGTCGTATGACATGAATCATAAGCCGACGAATAACACGTTCTCTCCGGGCGTGTATTGCGGCGGTCTTACAGTCGGCAACACCAATGGCGCGACATTTACGATGAGCCCGGGCGTTTACGTCATGGCTGGAGGTGGGCTGACACTCAATTCGCAGGCGATCGTCTCCGGCACTGGGGTTACGGTGTACAACACCTCAAGTTCCGGATGGGGCTGTTCGGGAAGCTACAACTACACGCCGGTAACGATCAGCGGGCAAGTGACTGCGACCCTGTCGGCGCCGACTTCGGGCGCACTGGGCGGGATGTTGCTTTTTGGGAATCGCACCGGCTGCTCAACGCCTGGGTCCTGCCAAGATCAAATCAATGGTGGTTCCACCGTTGTCTTGAATGGCGCGCTGTATTTCAAGAGCGACAAATTGACGATCACCGGCAGCAATGCCAGCGGCTACATGATGCTGGTGGCCGACAAGATTTACATCAACGGCAACTCGACCTTCGGGACGAATGGGAACCCTTACGATGGGATTACCGTCAGCGTCTCCCCCACAACAAGCTCTTTGAATGCTGGCCAAACGCAGCAATTCACTGCGACAGTAAATGACACAAACACAGCGGTGACCTGGTCTGTCAGTCCCGCAGGCGTCGGTTCGATCAACTCGACAGGGCTGTATACTGCGCCGGCGACCGTGACTTCACCCCAGACTGTGACTGTTACGGCAACCAGTCAGGCGGACACATCGAAATCGGGGTCGGCCACCGTGACGCTGTACCCGCCGGTGACTGTGGGTGTGAGCCCGGCAACTGCGACCTTGTATGGTGGCCAGGCGCAGCAGTTGACCGCTACCGTGACCAATACCGGAAACACGGCTGTGATCTGGAGCATCAGTCCGGCAGGAACAGGGACCGTCAGTTCGACCGGCCTGTACACGGCGCCTGCGAGCATTAGCAGCCAGACGACGGCGACGGTGACCGCAACCAGCGTAGCGAATACGACGAAGTCTGCTTCAGCGACGATCACACTGGAGCCGCCGATTGTGGTGAGCGTCAGTCCAACGACGGCGATATTATATGGCGGTCAGACCCAGCAGTTGACCGCGACGGTGACCAACACCAGCAACAGCGGCGTGACGTGGAGCATTAGTCCTACGGGGACGGGGGCGGTTAGCTCGACCGGTCTTTACACGGCACCGGAAAGCATTTCTAGCGCGACAACAGTGACCGTGACTGCGACTAGTCAGGCGAACACGACGAAGTCTGCTTCGGCGACGATCACGCTGGAACCGCCGATTGCGGTAAGTGTTAGCCCGACGACGGCGACCCTTTATGGCGGGCAGACACAGCAGTTGATCGTAACGGTCACGAACACCAGCAACACATCTGTGACCTGGACGGTCAACCCGGCAGGAACAGGGACGGTCAGCGCGTCCGGCCTGTATACCGCTCCAGCCAGCATCAGCAGCGCGACGAGTGTGACGGTGACAGCGACTAGCCGGGCGAACACATCGGCGACAGCTTCAGCGACGATAACGCTGGAACCGCCGATTGCGGTAAGTGTGAGCCCCACTACGGCGACGCTGTATGGCAGCCAGACGCAGCAGTTAACCGCTACCGTGACCAACACCACCAACAGCGGTGTGAAGTGGACGATTTCCCCCGCCGGGACAGGGACAGTAAGTTCGACCGGTCTCTACACGGCGCCAGGGAGCATCACCAGCGCGACGACGGTGACGGTGACTGCGACGAGTCAGGCGAGCACGGCGGCGACAGCTTCGGCGACGATCACCTTGGAGCCACCAATTGTGGTGAGTGGCTTCGCTCCGACAGCGGTAACCCTTTACTCAAGTCAGACACAGCAGTTTTCGGCCAGTGTGCTCAACACTAGCAACACCGGATTGATCTGGACGATCTCGCCTGCTGGATCGGGGACCATCAGTTCAACTGGCCAATACACTGCCCCAGCCAATATCGCCAGTCAAACGACTGTAACAGTAACGGCGACCAGCCAAGCGAACTCGTTGGCGACAGCTTCTGGGACCGTCACATTGTCGCCGCCGATCACGGTGAGCGTGAGTCCGGCGACCGCCACCTTGTATGGCGGCCAAACTCAACAACTGGCCGCTACAGTCACGAACGCGAGCAACACGGCAGTAGCATGGACGATCTTCCCGGCGGGAATGGGGACGGTCGATGCGTCCGGGCTTTACACCGCTCCCGCCAGCGTCAGCAGCCAGACGACAGTTACGGTGACGGCGACCAGTCAGGCAAACACGTCGGCTACAGCTTCGGCGACGATCACGCTATCGCCTCCCATCGCGGTGAGCGTCAGCCCGTCGACGACGACGCTAAACGGCAGCCAGACACAGCAGTTGACCGCGACGGTGACGAACACCCTTAACCCAGCTGTGACCTGGACGATCTCGCCGGAAGGAGCAGGCACGGTCAGTGCGTCCGGGCTCTATACCGCGCCTGCCACAGTCTCGACCGCGCAGACGGTTGTCGTTACGGCAACGAGCGTGATCGATCCAACAAAGTCAGCGTCTGCAACGATCACGCTCATTGGAGCTAGCGGCACACTTTCCGAAACATTTGGGCAGCTTCTTACGAACATAGACTTGACCAAAGAAGGCACCGCGGACTGGGCGGTATTTGGACCGACGAACTATTACAGTTACGGCTCGCCGCTCACACGAAAGGCCAGCGTAACACCGCTCATTCCTCTTCCTTCTGCCCCGGCTTCCTATGAAACGGAGAATTGGCTCGATTATCCTGGCCCGTTCTCCTTTGAGGATGGATATCCCGACATAGAAGAGAGCGGCATTTTACCTGTGGCTATGGTTACTGGGTCTCCGAGCCCGGAGTTCGATTTCGTTATCCCGGCGGATACGACGCAGAGAACGCTCAAAATATACGGCTCGGTCGATGGCGGCGTGCAAATGACAGCCACTTTGAGCGACAACAGTGCGCCGGCAATTACAGATAGTTCATTGAGCAATACCGGGGAAGCTGCTCTCAACGGGACCCCATACTTCTATGCAATCAGTTACAACGCAGCCACGGCTGGTCAGACCCTGACTATTAAGTTTGTGGCCACCAATGGCGGGGATATCTACTTGGACGCCGCTACCCTGACTGGCTCTCCCGTGTCGGTTCCGCCTGTGGTTACGTCGATTAGTCCAGTCGGCGGATCAGTCGGCAGCATGATCGCGATCTCCGGAAGCAATTTTGGTGCGAGTCAGGGTTCCAGCACCATTACGCTGGGCGGTGTAGCCGCTGCAGTCAGCTCGTGGAGCAGCAGCGGACAAACCATCGAAGTCGTCGTCCCGGTTGGGGCCCAGAGTGGGCCGGTTCAAGTTGTTACCAACGGTGGGCCGAGCAACACCAATGTCCTGTTCACTCTGGCGCCAACGGTCACGAACCTATCTCCCAGCCAAGGCCCCGTCGGGACTGTCGTTACCATCAGTGGCTATGGTTTCGGAGCAAGCCAGGGGGCTGGGTCGGTAACATTCAACGGAGTTGCCGCAGCGTCGTCGAGTTGGATGGATAGCCAGATTATTGTTCCAGTGCCGGTGGGCGCCAGCACCGGAGATGTTGTGGTCACCCAGGGCGTGGCCGCAACGTCGTCGCCTTTGTTTGCGGTTTTGAATGGGGCGCAGGGAACTCAGGCTCCAATACTTCAGATCGGGCTTCATGATAGTCCGCTAACTATCGATCTTTCCTCGTCTGTCAATCAAGACTGGGTTATTTGGGGCGCCGATGGAGTTACTCCGTCTGCAACCAGAAACGCGCAAGCGAACCTGATCAGCGATGTCACAGTATTAGGTGGCTCCAGCCCGTATGTGACGGGTCTTACCGACAACTTGCAGTACAACTACGTCTGGACCAACGGAACTCCAGCCGTGAGCGGAAATATTGCCATGACCGGGATTTCGGTCTCCGGCACGAATTCCGGCTTTCAACTGACAGCCGCTGCCGACACGACCGTTCGTACTCTGAAGATATATTCGTATGGGAGCGGTCTTCAAACCGCGCAACTAAATGCATCGATCAGCGACGGGAGCAGTGCGCCGATCAGCTTCACGTTGCCGTATGTCGTCGATTACGCAAGTACATTGCGTGTCTATTCCATCGACTATCGCGCAGGCTCAGCCGGTCAGACTTTGACGGTTCAGCTCGTATCCCTGTCGTCTGGAGTCTCGATTGAAGCGGCAGTTCTGTCGCCTCATTTGCCTAACGTCGATATCGTCTCTCCGCAAGAAGGTCAGGAGTTCTTCCAGAGTCAGGCAGCAATTCCGTTCGGTATTGATGCAATGCAGTTTGATTCCGCAGTTACTTCGGTCGGAGTATCTGCAAACAAGGCTCAGCAGTTTTCCATGCAGTCGCCTTTCCTGTCGACATGGAGGCCTGCACAGGGGCACTATTCGGTTCAGGCACAGGCTACTGACGCGGCCAGCCTGACCAATACATCGGATCCGGTTCACGTGGACGTGATTGGCAGCGGCGGAAGTCTTTCAGTCGGGACTGTGGCTCCGCCCCTCTATGCATTGACCGATCTAACATCTGTAGGAACCGCCGATTGGATTCTTTTTGGTACACCCGGCAATATCACCCGTAAGGCAGGCGTTGCACAACTCATCTCGAATGCCAAAATCTTCGGCGATGAGACACCCTATGAATATCAGGACTATAACTCGCAGTTCGCTTTCGAGGATGGGACTCCAAACCAGCAAGAAACGTCAGTCGAAGGTGGATTGAGCCTTTACAACGGGGCGGTTGTCAATAATGGGTTTGAGATTACTGTAAAAGCAGATACGGTTTCGAGAACACTTCGCCTTTATGTTGGGGCAGTGGACGGCGGCGGCGGCAAACTGAAAGCGTATCTGAGCGACGGCAGCGCTCCGGTTTATGTTGATGCATCGCTTCAGGCGACAGGGAATCCGTTTTCGGTTTACCGGGTTTATGTCATCCAGTTCAGTGCAGCATCGGCAGGACAGACGCTCACGGTTCGATGGACGCTGAATTCTGTTACCTACTCAGGCGGGGCTATCAATCTGTATGCGGCGGCACTGGACGGGGCACCCGCCGTTCCTACAGGTCCGGCGATAACGCAGATTTCTCCCACATCCGGTGGGCTGGGCACAAATGTAACTATATCGGGCAGCGGATTCGGAGCAAGTCAAGGCACGAGTATTGTGACCTTCAACGGAGTCATCGCAACTCCCACCAGTTGGAGCGATACCCAGATTCAAGTGCCTGCTCCGGCTACTTCCAATACCGGAAACGTCGTAGTAACAGTTGCCGGTGTGGCCAGTGACCCCGAGTTGTTCTCCATGCCGCCTACGATTACCAGCCTGTCTGCTTCGTCCATCGCAGTAGGTGGCATCCTGACGCTCAATGGATTTAACTTTGGATCCAGCCAAGGCTACGGCGCAGTAACTGTTTACGGTACCCGTGCCAGTGTGCTGAGCTGGAGTGACTCGCAGATCCAGATTGTCGTACCGGAAGTGCCACTCTATTCCTGCTCCGATCCGGTGAACTGCTACACCTATGTCTATGTCTACACGGGCACAGGCTATTCAAACTATGAAAACTTTACGGAGATCAACTCTGTCCAACTATCTCCGGCAACCGCCGCTGTCTATGCCGGTCAGACGCAAGCATACTCTTTAGTCGTTGGGGGTTCTCCGGTGAGCTTACCCGGATGGACGACATGGTCGATTGTTCCTGCTGGTGTTGGGACAATTGACCAGAACGGCCTCTATACCGCTCCGGCGTCAATTCCGTCGCAACAGTCCGTCACCGTCATCGGCACCGTCCAGATTGATCCGCCATCGGCGACAGCGACAGCGACGATCACGCTCGAACCGCCGATTGCGGTGAGCATTAGTCCCACAACAGGAACGCTGTATGGCGGCCAGACTCAGCAGTTTACGGGAACGGTGGTGAATTCCCCCAATACCGCCGTGACCTGGACTGTCTCGCCTTCCGGTGCAGGTTCCATTAGTGCGGTGGGCCTGTACACAGCGCCTGCCATCATCACTAGTTTCCAATCCATAACAATTACAGCCTCCAGCCAGGCCGATCCCACGAGGACCGCTTCTGCGACGATTACGCTTTCGCCCCCATGCACTTCCGCTTATGCCTATCGGCGTATCCTGACGATCGACCATACCAAGGTTCCTAACACCGATCAGACAGATTTCCCTGTGCTGGTTTCCGGCACTTACCCGTCCCTGGCCACGCTTGCCAATGGTGGTCATGTCCAGGACGCGAATGGCTACGACATCATCCTTACATCCGACCCTACCGGTCAGATTCCTCTCGATTTTGAGATCGATAACTACAATCCCGTCAATGGGCAAATGGCAATTTGGGTTCGTATCCCGACTCTGTCCCATACGCTGGATACGCCTGTGTATCTGTGGTACGGAAATCCAAACATAACTGCGAGCCAAGAGAACCAAGCCGGTGTTTGGAAGAACAATTTCCTCTCGGTCTATCACTTCGGAAATGGCAGTGCGGTCGGACTGCAAGACTCTGGTAGTTCGGGATACGCACTCACAGGCTCCGCGACCCCGGCAACGGGAATGATCGGCGGAGGCGCTGGCTTCAACGGGGATCCCACGCAGTATCTCTCGTACGAGAATGCTTCGGCATATCCCGGTGGAAGTTCGGCAGTCACACTCGAAGCATGGACGCAATTCCCCGCGAGTGGTGGAGGAGCTGTTTTTGGATACGGGGACAACGGCTATAACGGGGCCCGGATCACGCTCGATATCGGCCCAACCGGCCCAGGAATGGATTTCAGGAATATCGGGCCTTACACCACCAGTGCCACGATCGATACCAACTGGCATCATGTAGTGGGCACGTACGATGGCGGTCGCGTGACCACCGCGACGACACAACTCTATGTCGACGGCGTTCAGCTTTCCGAAAATGACAACGACGGTTTCGTGTTTGTCGATACCACGGAACTCAAGATCGGCGGTATACCGACCGTAACCTACTGCTGTGCCTTTAGCGGCTCGGTCGATGAAGTGAGAGTTTCATCCGGGGTTCGCTCGGCAGATTGGATTGCCACCGAATTCAATAGCGAGAGCTCCCCTACTAGTTTCTATCGGCTCTCTGCGGAGAACGCGGTCGGTGTGCAACCGGATGTTGTGTCTCTTTACGGCTCGCAGACCCTCCAGCTCTCCGCCATACCGATCAGTCCCTGCTCGCCAAACGTGACATGGTCGATTTCTTCGGTTGGCGTGGGTACGATTTCTGCCACGGGCCTGTACACGTCGCCGGCCAGTATTCAGAGCCGGCAGGTCGTGACGGTGACCGCGACCAGCGAAGCCGATCCGTCCCAGATGGGAACTGCTACCGTCACTTTGCTTCCGACGTCCACCACCTCCACGCTTGCACTTTCCGGGGTTACTTCGCCCCCGTACGTTATCGGTTCGTCCCCGAGTTTTGCCGCGAGCCTGAAGGACCAAAATGGTACGCCGGAGGCGGGCATCGAAGTTGACTTCACCGTCACCGGAGTTGACTCGAGCACTTACACAGCGATTACCAATGCCAATGGAGTTGCCAATTACACTTACCCGGGGAACACGGCCGGTGTGGATACGATTCAGGCCTCCGCAACGGTGAGCGGACAACAACTCTCCGGTAGCCTCTCGATTTCCTGGACGAGCCCAATTATTGCCGGCGCTCCGGGTGCCATCACATTGGTTCCAGCCGGGATATCCCCAACGCTCAATCTCGAAGCCCTATGTGGCGCCTTCACGGACAGTAGCGGAAACGTAATCGAGCCGCTGGCGATCGGTGATGGTCCGAAGGCGTTCGTGGTGCCTTCTGGAGCGACGCAACTACAACTTGGCGTGGATGATGGCGCGTACTTTGACAACTTTGGACCTGGGTTTGTAGTCAACGTCAACGGAACTCTGGTAACGGTTCCTCCTGGAGCGATGCCATGGGTCTGGGTCAATGGAGGGTTGAATTCGAACTACGCATTTGGGCTGCAAGACGGTACGCCACCACTCGTAGCGGCCACGAACCTGACCCCAGGCCAGAACGTGGTTGTAGCCTACCAAAGCGGCCTCAACTCGCCTGGAGGAAGCTACGCGCCCATCTACGACGCCAATGGCGTTCCAGGGCTGCCCACGGGTGTTGGAGGCGGTGAAACAGCTGCCTACGCACCGACGCACTACATGACGGCGCTCTCCTATACTCTGGGCAGTTCGATTTCGTTTGAGGGCCTGGTAACTGACGTCACGGGAACTGCCATTTCGAACGTGCCCGTGACGTTCACGATCGCGGGAGCAAATGGTCAGCAACTCGCTGCGACTACCGGCCTAACCGGAATTGCGTCGGTCACCTATACCGGGGCGAATGTGGGCACCGATACAGTGCAGGCTCAGGCTCTGCTCTCTGGCGGCGGAACCCTTACAACAAGTCAGACGACAGTCGCCTGGCGCAATGCAGTGCCTCAATCTCCCACTGGTGTGCTTTCACTGACTCCGACGGCTGTCCAACCGATGGTTGTAGGCAGCCAACAGGCGTTTACTGTCTTAGCGACAGATTCACTTGGCAATCCTCTGGTCGGCGTCGATATTGCTCTCGTAATCACCAGGCTTCCTTATGGATATCTTTATGGGACCACGGACTCTACTGGCCATGCGTCCTTTCTCTATACCGGGACGGGACCAGGAACGGCCACTCTCCGGGCTGTCGCTCTCATCGACGGTGGGATTGTTTATTCCAACATCGTTGACACCAGCTGGACCCCGGCGACGAGTTCGACCAACAGTGAATCGATCACGGTAAATATTTCAGCTCAGTCCACGTTGACGCTGCCAAATGCCCTTGCCTTGAACGGGACCGTTGCCGACACCAATTCCTCCGCGACGCTAACCGAGGCCTGGACGCAAGTTAGCGGCCCCGGTGTCGTAACCTTTGCGAACCCACAACAGGCGTCAACCAGTGCGGCCTTTAGCCAGCCTGGCGATTACGTCGTGCAACTAAGCGTGAGCGATTCGGTCACAGGCGGGTCCCAACAGTTCCAGGTGAGTGTCCAGAACGCTGCGGGCAATCAAGGATGGATAGGAAGCCCGGCGTACGGCGACTCGATCTCCGGCATCGTGCCGATCACGACAGCTCCGGGAGTGGTCCTTCAGAGTGGAATCCTGACGTATTACTCAGCAAGCAATCCGGATCAGAGTCAGGCTGTCATGCTGAACGGGGATGCGAGCGGTTCAGGTCAGATTGGAACGATCGACGCCACACAACTGAAGAATGGATCGTACTGGATTCAGCTTGTAGCCACGGACACGAACGGAAACACGCAATACAGTGACTCTCTGGTAACCGTAGTTGGGCAATTCAAACCTGGCCGCGTAACGACAACCGTCACCGATCTTGTGGTTCCAGCCACAGGCCTCGCGATCAACGTGCAGCGTGAATACGACAGCTTGAACGCCGGAACGATCTCCGACTTTGGATATGGCTGGTCCCTGAGCACGAACGTTGACCTCGCCGCAGACGCTTCCCACAACGTCACATTTACGCTCGGCGGCCAGAGGAGAACCTTCTACTTCACTCCACAGTACGAGTTCTTCTTCCTGGGTTATGCCGCAGCCTATACGCCCGAGCCCGGATTGGCCGGCACGTTGACAGCTGAACAGGATCCCACTGCCTGCCCATTAGGCTACGTCGTGGGAACCGGAAGTTTCTGGGAGTGTGGATCGGGAGCCGCTTACAGCCCGCTTGGCTACACTTACACGGACGCATCCGGCACGCAGTATGTGATCAGCGCGAGCGGCTCGCTGCAATCGATCACCGATATAGGTGGAAATTCGCTGACCGTGACGCGGAACGGAATCACCAGTTCCACGGGACTCAACGTGCCGTTTGTGCGGGACTCATCAGGTCGCATCACCAAGATTACCGATCCACTGGGAAATAATTATCTCTACAGCTACGACTCGTCAGGAAATCTCGCCAGCGTCACTTACCCGGGTGTCAGTCAGGCGAGCACGTACATCTACGATCCGAACCACCTCTATCTGAGTGGAACGGACTTCCGGAATAACCCACTTCCGACCACTGCATATTATGGTCCTACCGACACGGATCCCAATGGCCTGCCGTTGAATGGAAGACTGAAGAGTGTGCAGGATGCGCTGGGAAAGACGACCAGCTACGCCTACAATCTGACGACGAATGCCACGACCATCACCTATGCGCCGGACGCCAACGGCAACACCGGCACTACAACGAAGGTCTACGACAGCTACGGTATGCTGCTTAGCTCGACCGACCCGCTTGGGCTTACCGCTACCAATGTCTACGATTCGAATCACAATCTGACCTCAGTGACGGACCCTCTGGGTCACACCAACAGCTATACATATGACATCAATGGAAACAGAACCTCGTCTACTTATCCGCAGGTCACCGTTGGCGTAAATACTACGAGCACAGCGGGCTACAACCAGTATTCCGCGCCGATATCAGCGACGGATGAGCTTGGGAATGTTCGTACCTTCAACTACGATGTCAACGGGTATCTGGCGGGAGTCACCGATACGGTCAACGGCCAGTCCGCCAACGTGGTGAGTTCACTTTACAATCGCAACGGCTTACTGCAGGCGGTTGCAGTGGGCGCCGATTTGACACAGACTCCTTCCGCAGCCTCTACCTTCACCTACGACGTATATGGGAACGTAGCTTCTGCCACCAATCCTCTCGGAAAGACGACGCTTTACGCCTACGATGCGCTTGGCCGTGTTGTATCGCTGACTCGACACGCAGGGTCCAGTTCCACATCAAGCGCGCAATCAACGCCGGGCACAAGAGCTCGGGTAACTCGAGCATCCTCAGGTCTATTTGCGAGTCAGTCGACTTCGCCGGCAGGTGCGCTCCCAAACCTGGGCTCGGGTCCGTCCTCAAGCACGATGGGCTGCACCACCGCTCTACTCCAGGACTACGCGGTCACTTACACCTATACCTCGGTGGACGGGGACGCCGCACAGATAAGTGGGGAAGTTGACACGTTAGGGAGATTCCTGGGTGCTCGATACGACGCGAATGGAAACATCGTCGCGTATACCGATCCAAATGGGAACCTCTATCAATACACATATGACGCGCTCAACCGGCTCACCAACATTGCCTTGCCAACAAGCCCGGCGACCGGGTACAGCTTCACCTACGATTTCAGGAACAATGTAATCGATGCGATCGATCCCGAGGGCCATGACCGGCATAACGTATACGATCTTGATGGAAGGCTGACCTCGGTCACGGTCGGGTATAGTACGCCCAGCGCGACCGTTACAAACTTCTCCTATAACGCTGACGGGACACTTCAGAGCGCTACCGACGCGCTCGGTCACTCGACGCATTACAGCTATGACGCGGCTGGAAATCTGACGCAGGTGGTCAGAGGCAATGTCTCGGTTCAATATGCATACGACGCCGCGCGCAACCGCGTCTCCGCGACGGATGGCAACGGCAACAAGACCACCTTCCAATACGATGCGCGCCAGCGCCTGCAACAGATCGGATTCACGGATTTAACCCAGCAAACAATCCATTACGACGACGCCAACAATGTCACAAGCGTGGTCGATCAGGCCGGCCACACCGTCGACTATGGGTATGACACGGCGAACCAACTCGTTTCGGTTACGCAGGCCAACAGCCCATATACATCGGCCAACACTGTCAACTACTGCCGCGATGGTCTGGCAAACACTGCCTCGTCTACGGATGCGAATGGACACACTACTTCGCAGACGCCTGATCTTCTTGGCCGCTCGACTACTCTGACATACGCTGACGGAACCAACGGCCTGGTTGCCTCCTACGATGGCAACAGCAATCTCGTCTCGCTCGGCAAGGTGGGAACGGCAGGGTCGCCAACTGCAGTCTTGACGTACGACAGCCTCAACCGCCTGGTCACCGAAACCCCCGACGCATCCTACGGCGAGCCGGCGATCAACTTCGCTTACACACCCAATGGGCTGCTTTCGCAGATGATCGACGGAAGCGGCACCACCAGCTACGCGTACGACTCCCTTGACCGGATTACCTCGAAGTCCACTCCGGCGGGAACCCTGAACTACACCTACGACGCGGTCGGCAATGTCGCCAGCATGAGTTCGAGCCCCAGTGGCGTCTCGGTCAACTACAGCTACGATGCTCTGAACCGGCTCAGCACGGTAGTCGACAACAACCTGCCCGCGGGCCAGAACACCACTACCTACACGTACGATCCGGCCAGCAACCTGGCAACGGCGACCTATCCCAACGGCCTGCAGGCCACCTATGCCTATGACCAACTGAACCGTCTCTCGCAGGCCTCGACGGCAATCGCGAGCTACCAGTACGGGCGCGACGCCAATGGCAACATCCTCACCGCCAACGAATCCAGCAATCGCAATGTAGGTTACAGTTACGACGGCATCGACGAGCTGATCGGCGAGACCGTTGCGAGCGATCCCACTGGGGTGAACGGGAGCGTCCTCTACTCGCTCGACCCAGTGGGCAACCGGCTGTCCGATGTATCGACTCTCGGGCCGGTCGCGTCGGCCTCGACCACCTACAACGTCGACGACCAGTCGCAGGCCGAGACCTACGACAGCAGCGGCGACACCACGGCCACGGGCGGCAAGTCGTATGCGTACAACTCCTGGCTGAAACTAGTGTCGATGAACGGCGGCCAGGTCGCACTGGCCTATAACGGCCTCGGTCAGCTGGTTGCGAAGACGGCTGCGGGCGTCACCACGCAATACCTGGTCGACGATCTATCGCCGACGGGTTATCCGCAGGTGGTGGCGGAGTTGGTCGGTGGGCAGCCGGTGCGGACGTACACCTACGGTCTGGAGCGGATCAGCGAGCTGCAGATGGTGAGCGGCACGACCACGGCCAGCTTCTACCAGTACGACGGTCGAGGCACGGTGCGGATGCTCACCAGCGCCGCCGGGGCCGTCACCGACACGTACGAGTACGACGCCTTCGGCAACCTCATCGCCCGCGCGGGCGCGACGCCGAATGCATACCTCTACCGCGGCGAGCGCTACGACACCGATCTCGGCCTCTACTACCTTAGGGCGCGCTGGTACAACCCGGCCAGCGGCCGGTTCATGACCCGCGACCCGTACCAGGGGTCGATCTATGACCCGGCCAGCCTGCACCGGTACAACTACGCGCGCTCCAACCCGGTCAACTTCATCGATCCCTCGGGCCGGGATGCGGCAGCCGAGTACAGCGTGACGACAGCGGTGGATTTCGCGGCGAACCAGATAGCCGTCGCTGCGCTCGGGGAAGTAGTCAGGTGCTCATACTTCGCCCTTGCATCGGGAGTCGAGTTGGTTGGCCAAACCATCGGCCAAGACCTGCTTCAGCTCCTCACGAACTTCAAGACTTGCAGCGCCCACGTCACCGTCACGCAGCTCCTAACCGATGCGGCGGCCAATGCCGCCTTTGGGTTCGCCATCGGGGCCGTCGGCGATGCCATTGGTGGGCTGCTGGGTGACGCCGCGCAGGGCGGAATCGCATTGGACGAGGTGCGGGCGGGAGCGATCGATCCTCCAGCGCCGGGCCAGTCTACCCCAAATGCATTGACGACCCCACCCAATTGCGCGGTGTTTTGGTGCGGCCTCGGTAAGGGGGGTGCAGAGCGTGCGGCGGAGTGGGCCGCCCAGCACGAAGGACAAACACTTGAAATGTCCTTAGAATCAAATGGGGTTTCGATGCCGCCGTGGGATGCATCAAATCCAGCCTCTGTCGCAGCGTGGAGAGATGCTTCCCTCGATTTTGCAGCGGGAGCGAGTGGTGACGTGCGAGTGCTACAAGGCGACGTGTTGCGGCTCGGCCCAATCTGGAGCGAAGAGTTTGGCGCTCTTCAGGCAAACCCGAATGTAACCTCAATCACATCGATTAATCCCCAGACAGGCCTGGAGGTCCAATTATGGCAGCGATGATTCGTCCAGACTATCCTCTGGTTGCGGACGCACTCACAGTGTGGACAGGGTGGGGCGTAAGTCCCATGCCGAAGCGGAGCGACGAGCGTTTGATAGCTCATTTTGGCCAGCAACTCGCACAAGAACTGCTGCCTATTCTTAAATCACTACAAGATGACTACTACCCGGATGCTGGCGACAATCTATCAGAGGATTTGATCGAAATGGAAAAGGTCGCGTCCGAGCGATTTAGGCGAGAACATCCAGATATTCCAGAAAAGATCGTTAAGATTTTTGCGTGGTGTTACACATACGATTACCGTTGACTGGCTCAGGTTCGCGGTCAGCCCACGCGATCTATGCGATCGGACTCGTCAGTCCAACTGCTGGCGGTATACCTGAGGGCGTGATAGAACAGGTTCAATCTGGCGCATACGCGGTTACCCCGATCTTTCCATGATGGAGGCTACTATGGCAGAGGAAATATTTAACGGATATGGGATCAAAATCCTGAGGCGGGATGGTCGTCTTTTATGGAGGCCGACGTTGGAGGAATCGTTGTCCAATTCCGGGAGTTCGAGATAACACAGGCAGAAGCCGAAAAAGCCAGAAAGAGTGCGCAGGACGCCGGTGAAGTGTTGCTTACAAAAGTACGGGATGAAAGTCGCGGCAGATGCCTGCCGTTTCCGGGACCGGTCCATAGTTACCCCTCTGCGGGAAGATAGTTTTCTCTCCAGCACGAGCGCCCACGGCCAGCTTCTACCGGTACGACGGCCGGGGCACGGTGCGGATGCTCACCAGCGCCGCCGGGGCCATCACGGACACGTACGAGGACGACGCGTTCGGCAACCTGATCGCCCACTCGGGCACTACGCCCAATGCGTATCTCTACCGCGGCGAGCGGTACGATGCCGATCTCGGCCTCTACTACCTGCGGGCGCGCTGGTACAACCCGGTCACCGGCCGGTTCATGACACGCGACCCGTACCAGGGGTCGATCTACGACCCGGCCAGCCTGCACCGGTACAACTACGCCCGCGCGAACCCAGCCAACTTCATCGATCCCTCGGGCCGGGATGCGGCGGCAGAATACAGTTTGGCGACAGCAGTGGATTTTGCGGCCAATCAGATAGCCGTCGTTGCGCTTGGGGAAGTAGTCAGGTGCTCATACTTCGCCTTTGCATCGGGAGTCGAGCTGGTGGGCGAGACCGTCGGTCAGGACGTGCTCAATCTCTGGACGAACTTCAAGACTTGCAGCGCCAAAGTCACCGTCACGCAACTGCTAACCGCGGCCGCATCCACTGCAGCGTTTGGGTTCGCTATCGGGGCCGTCGGCGATGCCATGGTGGGCTGCTGGGCGACGCCGTCGAGGGGGAGATGCCTTTGCTTACAGACTCTCCAGGACCTTTGCTGCAATACACCCAAGCCAAGCTTCTATGTGACTCCCAGCGGGACGGTTGGCCGCAATGTATTAGAGGACGGCAAGACGATAGGCAGTTGTGCCGCCTCCCAAGCGGCTAGGCCTCCGGCCAACTCGGCGAGCTGCATTAGTCCGTGCTGGCGGAGGATGCTGGCGGCGATGGATGAGCGGTAGCCGCCCTCGCAATGGACAGCGATGCGGCGTTCGCAGGGAATCTCTGCGACGCGCTCTTGCAACTGATTGAGCGGGATGTTCACGCTTCCTTGAATGTGCCGGGCGGCCCACTCGCTCGCTGTGCGGACATCCAGTACCAGCGGTGGAGTAGCGCTGGAGAGCTCCTCTGCCAGTTGGGGCGCGCTGATGCGCTCCGTGAAATAGACGAGGTCCGGCCGCGCTGCAAGTGCCTCCATCCCGCCCTGCAAGTACCCTGCGATGCCGTCGAAGCCGATCCGGCCCAGTCGAACGGCGGCTTCCTGCTGACGACCCGGCTCGGCGATGATGACAATGGACCTGGCCTGGTCCAGCACGGTGCCGGCCCAGGTGGCGTATTGACCTCCGAGTGCAATGTTGATGCTGGCAGTGAGGTGGCCGTGGGCGTAGTCGGCGGGGTCGCGCACGTCCAGCACCTGCGCGCCCGCGTGCGACATGCGCAGCACTTCATTGAGGTCGATCGGCTGAAGAGACTGCTCCAGACTCTTGTCCAGCGTGGCGCGCTCACGCGTGTTCAAAACTGCGTCGTAGGTGAAGTATGGAGGAGCATCCGGTTGGTCGGCCGTGACCAGATGGATGAACTCCTCCCGGGACATGGGTTGTAGCGCGTAGTTCAAGCGCCGCTGCTCGCCGAGCGTAGAGACGGAATCCGAAGAGAGATGCTTGCCGCAGAGAGAGCCGGCGCCGTGCGCTGGATAGACGAGGGTCTCGTCGGGCAACGGCAGCAGCTTGTTGTGAAGCGAGTCGTAGAGATGAGAGCCGAGATCGGTTGCGTTCCAGCCGATGGATGCGCGCAGATCCGGCCGGCCGACATCTCCGATAAACAGTGTGTCGCCCGTGAGCACTGCATATGGCTTCGCCGGGTCCTTGTGGAGGTCAAAGACGAGGATCGAGATGGACTCGATCGTATGGCCGGGAGTCTCGAGCACCTGCAGCCGCAGGCCCGGATAGACAAGCGATGCGCCGTCTTTCATCGACACAAAGTCGTACTCTGCCTGGGCGCGGGAGCCGAGATAGATGTTTGCGCCGCAACTGTCACGAAGTTCCAGGTGGCCGGCAATAAAGTCGGCGTGAAAGTGAGTGAGGAAGACGTCGCGGATGGCGAGCCCAAACATCTGGGCGTCGGCCAGGTATTGTTGAACGTCGCGCTGTGGGTCAACCAGGATAGCGGTGGAGCTGGTCTCGTCTCCGATCAGGTAGGAGGCGTGCGCCAGGCAGCCCAGGTAGTACTGCTTGAAGATCATGGAATCGTTGTAC
>Ga0302202_10001465_pt1 | contig 29223 bp, 28 predicted proteins | sample II_Bog_N3_3_FD_194579 | JGI IMG/M metagenome (GOLD analysis project Ga0302202, IMG submission 194579) | Peat permafrost microbial communities from Stordalen Mire near Abisko, Sweden - II_Bog_N3_3 | ecosystem: Environmental > Terrestrial > Soil > Wetlands > Peat | place: Sweden: Abisko...
TGCGCGATGGGCCCGATAACTTTTCCCGCCTGAATACGTCCCGTGAGATCTTTGGTGACGCCGACAATCAGCGAGACGTTGCCATCCGAGGCCGAGGCCGACCCCAGCACCACCACGCCCGATCCAATCTTGTCGCGCATCTGATCGACCAGCGTGCGCATCTGCGCGCGCTCCAGATTGTCCACGCGGTGAGCAAGCACTTTGACGCCCTTAACCTCTTTGACTTTTTCGCCAACGTTGGCCGTCGTCGACGAAGCCGACTTCATCCGAGCCTGATCGAGTTCGCGCCCCAGTCGCTTGATTTCCGCGTCTTTCTTTTCAAGTTCGTCTCGCAGCGCTTCGGCGGGAGACACCGCATCCGTGTGTCCCTCATCCGCGGAGGGTGCCCCATCTTTGCGCGTTTTTTTCGCAAAGGTGGGAGAGGCGAATGCCGACACCACTCCTTCCAACTCGTGGTCCTGGCGGAAGTGCGCCAGCGATCCCAATCCAGTGATCGCCTCAATGCGCCGCACGCCCGAAGACACGCTTCCTTCCTTCAAAATCTTGATCAGCCCAATCTCGCCCGTAGCCCCAGTGTGCGTGCCGCCGCAAAGTTCCGTCGAAAAATCGCCGATCTTGATGACGCGCACCCGGTCGCCATATTTCTCCCCAAACAGCGCCATGGCGTGATACTCGTTGACGGCCACGTCAATCGGGACATTTTCGACAATCTCTACCTTCTCATTGCGCAAGACTTCTTTGTTGATGATGTCTTCGATATCCTGCAACTCTTCATCGGCAACACCAGTGAAATGCGAAAAATCAAAACGCAAATGATTGGGAGCGACCAGCGACCCAGCCTGCTTCACATGCTTCCCCAAAACTTCGCGCAGTCCGGCCTGCAGCAAATGCGTGGCCGTGTGATTGCGCATAGTCGCCGAGCGAATCGACGTATCAACCACGGCATCGACTTTCTGACCGACACGAATCGGGGACTTCACAAAGACCTGATGCGCCCTCACTCCCTGCACGGGGTAGTAGCAGCCGGTCACTTCGGCGACGATTGTGTTGTGATCGTCCGAGTAAAGCCATCCGCGATCCCCAACCTGCCCGCCAGACTCGGCATAAAAGGGCGTGTGATCAAGAATAACTTCGCCGGATTCGCCAGCCTTCAATTCCTGCGCTCCCTGACCACCCTTGATGATGGCCAGCACTTCGCACCCGTCCGAGCGAGTCTGACGATAACCCTCAAACTCCGACTTCGGAAGTTGCTGGTAAGCAGGATTAGCCGTCTGCTTAGCTGCGCCTTTCCAGGAGGCGCGAGCACGCTCGCGCTGCTCGGCCATGGCGCGGTCGAAACCAGATGAGTCAAAATCAACTCTTCGATCACGGCAAACATCCTCTATAAAGTCCCGCGGCAAGCCAAACGTGTCGTAGAGCTTAAAGGCTCGGTCACCCGGTAGAACTTCGGCGTGGCTCGTTAGTTCCCTCGCCTGCGAAACCTCATCTCGCGAGTAGTGAACATCCTCTTGCTTGTCGTTCTTAAGCGTCACAACACCGTGCGCAACTTCTGCTTCATCGAAGACTTTGGACAATTCGTCTTCAAGCTTTTGCAGGCCTATCGCGAGAGTGTGCGCAAACCGCGTCTCTTCGGCGAGTACTACTTCGGACACACGATGGGCAGATTCTTTTAGCTCCGGGTAAGCATCTCCCATAGCATCGCGCACTGCATAGACCATCGCGTGCATGAATGGCTTGTCTGTCCCGAGCAAGCGCCCATGTCTAATGGCGCGCCTTAGAATCTTGCGCAACACATACCCCCGCCCGTCATTTGCGGGCAAAACACCATCCGAGATTAGGAACGTGGTCGCACGGGCATGGTCGGCGATAATTCGCCATGCGGCTACAAGTTCTTTGTCGCTGATTGCCTGAGCGGTCGGTCCTTGGTTCGTGAGCTTCCCGGCCTCCAGGATCAGCGGCGTAAACAAATCCGTCTCATAATTCGAAATCACGCCCTGCATCACCGATGCCAACCGCTCCAGCCCCGCGCCCGTATCAATCGACGGCTTGGGCAGCGGGTTCAGCTTGCCCGACGCATCGCGGTCGAACTGCATGAACACCAGATTCCACAGCTCGACATACCGCCCGCAATCGCAGCCAAACGTGCAATCGGTGTGGCCCTGATCCGAAGCCACCACTCCCATGTCGTAGTGAATCTCGCTGCAAGGACCGCAGGGCCCGGTGTCTCCCATCTGCCAGAAATTGTCTTTCGATCCAAATTCGAAGATTCGCTCTTTTGGCACGCCTTGCCCGAGCCACAGGTCGTAGGCCTCGCCATCGCGCGGAACTCCGTTTTCGCCTTTGAATATCGTGACGTACAGCTTCGCTTTATCAATCCGAAACCACTCCGGCGAAGTAATCAGCTCCCAAGCGTATGCGATGGCGTCCTTCTTGAAGTAGTCGCCAAACGAAAAATTGCCAAGCATCTCAAAAAACGTGTGGTGGCGATTGGTGAAGCCTACGTTTTCCAGATCGTTGTGCTTGCCGCCCGCGCGCACGCATTTCTGCGAGGTCGTCGCCCGCGCGTAGTCGCGCTTTTCCAGGCCAAGGAAAACGTCCTTGAACTGATTCATCCCCGCGTTGGTAAAGAGCAGCGTCGGATCATTGGCCGGCACGAGCGACGAGGAATGCACCTCGCGGTGTCCCTTCTGAATGAAGAAGTCGAGAAACTTGCGGCGAATTTGGGAGCCTGTAAGCATGGGGGCTTGATTGGTCAAGATTAAATTCTAAACGATAAACAAGGTTCGGCTTGGCCGCTTCGGCAGGGGCGTGTGAAAAGCAACCAGACGATCTGCGGAGAGACCGCAGACCAGGGTATCCATCTGCATGCGAGGCGAGCCATACCAGGACGGGCGCGGACGCCCGTCCCTCCACAATAACGGCGAATTACTTCTTCATTTCGTCGTCGGTTTTCTCGGCACCCGTCTTCACCCCGTGGCCGACTGCCTTGGTGCCTTTTTTCACGCCCTTGCCGGTGTCCTTAGCGGCGGTCTTGGTGGCGTGTCCCGTGTCTTTGGCAGCGGTTTCCGTCGCGTCGCCGGTCTTCACGGCTGCCTTCTTGGTGGCATGCCCCGTCTTCACGGCGGCCTTTTTCGTCGCACTGCCCGTGTCGTCGGCGGCTTTCTTCATGTCGTCCCCGGCCTGGCCGTACGAGAACGCGGTCAGAGCCAGCAGCGCGGTTGCGAGCGTTAAACAGAACTTCGTCTTCATAGTTCCTCCAAAGAAATAGTTAGAATTCCCAGTTGCAAAGTTTTATCAGAGTAGGTAGGCAGGCGCAATAGCGAAGCAGCGCCAGGTGTCAAAGTCTCAACCCTTCAAAGCTTCAAGGAACCAGCAAAATCGACGCGACCGGCACCGCGACGTCTTTGAAATTTTGAAACCCTGAAACTTTGAAACCTGCTTTACGTTTCATTCTCCAGTTCGCTAAGCGTCTCTTCGTCTACGTCCCATTTTTTCAGGATCGTAAAGATGGTCTTCGATCCAAACCCCGCGCGCATCAATTGGCGGAAGATGCGAGCCGTCTGCTTCTGATCCCTGTCCTTGGGCTTCTGCAGCCGTTTGCGGCGTAGATAGGCGCGCGCGAGATTTTCTTCTTTCACATCGTCGTAAACGGAAGAAACCGCCTTCTCGATGACTTCACCGTGCACTCCCTTGGCTTTGAGGTCGTTGACGACGCGCATGCGCCCGAATTTTTCGTTGTCGCGCCGATAGGACGAAAAAGCCGTCGCGTACTTCGCGTCGTTCAGATAGCCCTGATCTTTCAGGCGGACGACAATCAACTCCACCAGCGTCTTGCCGAACTCCGTATCGGCTTCGACGCGATTACGCAGCAGGCGCTTCAACTCCGCAACCGACCGCATGCGGCGCGCCAGGGCGCCAACGGCGTACTCGTAAAGCTCCGCTTCGGTAAAGAGTTTTCTGGGACGGCCAAACGCCATGCTTACACGATAGCGCGAGAAAGGGCTCGTGGGTTAGCGCGGGGCGCCCGGCGCAATTTTATTTCGCCGGCGCGGAACTCGGGAACCCTGGCGCGGGCGGTATCGGAGACACAAGCGGCACAGTTGTCGTCGCCGCATTCGCTCCGACGGGCGCGACCAGCGCCGCTTTTGCTGCAGGCGGCAGCTTGTCGGCATTCGCCAGCAGCAGCGCCATCTGCCACATCTGCGTCTCCGAAAGGGTTTTGCTGAAGCCGGGCATACCGGTCAGTCGAATGCCGTTGAAGATCTTCCAGTAGGTCTCGCCCGGCTCGTCGTCGGTCACACCCTTTCCCTGGAATAGCTGCGGCGGCCGCGGATACATTCCCGTCGCGATTGCCGTCTTCGGCGACAACGGCAAGCCGTGGCAAACTCCGCAATGCTGCTTGTACAGTTCCGCCCCGGCCACGTAGTTGGTTTCGGTCGGCTGGATCGGAACGTTCTTCGGCATGTCTTTCGCAATGCGCGCATTCAAAGCCTTGTGCGCGAAGTAATTCTCGAACGGCATATCCGAATCGGTCGTGGCCACGGGCGCCGCGCCGCCCGTGAAATACAAATAAGCGCCGAAGGGCACGATGAGAAGTCCGAGTATCAGTCCGCCGATGAATTTCACTGGCTTGTTCCTGCCTTTCTGAATTTCATACTTTACCACTGCGACCTAGCGTCGAAGCCAGTTTAATTGACATCCGATTTCCGGTAGCTCGGGCGGCGAGATGGGCAGGCCCTCCGAGACGGCTCTAAGCGCCCTCACAGGCCGCCTTCATCTGCCCCGCCACAGCCGCCAACGTTGTTACAATCAAGCAGCAGTCTCCCCTCCGTTCACGTGGGCTTCTGAGCAGTGCACATGCAGAAATTTGACGAACATTTCGACGTTGTCGTGGTCGGAGCCGGTCATGCCGGATGCGAAGCCGCCATGGCATCCGCTCGCCTGGGCCTGAAGACGGCGCTCTTCACGTTGAATGTCGACCTGATCGCCCAAATGTCGTGCAACCCCGCCATTGGCGGCATCGCCAAGGGCCATCTCGTCCGCGAAGTCGACGCGCTCGGCGGCATCATGGGCGAAATCACCGACGCCGTCGGAATCCAATTTCGCCTGCTCAACACTTCCCGCGGCCCCGCCGTCTGGTCGCCCCGCGCCCAGTGCGACAAGCAAGCCTATCGCCTGAAGATGCGCGAGGTCCTCGAATCGCAGCCGAACCTCAGCATCAAGCAGGCCGAGGTGGCGGATGTGATCATGGAGCAGTTGCCAGCCGCCAGCTGTCACCTGCCAGTTACACCTGGCGCGACTGACAACTGGCAACCGGCAACTGGCAACCGTATCACCGGCATCCTCCTCCGCGACGGCCGTCGCGTCTCCGCCGAAGCCGTCATCGTCACCACCGGAACCTTTCTCAACGGCCTCATTCATTGCGGCGAACAGCAGTATCCGGCCGGACGCTCGGGAGAACCCGCCGCCATTCTGCTCGGCGAAGCGCTCAAGAACCTCGGCCTGCGCGGATGCCGCCTCAAAACCGGCACGCCTCCACGCCTCGACGGCCGTACCATCGACTGGTCGCGCTTCGAGCGCCAGCCCGGCGATGTCGATCCCACGCCCTTTAGCTTCCGCACCCGCCGCGTCGCCCATCACGACTCGCAGGTGCCGTGCTACATCGCGTTCACCACCGAAGAAACGCATCGCATCATTCGCGAGAACGTGCATCGCTCGCCCATGTATAGTGGGCAAATTCAATCGACCGGCCCGCGCTATTGTCCATCGATTGAAGACAAAATCGTCAAGTTCCCCGACAAACTTACGCATCAGCTGTTTCTGGAGCCCGAGGGCCTCAACACCCACGAAATCTACGTCAACGGCATGAGCACCTCGCTGCCAATCGACGTGCAACTCGCGATTCTCAAGTCCATCCCCGGACTCGAAAACGCCGAGATGATGCGTCCCGGCTACGCCATCGAATACGACTCCATCGATCCCACCGAACTGAAGCGCACGCTGGAAACGAAAAAAGTCGTCGGCTTGTTCCTCGGCGGACAGATTAATGGCACGTCAGGCTACGAAGAAGCGGCGTGCCAGGGACTCATGGCGGGCATCAACGCCGCGCTGAAAGTTAAGCAAGAACCTCCGCTGATTCTCGACCGCACCGAAGCCTACACCGCCATCCTGATCGACGACCTGATCTCAAAAGGCACCAACGAGCCATATCGCATGTTCACCTCGCGCGCCGAATTCCGCCTGCACCTGCGCATCGACAATGCCGATCGCCGCCTAACTCCGCATGGCCGCCGCGTGGGCCTGATCTCGGATGAAGCCTGGAACGAGTTTGAAGCGAAGCAGGCCAGGCTGGAAGAAGTAAAGCAAATCCTCGACAAAACCAAACTCACCGCAGCCATCGCGGAACTCGTGCTGGAACCGGCAAGCGTGGTGACGGGAATCCGCCCCGTCGAAGTCGATCCGAGCTCGACTGCTGTCGCTGGCAGCGCGACGGATCTGTCCTCAGCAATCGGTCAGCCTTTGTCGCAACTGCTGAAGCGCCCCGAAATCGTCATCGAGCAACTAGCGCCCATTCTGCAAAATATCGTGCCCAGCTTTTTCGAAAGAACTTCCTCTGTGCCCCCCGTGTACCCTGTGGTAAAGATTTCCTCCGAAGTCCGCAACGAGCTCAAGTCCATCGAAACGGAAATCAAATACGCCGGCTATCTCGACCAGCAACAGCGCGCCATCGATCGCCTGAAAAAGGCCGAATTGCGCCGCATTCCTGACTGGTTCGACTACCGTGCCGTCAGTGGTCTATCGCGCGAGATGCAGGAGACACTCGGCAAAGTCGTCCCCCAGACGATCGGCCAAGCCTCGCGAATCCCCGGCGTAACGCCAGCCGCCGTTTCACTAATTAACGTCTATATTGAAATCCAGGCTCGGCGCCGCGACCAAGCCGCGGCGTTGTAGAGCTCGTGTGGTGCGCGGCCGTCGCCGGATCGTTGCTGCCCCAGCATCCACAGTCGTTCAGCGCGCGACCGCCTTCTCCAACGCCGCTCGCAGCTCCTCGTACGGCATCGCTCCCGGATGATACATCGCCACCTGCCCCGCCCGATTCAGCAGGACCAGCGTAGGAGTCGTGCTCGCGCCGTAGGCATTGAAGTTTTGTTTGCTCAACGGCACCGGCATATCCTGCAAGCTGCCGTAATACCGCGCCCGCACCGCTTCGATATACGCGCGCTCCTGTTCCGGCGTGGCATCGGCTCCTTGCGCCGCGTAGCCGTAGAGCTGGGTAGGCCCGATCACAACCAGACCGTCGGAGGCAAACTCCTGCCGCAAGCGAGCGATGATCGGGACTTCCGCCTTGCAGTCTCCGCACCAATGCGCCCAAAAAAACAGCAGAACCGGCGAACCCTTCAGCGATGCCAGACTCGGCGGCTTCGGCCCAAGATACTGCGTTACTTGCAAGGGCGGCGCGGGTTGGCCGACCAACGCCAGCAGGTTAAGATTCTTTTGCAGCCGCGGACGAATCGAAGTATTCCCGTAGCGGGCCACTGCAGAACGCAGCAGATTCATCGCCTGGGCGTGCTTTCCTTGCGCATCCATTCCCTGCGCCAGAACTTCGTAAGCCGCGCCCAGCGCGAGCGGCAAATGAGGTTCGGCATCCAGTTTGCGCTTGGCGAGTTGCTTCTCCGCAAGACTTCGTGTCTCCGTCGCATAACCCGCTGCCTGGTCCCACTGCCCCCGCTTTGCCGCGCCCCGCGCCATCCACGACAGCGCCTCGAGATACTCCGGAGTAACCCCATGCTGCGCTTTGTAAGTACGCAGCTCGGTCTCGGCTGCGGCAAAAGAGTTCTGTTCTAACTGGCCGCGGACATCGCCAATCACGTCAGCTTGGCTGAACCCGAAAATGCAAAACGACCCGCAGAGCAGAATCGCAGCGCCAGCCGCCTTCCACTTCCCCATTCGAATCCACATTCTTCGATGATGAATGAAGCCGTTGGAAGTTGCAAACGGCAGCTCAGGCAGCGAGGGCGCGCCGTCCGTCGTCTTCCTGCTGCATGAAAATGCGCATCATTTCGTGGAAGCTCGCAATCTCGAAGTCGAGAAGCGCCCGGTTGTTCACCAGCCCTTCCACGACCGCGGCCGAGGGACTAAACAGCTTGAACTGAATGTTGCGATCACGTGCCCAGCCGTCGAGAACGGCGAGCATTCCCACGCCGCCGCCGCCAATCGCTTCCACCTCGGAAAGATCGAGCGCAATGATGCGGGCGGCGGCTTGACCTTGCACAATGTCTCGCAGCCTGAAAACCGCTTCCTCGCAGACGATCCTGCCCTTACACTCAACCACCGTCAGTTCTCCCAGGTTCTCGACCTCTATGGTCAGCATGGAATCCTCCAGTGTGAATTCAGTGGTGTGGGGTTTCAGTTTGCCACGCGCACGCTAGTCGCGAAGCACGACATTCAGAAGTGAACTATGCACCTGCAAGCCGCCCCCGCCATAGTCAACGAAGCCTGACTTCCGGAAGCGGTTCATAAAATAACTGACCCGCGACCGGGTGGTGCCGATCATCTCCGCCAGCGTTGCCTGGCTAATCTTGGGGATTACAGGCTCGGGTATGCCTTCCTTACCGAAGCGAGCCAGCAACAGCAGAACCCGAGCCAGTCTCTTTTCGCTGGAGTTGAAGAGATGGTCCACCAGATCCTCTTCGTATCGCATGTTCCGGGCCAGCAGATTGGCCACGAACATGTCGGAAAACTCGTGCTCCCGGTGCAGCGCTTCCGTCATCGCTTTCTTGTCGATGCGCAGAAGTTCGCAGTCCGTCATTGCCGTTGCGGACTTCATGCGTGACAACCTTCCGAGAAGGCAACCTTCTCCGAAAAACTCTCCCCGGCTCAAGATGCCCAGGGTTGCTTCCTTGCCAGCCTGGGACACGACCGTGAGCCGAACTTTGCCTTCCCGAATGTAGAAGACGGAGTCCGCCGCATCTCCCTGCGCGAAGATGGTTTGTTTCTCGGGAGAAAACGCCGCCCTTCCATACGCGCCGATTGTGGAGAGAATTTTCTCTGGTTCGAATTCGATCCTTCTCTTCGCCGACGAAGTTGGTACTGCTTTCGAAGGACTTCTACCATCAAACACCGACAGTTCACTCAGAGTATCGACGTGTACGGCCACCATAGATTCCTCCTGACTGATTCAGTTGCTTATAAGGCAAGAATCTTGCCAGAGCGCAATTAGCCTTATTTATCAGTCAAATACAAAATAATGGAGGCCGAATCCGGGAACTTTCGCTGGGGTTTCATGGAAATATCTACCCGGACCCAGTTACTTATGTAAGCAGAAAATTCTCTCGCCCTTTCTTTTTTGCTGTGGCAGTGCTCGTCTGGTGGCGCAGCTCTGCCTCGCCTATCCAAGACAATTCCGCTTCACCGCCGAAACAACTTCGCCTGGAACTCCCTCTCCCTCTCAGGTGTCCAATGCCTTAGACACGCGCGTGCCGTTCCCGTTTTTCCGATTCGCAGCAAGAGAGGAAATTCGCATGGGATTCTCCACGGCAGGCGGTGGCTCGTTTTCGACTGGCCCAAAAATGAACGTCACTCCTTTGATTGACGTTCTGCTGGTGCTCATCATCGTTTTTATGATCGTGGTAATCGATCAGCGGCCAACCGGATTGCAAACGGAACTTCCGCAGCAACCGAAGTCCACCGATCCCACGATCCCGCCACCCCAGGCAACGATCGTGATTCAGATCCATCCCGCGAAGACGGGGGCGGCGCATTCGCAAGTGATGGTGAACGAAGAAGCGGTCGAGTGGGACCACCTGCGCGAGCGCCTGTGCGATATCTTCGCCATCCGCGTAGAACGCATCGCCTACGTCGAAGCGGACAACGACATCGACTTCCAGGATGTGGCCGACGTGATTGCCATTGCTCGAATTGCTGGCGTCGACCGCGTGGGATTGTTAACTGAGGATGGGAAGCATTTGCCGATGGCGAGGCAGGGCACCACGCGCTTGGCGAGCGACATTCGGACCTGACGCTGCAAGCACCACTGGATTACTTTTTTCTCACAATCGTCGGGACGTATTCGGCCAGCAGCTGATCGAATGCTTCTTGCTGTTGGTTGTTTTGAAAAACTCGCTTAGGAATCACTGATATAGTCCGGGGTCCGTAATAAAGTATGTACGAGTGCGCATCGACCAGAGTCTCGTGTATATATATCCCAAGTCAGTTGGGAGTTGATGTGGACAGTCTGGAAGTGGATGCCCTCCGGAGAGAACGTCAGTGAGTACTCATCGCGGAACTTGGGTTCTCGGCGGAAAATCAACGGTGGGATAACGAAGAAAGCAGCAAGAAGCATGGCCGCGAATGCTATGGAAACTCCGAGAAACACCTTGCCGCTCAGAGACGGCCAGAGGTAGAAGCCTGCGGCACCGACCACAACAACCACGCCGATGTCCAACCGAAGACGCAAGCGGTCGGCATAGTCAGCGCGCAAAGCTCGAACGTAGTCGCCCTCTAAGTAGCGGAAAGAGAGACTAACAGGTGAATTGTCCATGGTTTCGTCTCCAGCCACTGCGATATTAGCTCAATCTCGCGCCCGATTCTTAATCCAAATCGGCGACCCCACAAACCCGAACGCCTCCCGAATCTGATTCTCCAAAAACCGCTGATACGAAAAGTGCAGCTTCACCGCCCGATCCGTGAACAGCACAAACGTCGGAGGAGCCACTCCCGCCTGCGTCATATAAAGAATCCTCACCCGCTTGCTCATCGGAACCGACGCGCGTTCAAAATCAACCGTCCGGATGAAGCGGTTCATCTCTCCAGTAGTAATGCGCTTCCGCCGCTCGGCCGCCACCTTCTCGATCATTGGAAGAATCTTCTCCGTCCCCTTGCCGTTGTGCGCCGAAATGAACAGCACCGGTGCATACGCCAAGAACTTCAGCCCATACCGCAGTCGCTCTTCATAGAGTGCGCGGTCCTGCGGACGCTTGGCATCCTGAATCCGCGCCGTCTTCGACTGGCTGACCGCCCGCTTCTCTCCGCTCGCGACCAGGTCCCACTTATTTACCAGAATGATCACCGACCGTCCGCTCTCGTGGGCGTAGCCCGCGATATTCGCGTCCAGTCCGCTGGCGCCCTCGGTCGCATCGACCATGAAGAGCACAATGTCGGCGTCTTCAATATTCTTGCGCGCCATTACCACCGACAACTTCTCGGCCATCAGGTGTGTCTTGCCCTTGCGCCGGATGCCCGCCGTATCCACAAACCGAATCGCGCGCCCCTTATACCGGATCACCTCATCAATCGAATCCCGCGTTGTGCCCGCAACCGGCGAGACAATGGCGCGGTCCTTCCCCGTAAGCTGATTCAGCAAAGTAGACTTCCCGACATTCGGATGCCCGATAATCGCCACCTTGATCTCATGCGGCTCCTCGGCGATTGGTTCTGCGCCTTCCTCCGTGTCCTCAGCACCCTCCGTGTTAAAGGTTTTGACGTTGGGAATCACCTTGAGAACGGCGTCGAGCAGATCGTCAACCCCCCGCCCATGCTCCGCCGAAATCGGAAATATGTTCCGCATCCCCAGCGCATGAAACTCCCCCAGCAACGAATCCTGCTTCTCTGAGTCCATCTTGTTAACCGCAAGAAACAGAGGCTTGCCCGTGCGCGCCAGCAGCCGAGCCAGTTCGCGATCAGGCCCCGCAATCTCCGTCCGCGCATCGACAACCATAATGATCGCCGCCGCTTCCTCGAACGCCACCTTCGCCTGCCGAAAAATCTCCGACGGAATAAAGTCCTTATCGTCGGGAATAATCCCGCCCGTATCCACCACGCGAAACTCGTACCCCAGCCATTCCACTTCGCCATAGAGCCGGTCGCGCGTGATCCCCGGCTCGTCGCCGACAATGGCGCGCCGCGATCCCGTCAGATGATTAAACAGCGTCGATTTGCCGACGTTCGGTCGTCCAACGATGGCAACGAGTGGCAATAACTTCTTTTTGCTCAAAGTGTGTCTTTTCTTATCCCAGCTCGATGAGGCGTTACCTGAGAACCGGGAACTGAGAACTGTGGACTCTTAGCTATTATAGAGACTCCGTGCCTTCCCCATCCCATCCCGTGCCAAAGCCCGTGACTGGCGCCGCGGGATTCTCCCTCTACCAGTTCTTCGCGCCCGGCGGCCTGCTCTCAAAAACGCACCCCGCCTATGAATTTCGCCGCGGCCAGTTGCAGATGGCTCAGGCCGTCGAAGAAGCGCTCGAAGAGAAGCGTCACCTGATCGTCGAAGCCGGCACCGGCACCGGCAAAACGCTGGCTTATCTGTTGCCCGTCATCCGGTCTGGCAAACGCGTCATCATCTCCACCGGCACAAAAAACCTGCAGGAGCAGCTTTTCTTCAAAGACGTCCCCGCCCTCGAACGTGCGCTGTTTCCCGAAGGCGACCGCAAACTCAGCGTCTGTTACATGAAGGGACGCAACAACTATCTCTGCCGCAAGAAACTCATCGATCTCACAGACCAGCCCGTCCTCAGCGGACTCGAAGAGATCGAGCACTACCGCGCCATCGCCGCCTGGGAGAAGACAACGCAATCCGGAGACCGCGCCGAACTCGCCGAACTGCCCGAGGCCAGCGCCGTTTGGCACAAGCTCGATGCCCGCGCCGACACCTGCCTCGGCCAGAAATGTAAAGACTACGACCGCTGCTTCATCACCGAGATGCGGCGTCGCGCGGCCGAGAGCGACATCATCATCGTCAATCACCACCTGTTTTTCGCCGATCTCTCCATCAAACTCGAAGCCGAAGGCGCGCCCGACGCCGGAGTCCTCCCCGAATGCGGAGCCGTCATCTTCGACGAAGCTCACGAACTCGAAGACATCGCCGGCAACTACTTCGGAATCTCCGTCAGTAACCTCCGCATGGACGATCTGACCCGCGACGTCGAGCAAATGTTGCAGAAGGAGAAACTCTACACCCCGCAAATGTCGGGAGCGATTCAATCCGTCCGCGAGCGATCACAGTTGTTCTTCTCGCTTCTGCCCGCGAACGAAGGCCGCTTTGCCTTCGACTCCCGCCGTGAATTCCTCGAAGAAAACGGAGAAGAGTTCCTGGCACTGAATCAATCGCTAACCCGGCTGGGCGCGGAACTGGACCAACTCCCGCAAAAACCGGAAGACGTCTTCACCCTGGTGCGCCGCGCCCAGCAATTGCAGGTGCAACTCCGCTTCGTGATGGAAAACGAAGACCCCAACACCGTCTTCTGGATCGAGCGTCGCGCCTTCCGTGGAGCCCCGGGCGCAGCCAGACGGAAGTCATCCGACGAGAAACAGGCCAGCGGCCGCACCAACGTTTTTCTCCAAGCCACTCCCATCGAAGTCGGCCAGATCCTGCGCGAGTGCCTGTGGTCGAAACTCGAAACCTCGGTGCTCACCTCCGCCACTCTGGCCGTCGGCGGCGGCTTCGACTACATCCGCCAACGCCTTGGCCTCGACCACGCCCGCGAATTGATTGTTGCCTCGCACTTCGACTACGAAAGCCAGGCGATTCTCTTCGTCCCGCCCGATCTCCCCGATCCCCGCACTCCCGAGTTCGTCGGCAAAGCCGTCACGGTCATCCGCCAACTCCTCGAGATTACCCGCGGACGCGCCTTCGTCCTCTTCACCAGCTACAAGCAGATGAACGAAGTCTACGAGCGCCTGCTGGGCCTGCTCGACTACCCCATGCTCAAGCAGGGCGATGCCCCAAAGTCCGCGCTGCTAGAGCAGTTCCGCCTGACGCCCAATGCCGTGTTGTTTGGCACAAGTTCGTTCTGGCAGGGAGTCGACGTGCAAGGCGAACAGTTGAGCTGCGTAATTATCGACCGCTTGCCGTTCGCCGTCCCCAGCGATCCGGTAGTCGCAGCAAGGGTGAAGGCTATCGACTCCGGCGGCGGCAACGCGTTTTTCCAATATCAGGTTCCCAGCGCCGTCATTACGCTAAAACAAGGATTCGGAAGATTGATACGATCCTTGCACGACCGCGGCCTGCTGGCCCTGCTCGATAATCGAATCCTGAAGAAGCAGTACGGAAGGGTATTCGTGGAAAGCCTGCCGCCCTACAGCCGCACGACAGACCTGAAAAAAGTGGAGCAGTTTTTTGGAGCGGGAATAGAAGAAGAATGATGGCTCGATGGAGCGCCGGGCGTCCCCGCCCGGCAGGACGAGCGAGTCGCCCGTCCCCACACGGCCCAAAACTACTCCGTCGCCACCGCTTCCTTATCGACCAAGACCTTCAGATGCGTGGTCACGTCTTTGTGCAGTTTGATCGGCACAATGAACTCGCCAATCGTCTTGAGCGGCTCGTGCAGCTGGATCTTCCGCCGATCGATGTGGAAGCTCTTCTTCTCCAGCGCCTCGGCAATATCGCCGGCCGTGACCGATCCGAACAACTGATCGCCTTCGCCCGACTTGCGCAGGAACTTCACTTCGAGCCCCTCAAACTGCTTGGCCAGCGCTTCGGCTTCCGTCTTTTCCTTGGCGGAGCGGCGCACCGACGCGGCCTTCATCTGCTCGATGACAGTCTTGTTGGCCTCAGTGGCCTGAATCGCCAGCTTCTTGGGAAGCAGAAAATTCCGCCCGTATCCCTCGGCGACTTTCACCACCTCGCCGCGGCTGCCCAGTTTGGGCACGTCTTCTTTCAGAATAACTTCCATGATAGCTCCTGGCTTCTAGCTGTTAGCTTCTAGCCAACCCAGACTTCCGCCCTTTTTGCTAGGGGCTAGAAGCTGGGAGCTAGAAGCTTCTTCTTTACTGCGCGCGTCCAGCGAACGGCAGCAGTGCGATATTCCGCGCCTGCTTGATGGCCCGCGACAAACGCCGCTGATGCGGCGTGCACACGCCGGTCAGGCGTCGCGGCGTGATCTTGCCGCTTTCCGCCACGAACTGCGCCAGCAGACGCACATCTTTGTAGTTGACCGCTTCGATCTTCTCGACGCAGAACTTGCAAACCTTCTTTCGCCGGAAAAACTTGCGGCCGCCGCCTTCGCGTGGACCGCCAGGACCTCCGCCGGGACGCGGCCCGCGCGGCGGCCCGCTACGTTCCGGACGGCTGTCGCCGTGGCTCGATCCCGCGCTTGGTGCTTTCGTTTCTTCTGCCATTGGTGCTCCTTCTCAAAATTCGCTCGTTGTGGTGGCCCTAGCTCGTAGTTGCATGGCTCGTGTGGTGGCCGGGCTCTGCCCCGCGCTTGTCGAAGGCTGCGGCACTACCCAAGCCGCAATCCTTCCCGAAACCACCTCCGACTAAACTGGCGTCGAAGCCGGAGCTTCCGGCGCGACTTCCGGCGCTGCCGGAACGACCGGAGCGACTGGCGTTACCGGAGCGACAACTGCCGCAGCCGGTTGCGCGCTGACTTTCTTCTTCGCGTCGCGCAGCTTCTTGACCTTGTCCAGCCGCTTCAATTCTTCATCCGTGCGCACGGTGAGGAACTTGATCACCGGTTCCGTGACGCGCAGCCGGCGTTCGACTTCGTGCACGGCGGCGCCGGTGGATTCAATCAACATCAGCACAAAGATGCCGTCGTTGAACTTGCCCACCCGGTACGCGAGGCGGCGCTTGCCCCAGACCTCGCTCTTGGTCGTTCCGCCCGCCGAGGTTATGGAGGATTCGAGGGTGGAAATCAGTTTGTTCAAATCCTCTTCGACCATGTCGGGCCGGACAATAAACATCAGTTCATACTTACGATTCATTCGTTATCTCCAAAATCTTAGTACAGTCATTAGTCGTTCGGGATTCATCGTGGACCGTAAGAGTTTGCCGGCGACCGACGACTATCGACCAACGACTTAATTTCTCACTCACCCGCTTCGTTCTTGCGATTGAATCGGTTCATCGCCGCCGCCGCTCCATCTTTCAAAATCACCTCGACCGCTTGCGCTCCTAAATCGATCAACTCAGCCACTGCCTTTTCTTGCGCCTTGCGGAACGGCGTTAACACAAATTTCACGCCGTCCGTAACTTTGCGCTCGGGCGAAACTCCCAGCCGAATCCGCAAAAATTCATCCGTACCCAGAGCGCCCAGGATGGATCCCATCCCGTTGTGCCCCGCCGAACTCCCCCGCTGCCGGATGCGAATCGCGCCCAACGGCAAGTCCAGTTCGTCGTAAACCACAATCAAGTCCCGGCTCACATCCACCTGGTGTTCCGCCACCAGTTCCCGCACCGCAAGCCCACTCAGGTTCATGAACGTCTCCGGCTTGGCCAGAACCGCAGCCTCCCCGGCAATCGTCGCCCGCGCCGTCAGTGCCCGGCACTGGCGATTCCTGACTTCAATCCCCAGTCCGTTGGCGATCCGATCGATCGTCAAAAACCCGAGATTATGCGGCGTGAACTGGTACTCGATTCCAGGGTTGCCTAAACCGACAATCAGTTTCACACAGACTCGCTATTCGCCTCTCGCTCTTCGCCGTTCGCAATCCATCGCCATTCTCACGCGAAAAGCCAACAGCGAACGACGTGCTCCTGCGAAGAGCTATTTTTTATCTTTCTTCTCGGCCTTTTCAGCCTTCTCGGGCTTCGCCTTACCCTTGGCATCGCCCTCGGCCTCGCCTTCACCCTCGGTCTCCTGCTTGCCCTTCTTGATGACTTCGGGCTCTGCCGGAGTCGCTGCCGCATCCGCCACCGCATCCGGAGCCGCAACCACTTCCTCTTTCACCGTGGTGATGTGCGCGATCATCTGGTTTTCGTCGGTCAGGAACTTCAGCTTCTCGCTATGCGGAAGATCCTTCACGCGCACTTCGATACCGAACACGAGGTGGCTGATGTCCACTTCGATATTCTTTGGGATGTCCGCCGGCAGGCACTCAATCTCGATCGCGCGCAGCAACTGCTCGAGAATGCCGCCCTCGGTCTTGATGCCGATGGCCTCGCCTTTGAGCACCACCGGAACCGTGACCGTCAGCTTCTTGTCCATCGCGATGCGCTTCAGGTCGACGTGCAGCAGCGTTCCCTTGATGGGCTCGAACTGCCAGTCGACGATCATCGCCTTCACCCGATCGCTGTCGAGCGCCAGGTCGAAAATCGTGTTGTGTCCGCTCTCCGATTTCAGGATGCGCAAAACCTGCCGCGGATCGACCGCCAGTGAGGCCGACTCTTTGCCCGCGCCATACACCACTGCCGGAATCTTCCCGCCGACGCGCACCCGCCGCGCCGCGTTCTTCGTGCCGGGCTCCCGCTTCTCCGCTTCCAGTATGCTGATGTCCGTTGCTGTCGCCATAATTCCGTTTCCGTCCTTCTCTAAAATCGTCGTTGGTCGTCAGTCGATGGTGGTTGGCAAAACCTTCCTCGTGCTAGCGAGTCGCGAACGACTATCGACCAACGACTGTTCCTAAATAAAAAGCCTGCTCACCGATGTCTCTTCGTGAATCGACTGGATCGCCCGTCCAATCAGCCCCGCAATCGAAAGCACCTTGATCTTCGAGACCTGCCGCGCCGCTTCACTCAGCGGAATGGTGTTCGTGACCACCACCTCGGCAATCGGGGAGTTCAAAAGATTTTCCACCGCCGCCCCCGAAAGCACCGGATGCGAGCAGCACGCATAGATCGTGGTTGCCCCATTGTTCACCAGCGCCTGCGCCACCTTCACCAGCGTTCCCGCCGTGTCGATCAAGTCGTCGATGATCAAACAAGTCCGCCCGTTCACGTCGCCGATCACGTGCATCACCTCGGCCACGTTCATCTCTACCCGGCGTTTATCCACGATGGCCAGGGCTGCATCCACCTTCTTCGCGAAAAACCGCGCCCGCTCCACGCCGCCTGCATCCGGCGAAACCACTGTCAAGTTCGGCAGATTCAGCTTCCGGAAGTGATCCACCAGCACCGGAGACGCGAACAAATGATCCACCGGAATATTAAAAAATCCCTGCAACTGCGGCGCGTGCAAATCCACCACCAGCGCTCGATCCGCCCCTGCCGTAGTCAGCAGGTCGGCCACCAGCTTCGACGAAATCGGCACCCGCGGCTTGTCTTTCCGGTCCTGCCGCGCATACCCGTAATAAGGAATCACCGCCGTAATCCGCCGCGCCGACGCCCGCTTCAGCGCGTCCATCATCAACAGCAGTTCCATCAGATGCATGTCCACCGGATGACTGGTGGGCTGCATCACGAACACATCCGCCCCCCGCACGTTCTCCTGAATCTGTACGTAGGCCTCACCGTCGGCAAACCGCGTCACCTGCGCCTGCCCGCGCGTCAGCCCTAGAAACTGACAGACCTCATCGCAGAGCGGCTCATTGGCGGTTCCACAAAAAACCTTGAATCGGTCGTCGACCCGGGCGCGTTGCGGCTTCCGTTCCGTTTTTTCGTCCGTCGTCGGCTTTTTTTCCGCAGTCGGCTTTTCGGCGGTCACTTTTTCGGCAGTCGTGGTTGCAACTGTGGCCATGGTTAAGGTCTCAGGGTCTTAAGTTCTCAGATCCCAGCCTGAAAAAGCGACAGGTCCTGAGACCTGACACCTAACACCCGAGACCTGGTTTTTCTGGCTGGGCCGCTAGGATTCGAACCTAGACAAAGTGCTCCAAAGGCACTTGACCTACCATTAGTCGACGGCCCAGTGAAGCAATCGAACACTCGGATTGCCCTTCGATTGTCGTTCACAACCATCCAGGATTCAAGGTCGTTTACATCGAAACCTTGAAACTTTGAAACCTTGAAACCTGTTTTCTCGTCAACGTCCGGGTCGCCACTGCCTTCAGCCCCTGCTTTCGCAGAATCCCAGCCGCCTTCGCAGCATCGACTGGCGACCGGAACAGCCCATACAGGGTTGACCCTGACCCGGAGAGCGAGGCGTATTTCGACCCCGCGCGCTCCAGCGCACCTTTTATGTCACGCAATTCGGGATATTTAGGAAAGACGACCTTTTCAAAGTCGTTTCCAATCCCGGTACGGACAAGGTCGGAAAGCAAGTTCCCGGCCCGGCTCCCGCCTTTTGCGGAAGCACCGGTGTTGGGGTAACCACTGGTGAAACTAGAAAGCCACGCCGAAAGCGCGCAGCCAACTTCAAACAGTCTATCGGAGGCTGGGGGCTGCGTCAATTGCTCCGTGCTCATCAGTTCATCCCAATCCGCAAACGCCCGCGGCGTCGACACTCCCACCTCCGGAGTCACCACCACCATCGCTACAGAAGCCAAATCCACCAGAGGATAAACCTCTTCCCCGCGGCCCACTCCCAACACAGTTCCGCCGACAAGAAACAAAGGCAGATCCGATCCGACTTCCGCCGCAATCCGCAGCCGTGCAGCGCTAGGCAGCTTCTTCCGCAGCGCCAACTCCAGCGCGATCATCGTCGCCACCGCATTCGACGACGCCGCGCCCATCCCTCCCTGCACCGGCAACCGCTTCTCAATCTCAATCCGAACTCTGCCCGATGCGCCGAGTTCGCTCATCACCCGCTCAGCCATGCGCCAGCAGGTATTCGACGAATCCAGCGGAACCCGCGCATCCGCGCAAACAATCTCAATCCCACTCCCGCGCCCCGATCTTCGGTCAATGCTGACCCGGATCACGTCATGCAATGCAATAGTCTGATACACCGTCCGCAGCGAGTGAAATCCATCCGCGCGCGCCGCGCCAATGTAGAGCCCGAGATTGATCTTCGCAAAGGAACGCACCGCGATGGTCATGGAAGGGGAATTGTAAGCGATTTCGCGAATGGGCAGGCCGTTCAGGCAAATCGTGCGGCATCTTCCATGACGCTCGCTGTCCACTAAGTTCTGATACCTACTCGGGGAGTCGCAGCCCGTCGCCCGACGGCGCGAGGATCGGATGGAGGGACGGAGAGCGTGAGCGAGACGAGACGATCGGGATTTGAGAACTAATCCACGACGCGGCTTATTCCGGTTCTCGAAAATGTCCGCCCAACGGGCCAAACGCGACCTGTTTCTTTCATCACAATTTTCCTGTGCCGCCATCACAGACTTCCAATCGCAACCCTGCGAGAATCCTTCGAGCGTGCAACATCGAACGATCCCGTCTCCAGAGACGGATGTCGCCGAAAAACTGTTCTCGGCTCTCTTTGACAACTTTCGTTTTCCCTTCAAAAACCTCGCCAAATCGAAGAATGCCACGACTAAGTCCTTATTTTTGAATATTTTGCAGTTAAGTATTTTGTTTACAATATTTTAGGGCGAATCGTGGGGGGGGGGGGGAACCTACCGGGGTGCGCCACTTCTCACGCTTTTCACGTCGGCCAGCATTTCCGCATCCTCCATCAGCTTTTGCAGGGCCGCCACCGGAATCACCGCGAATTCCTTGCCCTTCTGAACCGAACCATAGGGAAACTCCCCCGGCTCGAAGTGAGCAATCTTGAACAGACGGCGCTGGGAGGGTGCGGCAAAATATGAGTAATTCCATTGGGGGTAATTCAAGTTGTTGGCGAGCCGACGGCGGTGGCTCAGCTTTTATCGCCCATGGTACATGCCCTTCCCCTGTGATGGGGCTGGGCCACCGCACTGGGAGGACTCATTGGGTCAAGCATATCGAGGATCGAAGCGAACCATCCTCTGCATCGATGACGACAGCATCGTTCTGCAATATGAAAGAGCGCTGCTCGAAAAATGGGGCTATCACGTTCTCTCGACAGCATCGGCGGAAGAAGGGCTCTCGCTGGCAATGATGCTTCCGATCGATGGCGTAATCCTCGACTTCCACATGCCCGGAATGAACGGTCACAACGTCGCCGCCGCGATCAAGAAGTGTCGGCCGGACATTCGGATTGTCATGTTCTCCGGCAGCGAGATTCCAGAGGAAACCTGCGATCTGGTCGATGCTGTCGTACTTAAGACGGATGCGATCGCACAACTCGTGCCGACAGTTACACAACTCTTGCAACCGGGCCTGGACGTCCGGCGTTAGTGTGGGATCCCACCGCCGCATGAAGCTTGGGATTGTTCCCGCCGAACACCCGCGCCAAAGTTTTTCATGACATTGGTCTGACGGGAAATTTACCTCTTCCAAATGTCATACTCAGAAGAAATAAAAAAGTGAAGACGCCAAGACCGAGTCGCAGTATCTGACGGCTGATGGCTGACGGCTTTCTTGCTACACTTCCTCCACATGCCCGTCCTGACCTATCTCGAGGCCATCCGCCAGGGAATCTGGGAGGAAATGGCCCGCGACCCCACAGTCTTCTGTCTGGGCGAGGACATCGGCATTTACGGAGGAGCGTTCAAGGTCACCGACGGATTCATCGACCGCTTCGGCCCCGAGCGTGTCATCGACACACCCATCGCCGAGTCGGCCATCATCGGCGCGGCTTTCGGAGCCGCCCTCACCGGCCTGCGTCCCGTAGCCGAATTTCAGTTCATGGACTTCATCGGCTGCGCCTTCAATCAAATTGTCAACATGGTTGCAAAGTCGCACTACCGCTGGGGAGCTCCCGCCCCGCTGGTCCTGCGCGGTCCCAGCGGAGGCAACGTCCACGGTGGCCCCTTCCATTCGCAAAATCCCGAGATGTGGTTCGTACACGCTCCCGGTCTCAAAGTCGTGTGCCCCGCAACCGCCTATGACGCCAAGGGATTGATCAAATCCGCCATTCGCGACCACAATCCCGTGATCTTTTTCGAGCACAAATATCTCTACCGCAGAATTAAAGAAGAAATTCCCGGTCCCGATTCCCCAGACGCCGATTACACAGTCCCAATCGGCAAAGCCCGCATCGCCCGCGAAGGCCGTCATCTTAGCGTGATTACCTACGCCGCTATGCTCTACACCGCGCTCGAAGCCGCGGAAATCCTGAGCAAGGAAGGAATCGAACTGGAAATCGTCGACCTGCGCACCGTCTCGCCGCTCGATCGCGAGGCGATTGCCGCCACGGTGAAGAAGACCAACAAAGTGATCGTCCTCCACGAGCACGCACGCACTGGAGGATTGGCCGGAGAAATCTCCGCTATCGTCAACGAAGAAGCTTTCGACGATCTCGACGGCCCCATCGTCCGCCTCACGTCGCTCGACACGCCCGTTCCGTTTTCGCCGCCGCAGGAAGAATTCTTCCTGCCCAAAGTGTCCGACCTGGTCCGCGAAGCTCGCCGCCTCCACGCTTACTGATCTAGTGCTGCTTCATTGCAGGTAGAATGAAACTGTTCGTGTGGTGACTGGGCTCCGCAATGCGCAACTTCTTTCTAGGAATTGTCGTCGCCATCCTCGTTCTGCTCATCGGCACACTAGGCGTTGCCCTGCTCGGCTTTCTGCCCACTCGCGCCAATAGTGCGCCGCCCAAGCTGGAACGCCACCTCGCCATGAGCGCGCTCGACAATTCCGTCGACCGCCATGCTCCCCGCATCAATAATCCCGTGCCTCCCACGGACGAGAATCTGATCGCCGGCTTGAAGCTCTACACCATGAATTGCGCCCAGTGCCACGGCGGCATCGACCGCCAGCCCTCGACCCTGGAGAAATCGTTCTATCCTCCGCCTCCGAATCTCATTCTCCATCCGCCCGACGATGAGGAGTGGCACCTCTTCTACGTGATTCGCACCGGCATCCGCTACACTGGCATGCCCGCCTGGGAAAAGACCCTCTCCGAGCCCGACATCTGGAAGCTCACGGCCTTTCTGACCCGCGTAAACAAACTGCCGCCCGCCGTGCAGGAATATTGGAAGAACGCCACCGGAGTGACCGCTCCCACCGGCGAGGCGAAGGAACAGACCCACCCATAAGCATTATGTGTTAACGAGGCTGACGCTACCCCGGCGGATAGCTGAAATTGATGGTAATCACGGTTTGCGTAGCTGCCGCATGGCCGTTGATGGTGTAGGGCTGGAATCGCCACTGCTTGACCGCCGCGATCGCAGCCTGGACGAGAATAAAGTTTCCCCGGACAATCTTCAGATCCTCGACGCTGCCGTCGCGTCCAATCACCGTCTGCAGCACCACGGGACCATGCAACTTCTGGGCTAGCGCGGCGGCCGGATACACAGGGTTCACTGTATGGACGAGCAGAGCCCTGGCTAATTCCTCGCTTAGCGCCACGGGTTCGCTGAATTGATCGGCGGAGGGCGGCGCTGGCTGCGGTGCGGAGACCGGCATCATTTGCGCCGCATTCACTGTCACCACCACCGGCGGCGCAATTGGCGGAGAGGATCGCATGCTCTCGGGAATGGCCGCTCGTTCCCTGCGGATGGTAAGCGCGGGCTCTTGGCGTTCCAGCGCGGCCACGGGCAGCGGGAGGTCGGGAGCCTTCGGCAATGGCATGCGCGCTTCCGGCAGGTTGGACTCGGTCGCAACGACTCCGAGCGCCGGTGGCCGTACCTCGGAACTTGCGGGACCTCGGCTGAAATATTCGTCCTGTCGCGCGTCGTTGCCAGCGGCGCCGACCGGCGATGCTGCACCATTGTTCCAATAAAAGAACGCCGCCACTGCTTCCCGCAAAACCTGAAGTCTTCCCTCCCGCGTCCGCGACAGGTACTCGATGGTCTCGTGGGATCTCCACAGGCAAAACACCGCCGCCAGAATGACAATCGCCGCAAGAACACCGCGTGCCACCCGCGCAAAGCTGTAGGATCGAGGCCGATCTTTACTTTCGTCGTTTTCGCCGGTGTTTCCATCCGCCGCAACGTCGCCGCCGCTTTCCGGCGCTGCATCCTCTTCCGGAAACATTTGCCGGTGACTGTGCTCCGGCTCGGCGGCAGGAGCTGCGTTCGCCTTTGGGGAGGTATCGGCTCCCGCTGGCGAATCCTCATCGTCCCCCGCGCTCGACGGTTGCATCTTTTCAGACGCCTTGGCCAGCACGGCGCGGGCGGCCTCGGCGGCTATGGGGCGGTTGATCAGAAAATCGAGACGGTTGTCGCGCACTTCGGCCGCGGTGGGTTCGCGATCAACGATGGCCACGACCACTGTGTTACGGTTCGCTACGGACTCACGAGCGCGCCGCAACAGGAAGCTCGCTTCGGGCTGGTCGGCCCAATCGACGATCACGCACGAGTAGGCTTGCGTCTTCCCTTTTTCGATGGCTGAAAAAATGTCGGCGCAGACTTCCGCCCGGATCCCTGCACCCTTGCAAGCCGCCGCCATGGCGGCATTCGTCTCGGACTTTTGTGAGCACACCAGGGCGCGGAAAGCCATTGCGGCATCAGATTATCGAGATTCCCGCTGCCGCAACAGATAACGAGTGGGTACTTCAGGAAAGGAATTTGGCCATTTTCCAATAAATTCAACACATCCGCGTACCGGCACAGGTGACCTTCGTAACCTGTCGCCCGGGCAAAGTCAGATCTCGGTCCACTCACCCGAGAGCTCATGGTTCAGCTTCTGTTGCCGGTCCCGCATTTTTTCTTGCTGGTCATGTAATTTCCGCTGCGAGCCTTGCAGCTGCTTTTCCATGTCTTTTTTGCACACGCCCAGTTGCTGCACCTTCTCGATGATGGCCGGGCTCAAGCGCGCGATCACTTCTCCGGCGCGGTTGATGGCTTGTTCGGTTTCTGCCCTGAGTTCGGGAATCTCGAAGCTCTCTTCGAGCAGGCTGCCGGAATTTTTCTTGTCGGGAAGAGTTAGGGTGAGATTCTGCTCTTTCTTCTCACGCATCACCGTCACCGAGGCCGAACCGCCCGATGAGGACCGGATGGCATGGGTGAAATCGGAGGCATCGTGCACCGGCTGGTTGTTGACCTTGACGACCACGTCTCCGGCGCGGAAGCCGGCTTTCTCGCCGCGGCTGCCTTTTTCCACCGAGCGCACCAGCACGCCCTTGCCCTCTTTGACGCCAAAGAAGTCTCCCAGTTGCGGCGTGATGTTTTCCAACAGCAACCCGCTGCGCGCCAACTGGTGGACCACCACCATCGACACGGGCATGTCGAAGTCCGGAATTGCGGGCATGGCCGGAATTTTCGGCATCTCCGGAATCTTCGGCTCCCAGGCCATCGACTTCTTCCGGTCGGCAAGTGGCACCTTGATCGTCATCGGTTGGCCGTCGCGGCTGATGCCGAGGCTGACCACGCGGCCAGGCGGAGTTTCCTTAATCATGCGGCGCAGCTGCGCGGCGCTCTCTACGGCCGTGCCATTCACGCTCACGATGACGTCGTGCTCGTGCACGCCGGCTTTTCCGGCGGGCGCGTCCTCGTCAACCATCGTAACTTCCGCTCCATGCTCTTCCTTGAGCTTCAGTTCGCCGAGGCGCTCAGCCGAAACGTCGGCGATGTCCACCCCCAGGTAGGACGATCCTCCGCCTTCGTCGGAGTTGTAATCCCAGACCCAGGTTTCGCCGTTCCGATCGGAGTTCGATGCCGCTGGTTGGGCGCTGAACGCCAGGGAAGCGGTCAGCGAGAAGAGAAACAAGCAAAATAAGAAACGATGGATCATAGGCCCTCCGACCTTTCCTACCGGCTGATACGGCGGAAGTTCACATTCCCCGAATTGGTGCGCACTTTCAGCACTGGCCCACCTCCGTTCAGTTGCCCCTCGGCAGTCACTGTCTTCGGCCCCCAAGAACTACCCTCACTGGAGACATGAATGTCGGTGAAATCGCTGCGGATCGTGTGCCCGTTGGCGATCTCGATCTCCGCCCGGATCGAGATCGGAAGATCGTTCGCAAGATAAACCGTAATATCGCCTGCCGAAGTTTCCAGAGTCGAATCGCTGCGAACGCCCGCCGATGAGAGCAGTTTCACGACGATTCCGCCAGCCGAAGTTTCCGCCTGCACCGAAGTCGCTCCGTCCAACTGGATACTGCCGCCTCCGGTCTCCGCCTGCACCCGTCCATTCGCCGAAGCCAGACGAATGCTGCCCGCGCCCGTCTCAATCTCCGCCGGACCTCCGATGTCGCCCAGTTCCACGCTCCCGCCGCCCGTCGTGGCTTTCACGTGCCCGCTGCACTTGTCCACGTGAATGCTGCCCGCGCCCGTCTGTAGCACCGCTCCTCGCAGTCCGGAAAGGACGACCACGCTTCCTCCGCCGCTTTCGGCCTTAATCTCGCCGTTGGCGGATGCGATCTTGATGTTGCCTCCGCCGGTATGCAGACTGACATTGCCTCCGACCTTGCCGACGTCGATCGTGCCGCCGCCGGTTTCCGCCGACAGCACGCCGCCGATGTCATCCAGGCGAAGATTTCCGCCGCCACTCCCGATGTCGACCCGTCCGGCAATTCCCGCGGCGTTGACGCTGCCACCGCCCGTGTCGATCTTGGCGGAATCGAGGCTGCGCGGCACATTGATGACAAAATCGTCGGCACACTTGCGATCCCGGTCGCCTGCTTCCGCCACGATCCACGCGGTGTCTCCCTTTACCGACGCGCTGACCCGGTACGACTCAAATTCGCGACGCGCCTCCTGCTCTGAAGACGTGTACGCCTTGCGGTGAATTACGTAGGTGATTCGATCCTGTGCTCCGCCCTGCATGTGCACCGAACCTGCCGCCAGTTTCACCCGCAGATTCTTCGCCGCACCCAGATCTCCCGTCATTTCCTGAACCCAGTTGCTGCCTTCGCGATACACCCGAGTTTCCTGGCAGAACGCCAGCGATGCCAGCGCAGCCATCCACAGCGTAACCTTAACGAGTTTGATTGCTTGCTTCAATGAATGTTCTCCTGACTTACTAAGTCGATAGTCGCTGGTCGTCAGTCGTCCGGAATTTCGGCGTGGCCGTATGTGTTTACCAACGACCAACGACTATCGACCACCGACCGTTTCTAATCCATCTCCGGCATCTGCGCCATCATCGTCCGCGCTTGCGAGCGAATCGAGGCGTTCTGATCGGTCTGCGCCAGCTTCGTCAATACCGATCGCACGTTGCTGTCGGTTTTCATCGGCTCGACCAGCCGCAAGGCCTGCATTCGAACGCCGGAGTTCGTGTCGCCGATCAGCGCCCGCAAGACTCCATCCCGTACCTGGTTATCCTGTCGCACGAAACCGCTCAGTCCATCCAGAGCCTTCAAGCGCACACCCGCGTTCGTATCGTTCTGCAAGACATAAAGCAGCGCTTCGCGCACATTCGATTCGCCGGGCGCCTGCGTCAGCACATCCACCGAATCCATCCGCACTCCCGAGTTGTAGTTGTTGCGCGCCGCGAACAGCAGCAACTGCTGGATGCGCTGGTCGTTCAGCGAACCTTGCGCTTCCTGTGTCAAAACCGTGTCGTACTTGATATTCACCTGATTCGATCCCGGCTCCTGCGTCACCGAGCGAATGCCCGTAATCGCGGAAGCTTCCACGGGAGACGCCGGATTGGAGCGATTGTCATTGGCGTCATTGGCAACAATCGAAGGGCGATTCGCCACCCAGTTATAAGTCGCTCCAATGCCGCCGCCAAATCCCACCATGAAGATCGCCGCCGCCAGCGCGGGCACCATGTGAATCTGCCGCAGCCAAATTGCCGGCTCAAGAATCAACCGCTGCCAAAGTCCTCCCTGCCGCGTCGTTTCGAGCGCTTCCTGCAGGCGCATGCGCGAGGCCGCCAGCAGGTTCGGCGTCGGCTCCGCCACCGGAGTTTCCGAAAGCTCCGCCTGAAAACTGCGCGTCGCCTTCAACTCCGTCGCGCATTCCGCGCACCGTCCCAAATGCTGTTCGATCTCGTAGCGAGCGTCGTCTTCGAGCTCGTTGTAGACGTAAAACAAAATGTTCTGCCGCACCCAATCACATTTCATGTTCGTATCCCTTCGCGGGAACCAAGGCAAAGCTCATCGCATCTCCGCCAGCGACGCGCGCAATTTCTGCGTCGCGCGAAACAAAGTGTTCTTTGCGGTCTCTTCCGTCGTATTCAGCATCTCGCCCACGGTGCGCAACTTCAGCCCGTGATAATGCTTCAACTCAAACACCATGCGCTCACGAGGCGTCAGCGCCGACAACGCCGTCCCGATCTTTCGCCCCAGTTCCCGCCGCATCAGATCGCGTTCCGGATTCGCTCCCGAGCGCACATCCGCGAACTGCTCCAAGCGGCTGTACTCTTCGCCTGAGGCGTCCACCGCGACCGGCGCGTCCTCTTTGCGCACATTCCGTTTCCGCAGATGATCGAGGCAAAGATTGGTGACGATGCGGTAGATCCACGTGTAGAAAGAGCACTCAAACCGGAAACTGCCGAGATTTTTGTAGGCCTTGAGGAAGGCCTCCTGATACACGTCCTGGGCATCGGATTCCGATCCGGTCAGGTGCAGCGCCAGCCGCAGAACCGATTGATCGTAATGACGCACCAGGACCTCGAAGGCCGCGCGGTTGCCCTGCTGCGCCTCCCGGATCAAACTCGTATCGTCAATGCGGTTACTTTGTGCTGCCAAGGAGCCCCTCATCCTTATGGGGTTCTGGTTGCCGCTGCCCTGTTCCGCCCGCCTCGGACGGGAAATCTCGCCAACCGGAAATGCGACTGCGTAAGAATCGGCCGGCATGTCTGTCTCTGTCCTCTACAAGTAGTTGATCCTTGCCTTGCACAGAAATAGACGGGGCAGCAGCCTGAACGTTAGCAGATTATAAGGAGTTGGCCCTTGATTTGCTTGACAGCGGAAGACAGGGCTTTGTGTGGGATGGATTCGTGCGGACGGGCGTCTCGCCCCTCCAAGCCGAGCGCAGCTCGGCAGTTGCCTGCGGCCACAACTGCTCTCGGAATCGTTACAGCACATCAAAACCGCAGCCGCATTTCATTCGTAGCCTCAAATCCCAGCTTTTCATACAAGCCCCGCCCCTCGGCGCTGGCGTGCAGATTGACAGCACGCAAGCCGCGCTCCTTGATCCATGCCAGGATGGTCTGCATCACCTGCCGCGCAATTCCACGCTTGCGAAACTCCGCCTCCGTATAGACTTTAGGATGATCGCCCGCTCCGTGCATGGGTCTTTGGGATTCGCCGGCCAAGGAGACAGCAACACCCCTCCACCACCGGCCACACGCCCCGAGGCGTCCACCGCCAACCAGTGACGATAAGAACCAGCGGCCAGAGCCCGCGCCAGCCACGGCCCCGCGACTTCGACCATCCGGTCCAATTCCTCGACCGTACCTTCACCCATGTCGCGGAACATCGACCGCCAGTGGTGCAGAATGATCGCCGCCTCGCTCGGCGCGGCTTTTCGAATCGTTATGTCAGATTGAATCTCATCCATAGAAATTGTCATCCTGAGCGAAGCGAAGGACCTCATGCATCTCGCATTCGGCCAGGCCATGTCTCCGTAGCTCCCAAAAGGTACAATAAACCACAGCCGAGGCCATTGGATTTCATGTTTGAAGTAACCGTTGAAGACACTTTCGCCGCAGGACACTACCTGCGCAACTACAAGGGCAAGTGCGAGAACCCGCACGGCCAC
>Ga0302202_10001470_pt1 | contig 29167 bp, 23 predicted proteins | sample II_Bog_N3_3_FD_194579 | JGI IMG/M metagenome (GOLD analysis project Ga0302202, IMG submission 194579) | Peat permafrost microbial communities from Stordalen Mire near Abisko, Sweden - II_Bog_N3_3 | ecosystem: Environmental > Terrestrial > Soil > Wetlands > Peat | place: Sweden: Abisko...
GAGGTCAACATCTCCGCCGGCTGACGAGGTGGTGACCCCCGGCATCGTCCCTGTCCGGGCCTCAGACGCCCGATTCCGAGGAGAGGGAGCTCGTGGCCGACCAGGCGGCACCTTGGCCGGCGGAGGGACCTGCGTCGTACCCCCGTCGATCGAGGAGCCGTACGGCCGCTCGATCGCCGTGTGGCCGGCGATCCTCGTCGGCTGCGGATTCGAGGGGACCGTGGCGATGGTTGGCCACCTCACGTCCGGGCACGGGACGGGTCGCGGACACGCCGACGCCCCCGTCGGATGGACGCCCGTCGGCAACACCGCCGCTCGGTGCGTTCCTCCGATGGCCGACGAGCCCTCCGGCCCGTCGGGTGTGCCGGTGCTGCCGCACGACCGCGTCGTGGACATCCGCCGGGACGCGGGAGGCTCCCCTCAGCCGGCGTCCTGGCGCTCGAACTCGTCGACCCGGGCCTGCAGCAGTGACCGCACGAGCTCGACCGGGAGCTCCCGGTTGTAGGGGAGCTTGATGAACCCCGCGCCGGACTCGTAGCCGGCGGTCTCGACGACCGCCTTCTGGGTGGCGAAGAACTCCGGGGAGAACCGGACCGAGCAGTGCCGCGTGAAGTTCTGGAGCATCCACAGGTTCGTGTTCTCGCCCCGGACGTAGGTGGGGAGGTTCCACTTCAGCACCTCCCGCGCCTCGGGGTCCACCTCCCGTCCGAGTGACCGGAGTGCCTCGAGGTGGGGCCGCTGGACATCTCCGAGCTGGGCGAAGAAGTCGTCGACGCTGGCTCGCTTCGGCATCGGCATGGTCCCAAGCTATCCCGATGGGACGTCCCGTGGGCGGCCGCCACCCGGTCGTCGACGTCGGCCATGGCCCGCCCCGGGTGGGGTCCACGCACCCCCGGCGACCGGCCCGCTCCGCCGTGGACCCGTCCGTCCACCACCACCCGGATGGAGGGGTGGGACCCCGGCGGCAACCGGACGGGGATGCCGTCGGTCCCGGATTCGACCCGGCCGGCCGCCCGACGGTGGTGGCTCGTCGGGGCCCGGCTCACCGGGCCGGTGCACCGGGCCCCGACGCGGCAAGCTGTGGGACATGGAGCTGCCCACCGTCGTCGAGGCCGCCACCCGGGTGCGCCGGGGTGAGGAATCGGCCACCGAACTGGTGCGGCGCTGCCTGGATGCCATCGGGGAGGCCGACGGCGACCTGCACGCCTTCGTCCACCTCGACCCCGACGGGGCCCTGGCCGAGGCGGCCGCCGTCGACGGGGAAGTGGCCGCCGGACGGGCCGACGGGCTCGGTCCACTGGCCGGGGTGCCGTTCGGGGTGAAGGACCTCGACGACTGCGCCGGCATGCCCACGACCCGGGGTTCCCGCTGGTTCGCCGATGAGCCGCCGAGGACCGTCGACTCCATCCACGTGGCCCGGCTGCGGGCGGCCGGCGCCATCCCCGTGGGGAAGACGGCGACGCCGGAGTTCGGCGCCTGGGCCTATACGGCCAGCCCGCTCCACGGGGTGACCGGCAACCCGTGGGACACCACCCGCACCCCCGGGGGTTCCTCGGGTGGGTCCAGTGCTGCGGTGTCGGCCGGCCTGGTCCCGTTCGCCACGGCCAGTGACGGTGGCGGGTCGATCCGGACGCCGGCCGCCTTCACCGGGCTCGTCGGCCTGCGGGCCAGCTACGGGCGCATCCCGACGTTCGGCGACACCCACCTGGCCCAGAACGCCGTGGTCGGCAGTCTGACCACCACGGTGGCCGACACGGCGCTGCTCCTCGACGTGATGGCCGGCCCCGACACCCGGGACCGGACATGCCTGCCGGCCCCGCCGGGCAGCTACCAGGCGGCCCTCGACGAACTGGACCTCACGGGGCTGCGGGTGGCCTGGTCGGCCGATCTGGGGTTCGCCGTGGTCGACCCCGAGGTGGTCACGGTCTGCCGTCAGGCGGCCGGGGCGTTCGCCGCGGCGGCGGGCACCGAGCTGGTCGAGTGCCCGCTGGTGCTGGACGACTACACCCTCACCTACGCCTTCCTCGAAGGGGTGGACCGGTTCGTGGGGGTCGACCGGTCCCTGTGGGAGACCCGTCTGGACGAGGTCGATCCGCTGGTCGCACCGGCCTGGGAGTACCTCCGAACCAACACGCTCCCTGAGGCGGCGGTGGTGGAGGAGGACCGCCGGCGGCTGGTCAGCCAGGTGGCCCCGGTCTTCGACGACGTCGACCTGCTGGTGACCCCGATGGCCTCCGTGCCGGCGTTCGCCGCCGAGGGCCCGATGCCCACGGAGATCGGGGGGCTCGAGGTCCACCCCGGCATGTCCGTGGTCCTCGGGTTCCTGGCCAGCCTGGTGAACCTCCCGGCCCTGAGCGTCCCGGCCGGCCTGACGGCGGGGGGGCTCCCGGTGGGGATCCAGGTGATCGGGCCCCGTTTCCGGGAGGACCTGGTGCTCGCGGCGGCGGCCCGGTTCGAGGCGGCCCACCCCTGGCCCCGGCACCACCCCCGCTGATCCCACCGGGCCCGCAGGCCGGACCGGGGCACCTTATTGCAAGCGATTCGCATCTAAGGTAGAACGTCACGATGGCGATCGCCGAGGCGGCATCCACCGGTCCGTGGGAGAAGCTCCGGGAGTTCCGCCGGGATCTCACCCCGACCCAGCGGCGGCAGACCACGTTGATGTTCGGCTCCATCGTGGCCCTCCACGTGCTCGGGTTCGGCGTCTTCTTCGCCTTCGTGGTCCCGGCCCACTACCGGGGCCTGGGGATCGGGGTGAGCATCCTGGCCTACACCCTGGGTCTCCGCCACGCCTTCGACGCCGACCACATCTCGGCCATCGACAACACCACCCGCAAGCTGATGAACGAGGGGAAGAAGCCGCTCAGCGTGGGCTACTTCTTCTCCCTCGGCCACTCGACCATCGTGGTGGCCATCGGCCTCGGGATCGTCATCGCCGAGAAGACCGTCTACGGCGCCGTGTCCAACAACCATTCAGGACTGGAGCAGTTCGGCGGGGTCTTCGGGACCGTCGTGTCGGCCTCGTTCCTCTACCTCATCGCCTTCCTCAACGTGGTCATCCTGGCCGGGATCATCGCGGTGTTCCGGCGCATGCGTCACGGCGAATTCGACGAGGCCGAGCTCGAGCAGCAGCTGGAGAACCGCGGGCTCATGTTTCGGATCTTCGGCCGGTGGATGAGGTCGATCACCAAGGAATGGCAGATGTACCCGGTGGGCGTGGTGTTCGGCATGGGGTTCGACACGGCCACCGAGGTCGCCCTGCTGGCCACCACGGCCCTCTACGCCACCCGATCGCTCCCCTGGTACGCCATCGTGTGCCTGCCGCTGCTCTTCACCGCCGGGATGAGCCTCATGGACACCCTGGACGGCGTGTTCATGAACGTGGCCTACGGCTGGGCCTTCTTCAACCCGGTCCGCAAGGTGTACTACAACCTGGCCATCACCGGGCTCTCGGTGTCCATCTGCTTCTTCATCGGGACGATCGAGGTACTTGGGCTCCTCCAACAGGAGCTGCATCTGTCCGGCCCGTTCTGGGACGCCATGGCCAATTTCAACATCAACGTGGCCGGCTTCGTCATCGTCGGCATGTTCATCATCACCTGGGTCACCGCCCTGCTCATCTGGAAGTACGGCCACATCGAGGAGAAGTGGACGTCCCGGCTCAGCCACCAGACGGCGCCGGAGCAGTTCGAGGAGGACCTGGCGGCGCAGGAGGTCTGACCCTCCGATCAGGTCAGGCGGCCCGCTGGTCCAGGCGTTCCTCCGGGTCAGGCGGTCACTTGTGGGGACAGCGCGGCGGGCAGGTGTCGCCGCCGCCCTCGTGCTTCACCGCCATGTACGCCACGGTCGGGCCGGGTTGGGAGCCGGCCACCGAGGAGATCGAGCCGCCGTCGCTCCTCGTGACGGACACGTCGACGGCCAGGTCGGCCACCCCGGTCGGGCCCGGCACGGCGAAGGTGACCACACCGGTGGCCGTCGTCCGCTGGGATTCCCCCACATCGATCCCGATGATCGTGGTCCCGGCCGGTGCCCCGGGGGTCCCCGTGGTGCCCGTTCCGGAACCTGATCCGGACGGCTTCGGGGTGAACGCCAGCTCCTGGGCCTGGCCCCGCGCCGGTTCGCCGTGCGGGTTCTCGACCACCGAGGCGATGCCGGCCCCGCTCCCACCACAGGTGACGGTGAACACCCCGACGGTGGTGGTGCCGGGGCAGGCCACCGGTACCGGGGTGGACGGTCGAACGCCCGGCGTCGGTGCCCCACCGGCGCTGGCCCCTCCCGCGGCAGTGAACACCCCTATCGTCACGGTGACGGCCGCGGCCAGCAGCGCGAAACGTGCCGCCCGGTTCCGTCCCCTGGTCGGACCTCCTGCAGCACGACGTCCCATGTCCCTGGCCCCCTGTCGTCGCCGGGAGGCCGGTGGCCGGCCCCCGGATCGCTCGCTGTCCTTGCCTCCACGTAACCAGTGGGCCCATCGGCTGTCAAGGGTCCGGGGTACTGGTCCCGACGGTCCCGACGGTCCCCACGGTCCCCACGGTCCCCACGGTCCCCACGGACAACGCGTGGGCGTCGACGAAGGCCACCGGCGCCTCGAAGGACGCCCGTCGCGAGGCCCGGCGGAAGGTGGCCAGCATGGCCGGCCCCACCAGCACGATGCAGACGAAGCTCGTCACGGCCCGGCCGGTGTCCCACCCGAGGGACGTGGTGGCGTCGAAGACCAGGTACCGGTGGAGGTTGACGGCGAACGACGCCCCGGGCAGATAGGAGACCGTGCTCCCCGGGTCGACGCTGAACGGCCAGAAGGACAGGTTCAGCATGAAGCCGAAGGCGTACCCCGAGAGCGCCCCGTAGAGGGCCAGCATCAGGACCTCGCGGCGGCCTGTGGCCGGCGGCAGCAACCCGGCGAACATCCCCACCCAGGCGCACCCGAACATCTGGTACGGCAGCCACGGGCCGACGCCACCGGTCATCAGGGCGGAGGCGAACATGGTGGTGCAGCCCAGGGCGAAGCCGAAGCCCGGGCCGAACACCCGTCCGGCCAGCACCAGGGTGAACAGCACGGTCTCGATCCCGGCGGTGCCGGCACCGAGCGGTCGGAGGGCCGCCCCCAGGGCCGAGAGGACCCCGAGCATGGCGATGGCCTTGGCGTCGATGCCCCCGTCGGCCACCTGGGCGAACACCACGGCCAGCACCAGGACGAGCAGCGACCCGAACAGCAGGGGGGCCATGGCCCCGTCACCGAAGGAGCCCGGGGCGATGACGAAGGGCCAGAGGAAGGCCACGAACCCGAGGAACGAGGCCAGGGCCACCGTCACCCGCGACCGGGCCCCGACCCGGATGGCCACCCCGGCCCGGGCCATCAGCCGGTCCTCCCGAGGACGCCCGCCACCTGGTCGAGGGTGAGGACGGGCAGCGGTGCCAGGATCTTGGCCACCTGGGGGGCGAACGACGGCGAGGCCCCGATGACCTCCACCGTGGGGCCGTCGGCCACCACGTCCCCGTCGGCCAGCACCACCACCCGGTCGGCGCAGGCGGCCACGAATTCCACGTCGTGGGTGGACACCACCACGGACCGGCCTTCGGCGGCCAGCCGGTCGAGCACCCCGACCAGGGCGTGCTTGCCGGTGTAGTCGAGCCCCCGGGTGGGCTCGTCCAGGAGGACCACGTCCGGGGCGGCCACCAGCTGGACGGCCAGCGCCAGGGCCAGGCGCTGGCCCTCGGAGAGGTCACGGGGATGGGTGCCGTCGGGGACGCCGGGGGCCAGGCCGTCGAGCAGGGTCCGGGCCAGGCCGGCCCCGGTCCCCGACTCCCGGTCGGCTTCGATGCACTCGTCGGCCACGGTCTCGAGGTAGAGCAGGTCGGCCGGTGTCTGGGGAACCATGCCGACCAGGCGACGACCGCCGGCCGGTGACAGGTCCCGGGGGTCGGCTCCCCCGACGTCGACGGTGCCCCGTTGGCGGGGACCCGATCCCTGGACGGCCCACAACAGGGAGGACTTCCCCGACCCGTTGCGGCCCATCAGGGCCACGACCTCCCCGGCGGCCAGGCGGAGGTCGACCCCGCGCACGGCCACCACGTCCCCGTAGCGGACCACGATGCCCCGGGCTTCGAGGGCCGTGCCGCCGGGCGAGCGGGGGACGGCGCGCGCTGGTGGCGGGAGCGCGGTGCCGGCCAGCCGCTCCCGGAGGGGCCCGGCCCGCCGCCGGGCGTCCCGCACCGACAGGGGCAGCGGCTCCCAGCCGGCCAGGCGTCCGAGCTCGACCACCGGCGGGGCCACCTCGGCCGTGGCGAACATGGCCGCCGGCGGGCCCGAGGAGACGGAGCCGTCGCGGTGGACCTCGACCACCACGTCGGCGTACTGCACCACGCGCTCCAGGCGGTGTTCGGCCAGGACGACGGTCACGGCCAGGTCGTGCACCAGTCGGGTCACCGCGGCCAGCACCTCCTCGGCGGCCGTCGGATCGAGGGCCGAGGTGGGCTCGTCGAGGACCAGTACCCGGGGGTGGGCGGTGAGGACGGCGCCGATGGCCACCCGCTGCTGCTGGCCGCCCGAGAGCTCCCGCAGGGCCCGGTGGCGCAACTCGGCGATGCCCAGGAGGTCGAGGGTCTCCTCCACCCGCTTGCGCATGACGTCGGGTGGCACGGCGAGCTGCTCCATGGTGTAGGCCAGCTCCTCCTCCACCGTGTCGGTCACGAAACCCGACAGGGGGTCCTGGCCCACGAAGCCGACCAGGTCGGCCAGCTCCCGCGGTGGGCAGGTCCGGGTCTCGCGGCCGTCCACCAGCACCCGGCCGGCCAGGGTGCCCCCGGTGAAGTGCGGCACCAGCCCGTTCAGCACGCCCAACAGGGTGGACTTTCCCACCCCGGTGCGGCCGACCACCAGGGCCAGCTCCCCCTCGTCGATCCGGAGGCGGACGTCCCGGAGCACCGGGCCCGGGGCGTCGGCGTAGGTCACGCTCACCCGGTCGAGCTCGATCATGACGTGACCTCGGCCGGAGGGGTGCGCGGCGCCGCCCGGTCGTCGCCGCGGTGGGCGATCCGGGCGTCCGGCCCGGGCGCGCCCGGGGGGAGCGCGCCGCCGTGGGCCCGGACGGGCGGGGGGGCCAGCACCCCGGCCAGGGCACCGACCAGCACGGCCACGGCGGGCAGGACGGGCAGCGGGGGCCAGGCCAGCGGCAAGGCGCCCGGGTCGAGTCCGGAGGTGCCGAAGCCCACCCCGGCCAGGAAGACGGCGGCCGGGACCACCCCGGTGGCCGACACCAGCCATTCGGGTACCGACCACGGATCCGGCCGGTAGCTGCTGCGACGGACCCGGCGACCGCCCAGGGCCAGACCGAGGCCGCAGAGCACCGAGCCCCCGACGAGAGCCGGGAGGCCCAGCGTGCCGGCCGACGAGCCGTCGAGCAGCCCGTAGGCTCCGATGCACAGCCCGCACATCCCGGCGATCATCAGCCCCCCGGTGATCCGGCGGTCGCGGTGGGAGGCCCCCGCCGTGCGTCCGTAGCCGCGGGAGTCCATCGAGGCGGCGAGCAGCAACGACCGCTCGAGCGCGTCCTCCAGCACCGGGATGGCGATGCTGCGGAGGGCATGGACCCCACCGGCCGTGGCGCCGCGCAGCCTGCGGGCCCGCCGCACCCGCTGGACGCTCTCGATGAGCTGCGGGGCGATGCTCAGGGCCACGACCACGGCGGCCCCCAGCTCATAGAGGGCGCCGGGCAGGGCCCGCAGGGCCCGCTTGGGATTGGCCAGGGAGTTGGCCGCGCCCAGGCAGCACAACAGGCAGGCCAGGCGCAGTCCGTCGAACAGGGCCGACAGGGTCCCCCCGGCGGTGACCGGGCCCCCGATCTGGACTCCCGCCGCCCAGGACGGGAGCGGAACGTGGGGGAGCGTGAACCAGACGTCCGCCCCCCTGGTCACCACGTCGCCGCCGAAGACCACCCGGAAGACCACGCGGATGGCGATGACGGTGAGGGCCAGGTACAGGTAGTACTTGAACCCCCGGGCCCATGGCGCGTCGCTCCGGCGGTTGGCCACGACGAAGGCCAGGACGGCCAGCACCAGAAGGAGCAGTAGGGGGTTGGTGGTCCGGCTGACCGCCGTGGCCAGTCCCAGGGCCCACACCCACCAGGCGATGGGATGGAGGGCGCGGGGCAACCGTCCGCGGTGCTCCCGGGGCCGGGTCGGGGTCCCGGCCACGATCATCCGGTCCGCCGGCGCCGCCGGACCACGACGCCGGCCCCGGTGGCCAGGGCGGCCACGAGGAGCAGGCCGACGAGCAGCGGCAGCGGGGAGCCGGCGCCCGTGGCGGTGGTCCGGGCCGCCTCCGCCGGCGTGACGTCGACGATCTTCGGGATCGGTCCCGCCCGGCTGTGGGCACCGGTCGTGCCGGCGGTACCGGCCGCGGCCGGCGTGGGACCGGACAGCCCCCCCGGCCCCGTCGCGGAGGTCGTCCCCCCGGCCCGGACCGGCGTCGTCGACCCGGTGGTCGGGTGTCCGGCGGTCACCGGTCCGCCGCCGACACCGCCAGCTCCGCCATCACTGCCGCCATCACTCCCGCCATCGCCTCCTCCGTCCGCGCCGGCGGTTCCGCCGGGGGAGGCCCCGCCTCCGCCCGGGCCGGTGGCCCCGGTCGACGACGAACCACCGGGTGAGGTCGAGATCGTCGTCGTCGTGGCCGATGTCGTCGGCGACGTCGATCCGCCGCCCGCGGTGGTCGTCGGGGTGGTCGACGGGGGTGGGGGGTTGGTGGCCCGGACGTCGCTCGGGGGGAACGGTGGGTGCTGCGGCGGGGGCGTCTGGTCGCCGAACTCCCAGGCGTCGACGCTCCCCGGTGGGGGGTAGTAGGTGGCCGCTCCCGCCTGGCTGTACTGCCATTTGCTCTGACCGGCGTCGGCGTGCCAGTACCCCCACGAGGCGCCGGCCGGCGGGGTGTCGAGGCAGGGATCCTCTGAGGCCGGCGGTCCGGCGATACCGCCGTAGGAGATCCGGCAGACGAAGGAGTCGGGGTACTGGCTGGTCCCGGCGACCGAGAACCCCGCGGCCACCAGGGCGTTCCAGCCGGTGGTCGGATGGGCGTCGCACCCCCGCTCGACGTCACCGCCCCACGGCGAGAGGTCCACCACGACGATCACGCCACTCGAGGAGGTGCACGAGCTCACCGGGTCGGCCGCCGCCGGGCCGCCCGTGACGACCGAGGCCGACAGCCCGACGGCGGCCAGGCCGACCGTCATCAGTGCCACGGCCACGAGCAGGCGGAGGACGGAGCGCGCCGCGGTCACGTCACCGTGCGCTCCACCCGGCGACCGGCCCGGCGACCGGCCCGGCGGGCTACCCGGCAACCGGCCCGGCAACCGGCCCGGCGCATCCCGCCGCCGGCGGTCACGAGTACCACCCGACCACGTCGACGGTGACGTCCGTGCTCCCCTGGGCGTTGCTCACGGCGACGGCTCCCCCGGGGCCGGGGGTGACGACCACGAGGTTGCCCACCACGCTGCCGGCCGTGGCGTTGATGTCGGAGATCACCGGCACGTTCGGACCCGGGTAGACCCTGAGGAAGGTGCGTTCCGTGGGGTGGATGGCCGTCACGTTCAGCACCACCCCGGTGGCGTCGGCGGGGATGCCGGCCAGGCCGACCAGTTGGACCGTGTCCGGGGTCGACGGGCTGATCGTCGTGCCGTCGCACTGGTTGGCCGTGCCCGAGAGGCCGGACGGGTTGCCCGGCCGGGTGTCACAGATGCGGACCGGTACGGGCTCGGGGGTGAAGGCCGCACCGACCCCGCCCGCCGACGTGTACCAGCCCGACACGTCGACGATCACGTCGACCGCCGCCGTGGACGTGATGTCGATCTCCCCCGGGGTGGTCCCGGTCGACAACAGGGTGATGACCCGGTTGGCGGCGTTCTGTCCCGCCGCGTAATTGACGTTGGAGGCCACCGGCTGGGTGGCGCCGGCGGGGTAGACGGTCAGGTTGCCGGCGGACGCGGGGTCGGCGGCGGTCACGTTGACCACCGCGGCCAGGGCCCCGACGGGCACACCCCCGTTGGTGGCCACCCGCAGGGTCAGGGTGCCGCCGGCCGTGAGGCGCTCCCCCTGGTTGCCGGCACCGTTGCACTGGGACGCCCCGCCGGTGAGGCCGGACGGGTTGCCGGCCCGGGTGTCGCAGATCCGCGACGGCAGGGCCACCGGCTGGTACAGCCCGGCCCCGGAGTCGCCGGCCGTGGTCGGGGCCACGTAGCCCTCGAGGTCCACGACCACGTCGGTGCGCGAGTTGGAGAACACCGACAGCTGCCCGGTGGCGCCCAGGCCGATCTGCACCAGGTTGGGCACCACGCCACCGGCCGGGTAATTGAGGCTGGAGGTCCCGGGTCGGGCGGTCCCCGCCGGGAAGACCGTGAGGTAGCCGGTGGCCGCCGGGTGCACGGCGGTGACGTTGACCACGACGGCCAGGGCGTCGGCCGGGACGTTGAAGGACCCGGCCACCGCCACCGTGAGGGTTCCGCCGGCGGCGATGGTCTCGCCGGCGTCGGCGGCGCCGTTGCACTGTGCCGCCGGCCCCGTCAGGCCCGACGGGTTGCCCGGCCGGGTGTCACAGACGCGTGTGGGGGTGATCGGCGTGTAGGGGCCGGACGTGGCTACGTAGGTGAACCGGTCGGCGGCCGACGTCGGCGTGGTGCCGCCGAAGGTAGTCACCGTGACGTCGACCGTCCCGGGCACCGACGCCGGCGGAGCGGTCACGTAGACCGAGGTCGGCCCCTCGACGGTCAGCGAGGTGGCCGGCGTGGTGCCGAACCGGACGGACGCCGCCGTCGTGAGGTTGGTGCCGTCGATGACCACGCCGGTCCCACCGGCGACCGGGCCCGAGGTCACCGGGGCCAGGCCGGTGACCGTGGGGGCCGGGGTGGACGCCAGGGGGAAGGCCACCCCGACCAGGGCCGGGATGGACTGGTAGGTGGCCAGGAGGTCGCCGGCCCCGGGGGCCCCGCCGGGGAAGGAGACGGCTCCCACGTCGGGTCCGCTGGTGACCACGTTGGTGAGCAGGTAGCTGACCGGCGTGGCCCCCTCCACCGTGTAGGTGGCGCCCGTCGGGTCCTGGCCCAGGGCCACCAGGGCCTGGGTGACCAGCGAGGTGGAGTCGGGGTCGGAATTCCCCGCCGTCTGGGACGGATCGGGGTAGTAGCCCCAGCCGGCGTCGGGGTCCTGGGCGGTCTGGAGGAAGGTGAGGGCGTCGTTCTCGGCCGATCCCGACAGGGCGCCCTGGGCCACGAGACCCTCCACGGCCACCGAGGTGGTGTTGGTGTCGGGGCCGGCGTAGTCGGCCGGTTGGCCGTCGCACGGGTTGGTGGCGATGTCGGGGAGGGTCCATCCTCCGTCGCTGCACTGTTGACCCAGGAGGTAGCTGATGGCGTCGGCGTCGGCGGTGACCCCGGCGGCCTTCAGCGCGGCCAGGGCCAGGCCCTGCTGGTAGGGCCCGGCGGCGTAGTCCGCCACCTGGAGGTCGGTCCCGAACCGGCCGATGGCGTCACCGGTGGTCTGCTCGGTGGCCTCGAGGCGGCTCACCAGGTCGGTGCCGCCGAAGTCGGTCGGGCTGACCCCGAGGGCCGTGGCGTCGAGGACGAGCAGGGCCAGCTGGCCCGGCCCGTCGCTGCCGTCGACGGAGACGTAGGTGTCGACGTCGGACTCGAGGTAGGACAGGGCGGCCGTCGCCCGTGGTGCGTCGGTGCCCGAGGCGGCCAGGGCCAGGACGGTGTTGGCCGTCGACGACAGGTCGGGCTGGTTCGGGGCGCCGACCGAGGGGATGAACCCCTGGGGGGTCAGCTGGCGGGCCAGCCATGACGCCGCGGCCTGGGCTACGGCGGTCTGGGGGAGCGTCGGTCCCAGGTCGGTGGCGCCGGCCGGGGCGGGCCCGAGGAGGAGGCTCCCGGCGGCTACGACGGTGGCTACGACGGTGGCCAACAGTGCCGGGAGGTTCCGGCGGAGGCGGTGGATGGTGGACATGGTGCTCGCTTCCCGGGCGACCGCCCGGGAGGCACCGTGCACACGGGGCCAGACCGAGCCCCTGCCCTTGTGTCTCGACGGTGGGAACTCCGCTCCCGGTGAGGTATCCCGACTCGGGGGGTCGCCGTGGCGCCCTCCATACGGTTGCGGACCAGTGCCGGCCTCTCACCGGCTTCCCCTCACGGGAGGTACAACTGTGCGGGGCCGACGGTACCACAGCCGGTCCGCCGGGGCGCCGGTGGACCGGTCGGCCGAGGAGGCGTCAGTGCGCCGGCGGCATCCGGTGTGGCACCCCCGCAGGTCGCCCGAGGCGGAGGCGACCGAGATCGTCGGCCGCCGACGCCGGGACGATGTCGACCACCCCGGTGACTGGTTCCTCCGGTCCGGTCACCCGTCGCAGGGCCTCGGCACCGCTGCTCCGCGGGGACGGGACCCCGGTGGTGAGGAGCACCAGGGGCGTGTCGCCCTCTGACCGGAGGACGGTGGCCCGCCCGATGGCCTTCCACAGGACGTCCGGGCGCTCGAGGCCCGGGCGGTGCCGGGTGAACCCCCCGGCCACGTCGAACAGCCACCGGTCCCCGGCGTCGTCCCGGGCGGCGAAGTCCACGGTGAACCCCCCCGGGCACCGGGGACCGTCCTCGACATCGGTGAACCCGGCGGCCACGATCACCTGGCGGGCGATCTCCTTGGCCGACCGGCCCTCGGCCACCATCCGGGCGTGGGCGTCCCCGCCGCCGTCCTCCGGGGTGGCGGCAGTGGCGGCAACAGCGGCAACGGCGGCAACGGCGGCAACGGCGGGCAGGCCGACCCGTGCGGGTCGCCGGTCGTCCCCGGCGGCCTCGAGGTGCCGGCGTTCGTCGGCCACCCGCGCCTCGGCCAGGGCTACGTACGACGGTTCGGTGTCGTAGCCCACGTAGTGCCGTCCCGACCGCACGGCGGCCACCGCGGTGGACCCGGCCCCGAGGAAGGGGTCGAGGACCAGGTCGCCCCGGTACGTGTAGAGCTCGATGAGACGGGCCGGGAGCTCGACGGGGAACGGGGCCGGGTGGCCGACCCGTGAGGCGCTCTCGGGCGGGATCTCCCACAGGTCGAGCGTGTTCTCCATGAAGTCCTCGCGGGTCATCGAGGCCTCCGAGGGGTGGTCGGCACGGTGGCGCTCGCCGGGGGACAGCGACCGGTCGAACCGGCCCTTGGAGGCCACCACGATCCGCTCGGTCAGGTCACGCAGGACGGGGTTGCCCGGCCGCTGGAAGCTGCCCCAGGCGCACGAGCCCGACGAGCCCCGTTGCTTGAGCCAGACGATCTCGCCCCGGAGCAGCAGCCGGAGATCGTCCTGGAGGATGCCGATGACGTCGGCCGACAGCGACCGGTAGGGGCGCCGCCCGAGATTGGCCACGTTGACGGCGATGCGCCCGCCGGGCTCCAGCACCCGGACGCACTCGGCGAGCACGTCCCGGAGCATCTGGAGGTACTCGAGGTAGGTGGCCGGGACGCCGCCCTGGCCCAGGGCCTCCTCGTAGGCCTTGCCGGCGAAGTAGGGAGGCGAGGTGACCACCAGGGCCACCGAGCTGTCGGCCACCCGGTCCATCGAGCGCGAGTCCCCGACCACCAGGGTGTCGAGGGCGGCCGGCGTGCCCAGTCGGGCGTCGGCCGACAGTGCGGGCGGGGTGAACCGGTCGTAGAAGGGCGAGGCGTCGTGGTTCTCCCGTCGGGAGACGCCGAACGCGGAAGTCGAAGTGGATCGCCTGGTCACCAGAGCGCCATCGTAGGCCGGTGGACCCCCTGGTCCGGGGTATCCCGGTCCGCCCGCCCGCCCTACCCGCCGGCGGTCGGTTCGTCCTGCTCCGGTCCGCCACCGGCGGCCGGTCCGCCGCCCGTGGCCGGTCCGCCGCCCGTGGCCGTCCCGCCACCGGCGGCCGGTCCACCACCGCCCCGTCGGGACCGACCGGTGATCGACGACACCAGTCCGGTGTCCGGCGCCCCCACCAGTTCCCAGGCCCGGGCGATGGCCAGCACGAAGAGAATGATGACCAGGGTGGCCAGCCCGGAGACCGCCGACGTGTTCCCCGGGTCGTCCCGCAGCCGGAGGCCATCGAGCAGCACCAGGACGTAGAGGGCGGCGAGGGCCAGCAGGAGGACGACCTGGCGGGCCCGGATCGGTTCCGTGTGCCGTCGGACGAGGAAGGCCCCGAGGCCGATGGCCGAGACGATGCCGGAGCCCGACACGATGATGCAGGCGGTGGCCAGGCCGGTGCCCGGGATCAGGGCGGCCAGGGAGACCACCAGGGGGCCGATCAATGCGGCGAACGCCGCTCCGGCCTTGACCTGGTGCTCGGTGGCCCCGTCGCCGGCCCACCGGGGGGAGACGGAGATGGCCACGAAGAGGAGGCCGATCAGGGCTCCGGCCACCGAGGCCGACGCGGTGAAGAAGTCGTCGAAGGAGACCGGGACCACCGGGCCACGGTAGACCACGGCGTCCGGCGGGGCGCTGACCTGGGCGGATCCCTTTCGACGAGTATCTCCGGGGCGCCCGGGCCCGCCCGCCGGGTGGTCGCCGGGTGGTCGACGCGGTCGAGGGCGGCATGGCACACTGGACCGCTTCGCTCCGAGGCCTACCAGGGGGTGCCCCGTGCAGTTTGCCAGCCGGAAGAACGAGCGACGGGCCGTCACGGTCCTGGTGGTGGGCCTGTCCCTGCTGCTGGCGGCGTGCTCGGGGAGCTCGTCGACCCCGTCCACCACGTCCACCACGGCGGTCCCGCCGCCGACGGTCACCATCCCGTCGGTGACCGAGGACCCCAGCGTGTCGTCCATGCTGCCGAAGTCGGTGGCCGCCTCGGGACGCCTGGTGGTGGCCACCAGTGCCGGCGACCCTCCCGGGGTGTTCCTCTCCGCCTCGGGCGCCCTGGTCGGCTTCGAGCCCGACCTGGTACGGGCCATCGGCCAGGTGCTGGGCCTGCGCGTCGTCCTGGTGAACGGTCCGTCGGCGCGGGTCGTCCCGTCCGTGGTGTCGGGCTCGGCCCAGCTGGGTGCGGCCTCGATCGCCGACACCGAGGCCCTCCAGTCCCAGGTCGACCTCGTGGACTACTACCGGGCCGGTCAGGGGTTCTTCGTCAAGTCCGGGAGCGGCCGGGCCTTCCCGTCGTTGGCCGCGACCTGCGGGGCCACCCTCGCCGTGGTTGCCGGCAGTACCTTCCAGGCGGCCGCCGTGGCCCAGGGCAAGACCTGCCCGGTCACGGTCCTCGCCTTCGCCGGTCTGGGTGGCGTGACCGCCGCCGTGGCCTCGGGCCGGGCCGAGGCCGGGTTCACGTCGTCGACCTCGGTCGAGTACGTGGTGTCCCGGTCGGCGGGCCGGTTCGCCGTGGCCGGGGCCCCCATCGACGTGGGCCCGCTCGGGTTCGCCGTGGCCAAGTCCGGTGGTCTGAGCCTGCCCGTGGCCTCGGCCCTCAACACCCTCATCGCCGACGGTACCTACGCGGCCATCCTGGCCAAGTGGGGTATCCAGACCGGGGCGGTGACCACCGCGGTCATCAACGGCGCCACCAGCTGACGGCGGCGGTCAGTCCGACGGAAGGACCCACTCGGCCAGTTCGACGGTGACGTCGCCCGGTCCGACCAGGAAGACCAGCCGGCGGTCGTGGAACTCGAGGATCCCGCTGCGGGTCCGGACGCCGGCGGCCCGCAGGGTGGCCAGGGTGGCGTCGAGGTCGTCGACGGCGAAGCAGACGTGGTTGAACCCCAGCCGGGCCAGGTCGCCCTCCTCGGGGCGGGGCGGGGGCCGGGGATGGTGGAACCGGAGGAGCTGGACCTCCTGGTGGCTGGCCACCCCGGGCAGGGCCAGGGTGACGTGGTCCGCCTCCCAGCCGGGGATGCCCATGTAGCGCGACATCTCCTCGCCCGAGACCACGACCGCCGCCGTCTCCTCGAAGCCCAGCAGGCCGAAGAACCGGCGGGCCCCGTCGAGGTCCTCCACGGCGATGGTGACGTGGTCGAACCCCCGGTGCTCGGCCCGTGCCGCTCCCGGTCCTCCCGTCGGTGGTCCCATGGGTCCTCCCTCCCCGTCGTCGGGGTGAGTGTAGGCAGACCGGGACCGGTCGGCCCGCCGTCCCCGGTCCCCGGCCCACCGGCCCAGGGCCGGTGGTCCACGGCCCACGGTCGACCCCGGGCCCTCGACGCCGTACCATGCGGGCATGACCGACGAGGGACGCATCGAACCGGCCGAGCAGCCGCTGCACGGGATCAAGCCCCGCAGCGGCGAGGTCACCGACGGGCCGACCCGGGCCCCGGCCCGGGCCATGCTTCGGGCCGTGGGCATGACCGACGACGACTGGGACAAGCCCCAGATCGGCGTGGCCTCGTCGTGGAACGAGGTGACCCCGTGCAATCTCCCGCTCGACCGCCTGGCCAAACGGGCCAAGGTCGGGGTGCGCAGCGCCGGAGGCTTCCCCTTCGAATTCGTGACCATCGCCGTGTCCGACGGCATCTCCATGGGCCACGAGGGCATGCGGGCGTCGCTGGTCAGCCGCGAGGTCATCGCCGACTCGGTGGAGACGGTGATGCACGCCGAGCGCTTCGACGGCCTGGTGACCCTGGCCGGGTGCGACAAGTCCCTGCCCGGCATGCTGATGGCCGCGGCCCGCCTCAACCTTCCCGCCGTCTTCCTCTACGGCGGGTCCATCCTCCCGGGGCGGCTGGGTGACCGGGCCCTGGACATCACCTCGGTGTTCGAGGCGGTCGGGGCCCACGCCGTGGACGCCCTGACCGACGAGGAGCTCAGCCTCATCGAGCACAACTCCTGTCCCACCGAGGGCTCGTGCGCCGGGATGTTCACGGCCAACACCATGGCCTCGGTGGCCGAGGCCCTCGGGATGTCGTTGCCCGGCAGTTCCTCGGCCCCGGCCGTCGACCGCCGCCGCGACGACGCCGCCTACGCCTCGGGCCAGGCCGTGGTCGAACTGCTGCGCCGGGGCATCCGACCCCGCCACATCATGACGAGGGAGGCCTTCGAGAACGCCATCGCCGTGGTCATGGCCCTCGGTGGATCGACCAACGCCGTGCTCCACCTGCTGGCCATCGCCAACGAGGCCCGGGTGGATCTGGCCCTCGAGGACTTCAACGCCGTGGCCGCCCGGGTGCCCCACCTGGCCGACACCAAGCCCCACGGGAAGTACCACATGAGCGACCTCGACCGCATCGGCGGTGTGCCGGTGGTCATGCGCGAGCTGCTCGATGCCGGACTGCTCCATGGCGACTGCCTGACCGTCACCGGGCGGACGGTGGCGGAGAACCTGGCCGCCCTCGACCCGCCCGCCCCTGACGGCGACGTGGTCCATGTGCTGGCTGACCCCATCAACCCCCAGGGCGGCATCGCCGTCCTGCGCGGCTCCCTGGCCCCCCAGGGGGCGGTGGTGAAGGTGGCGGGGATCGACACCCTCACCTTCGACGGGACAGCGCGGGTCTTCGACGGAGAGGACCGGGCCATGGAGGCCATCCTGGCCGGGACCATCGAACCGGGGACCGTGGTGGTCATCCGCTACGAGGGGCCCAAGGGCGGACCGGGTATGCGGGAGATGCTGGCCGTGACCGGGGCCATGAAGGGCGTGGGCCGGGGCGGCGACTGCGCGCTGGTGACCGACGGCCGCTTCTCCGGCGGTACCCACGGCTTCTGCATCGGCCACGTGGCCCCCGAGGCCGTCGACGGCGGCCCGATCGGTCTGGTCGCCGACGGGGACCGGATCGTCATCGACGTGGAGGCCCACACCATCGACCTGCTGGTGGACGACGACGAACTGGCCCGCCGCCGGGCCGGCCTCAAGCACCCCGAGCCCCGCTACACGACCGGGGTGCTGGCCAAGTTCGCCCGGCTGGTCACCGGGGCCGAGCGGGGCGCGGTCACCGAGCCGTAGGGGGGCCGGGCTCCGGCCGGCCGTGCACTTGTCGCGGGCCGGGGATCGTGCGACAATGGACCTCTCATGGCACCGACGACCACCTCCCACAGCAGCCAGGTACTCGTCTCGTAGCGCACGCGACGACATCCGCCGCGTGCGCCCTCCGACCTCCCAGCTGGGAGGTCGTTTTCATGTCCCGGCCCGGACGGCCGACGCGGTGGGGCCGGGCAGGGCGGGGGACGGCGGTGGACGACAGGCAGCAGACAGCAGGCAACAGGCAGCAGACAGCAGGCAACAGCCAATAGGCAGCAGGCAACCAGCAGCGGACGAACCGGCAGTGGACGACAAGGAGCACCCGATGGAGCTGACAGGAGCACAGGCGCTGATCAAGAGCTTGGAGATGCAGCGCGTCGACGTGATGTTCGGGCTCCCGGGCGGTGCCATCCTCCCGGTCTACGACCCGATCATCGATTCGTCGATCCGCCACATCCTGGTGCGTCACGAGCAGGGGGCCGGTCACATGGCCCAGGGCTACGCCCAGGTGACGGGACGGCCCGGGGTGGCCATGGTCACCAGCGGGCCGGGCGCCACCAACATCGTCACCCCCCTGGCCGACGCCTACATGGACTCCACCCCGCTGGTGGTGGTCAGCGGACAGGTGGCCACCACGGCCATCGGCACCGACGCTTTCCAGGAGAGCGACATCACCGGCATCACCATGGGGGTGACCAAGCACAACTGGCTCATCACCGACCCCGCCGACATCCCGCGGGTGGTGGCCGAGGCCTTCCACGTGGCCACCACGGGCCGCCCGGGCCCAGTCCTCATCGACATGCCCAAGGATGTGTCCAACGCCTCGATGGAGTGGTACTGGCCGGGCCCCGGGGACCTGGACCTGCCTGGCTACCGGCCGGTGACGGTCGGCGACCCGGCCCTGGTCCGCCAGGCCGCCGAACTGCTGCTGGCCTCCCGGCGCCCGGTCATCTACGCCGGCGGGGGGATCCTGAAGGCCCGGGCCGCCGAGGTCCTGCGGGAGCTGGCCGAGCGCACCGGGATCCCCGTGGTCACCACCCTCATGGCCCGGGGCTCGTTCCCCGACTCCCATCCCCTGTGCCTGGGCATGCCCGGCATGCACGGCAACTACACGGCGGTCACGTCCATGCAGCGCTCCGATCTGCTGATCGCCCTGGGCAGCCGCTTCGACGACCGGGTGACCGGCCGGGTCGACGCCTTCGCCCCCGAGGCCAAGGTCATCCACGTCGACATCGACCCGGCCGAGCACCACAAGGTGCGCCGGGCCGACGTGGCCATCGCCGGCGACTGCCGGCTGGTCATCGAGGAGCTGCTGGTGGCCCTCGAGGCCCTGGGCCTGCCCCACTCCGACGCCACGGTCGGGGGCAAGGGCGGTTCGCCGTCCGACGCCCCCCCGGGGGCCGAGGCCGTCCCCGGTTCCCCGGCGGCGGCCCACCCCCGCACCGGCCTGGCCCCGTGGCGCGACCAGGTCAGCGCCTGGCAGCGGGACTTCCCCCTGGGCTACCACCAGGACCCGACCGACGGCCCGCTCAAGCCCCAGTTCGTCCTGGAGACCCTGCGGGACGCCACACCGGAGGACACCATCGTGGCCTCGGGCGTGGGCCAGCACCAGATGTTCGCCTCGCAGTGGTGGCGCTTCGACCACCCCTACACCTGGGTCAACTCCGGTGGGCTCGGCACCATGGGCTTCGCCGTGCCGTCGGCCATCGGCGCCAAGGTGGGCCGTCCCGACAAGACGGTGTGGGCCGTCGACGGCGACGGGTGCTTCCAGATGACCGCCCAGGAGCTGGTCACGGCCTCCTCCGAGCGGATCCCGGTCAAGATCGCCATCCTCAACAACGCCTACCTGGGCATGGTGCGCCAGTGGCAGGAGATGTTCTATGAGGAGCGCTACTCCGAGGTCTACCTCTCGCCCGACCTGCCGGACTACGTGCAGTGGGCCGAGGCCATGGGTTGCGTGGGCCTCAGGGTGGAGACGCCCGGCGACGTGGCCCCGGCCATCGACAAGGCCAACAGCGTGGACGACCGGCCCGTGGTCATCGACTTCCGCACCGACGCCTTCGAGAAGGTCTTCCCCATGGTCGCCGCCGGCCAGTCCAACGACGACATCGTCGTCGATCCCTCGCTCGGCCAGGGAGGTCGATGACCGTGTACGGAACCGACAAACGCCACCACACCCTGTCCGTGCTGGTGGAGAACAAGGCCGGCGTGCTGTCCCGGGTGGCCGGGCTCTTCTCGCGGCGGGGCTACAACATCTTCTCGCTGGCCGTGGCCCCGTCCGACGACCCCCGGTTCAGCCGGATCACCATCGTGGTCGACGTGGCCTCCGCCCCCCTCGAGCAGATCGTCCAGCAGCTCCACAAGCTGATCCCCGTGGTCTCGATCACCCAGCTGCCGCCGGAGTCGTCCAAGGAGCGCGAGCTGATCCTGGCCACCGTGGGGGTGGGACCGGAGACCCGGGGCCAGGTGATCCAGCTGGTCGGCGTCTTCGAGGGCAAGATCATCGACGTGGGCCACGACCGGTTGACCGTCATGCTGGCCGGCGACCCGGCCAAGGTGGACGACTTCGAGGAGCTCCTCCGTCCCTACGGGATCGTGGAGCTCCAACGGACGGGGCGGGTGGCATTGCCTAAGCTCACCCGGACGGAACCGCCGTCCGGGCGGGTCCTCGGTTTCTCTTCGGCACACGACACGGAAAAGGCAGGTTGATCACGATGGCCACGCTGTACTACGAGAAGGACGCAGACCCCAGCCTCATCGGCGGGCGCAAGGTGGCGGTGATCGGCTACGGCTCCCAGGGCCACGCCCACGCCCTCAACCTGTCGGAGTCGGGGGTCGACGTGCGGGTGGGCCTGCGCGAGGGCTCGTCCTCCCGGCAGAAGGCCGAGGAGGCGGGCCTCCGGGTGCTGTCGGTGGCCGACGCCTCGGCCGAGGCCGACGTGATCATGATCCTCCTGCCCGACACCGAGCAGGCCGCCGTCTACGAGGCCGAGATCGCCCCGAACCTCCAGCCCGGCGACGCCCTGCTGTTCGCCCACGGCTTCAACATCCGCTTCGACCTCATCGCCCCGCCGGCCGACGTCGACGTGGCCATGGTGGCCCCCAAGGGTCCCGGTCACCTGGTGCGGCGGACCTACACCGAGGGCGGCGGCGTCCCGTCGCTGGTGGCGGTCAGCGCCGACCCCTCGGGCAAGGCCCACGACCTGGCCCTGTCCTACGCCCACGCCATCGGGGCCACCCGGGCCGGCGTGCTCGACACCACCTTCGCCGAGGAGACCGAGACCGACCTGTTCGGCGAGCAGGTCGTCCTCTGCGGCGGGCTGACCGCCCTGGTCCAGGCGGGCTACGAGACCCTGGTGGGTGCGGGCTACCAGCCCGAGTCGGCGTACTTCGAGTGCCTGCACGAGCTCAAGCTCATCGTCGACCTCATGTACGAGCAGGGGATCAGCGGCATGCGCTTCTCCATCTCGGACACCGCGGAGTACGGCGACCTGACCCGGGGCCCCCGGGTCATCAACGACGCCGTGCGGGCCGAGATGCAGGCCATCCTGGGGGAGATCCAGGACGGCACCTTCGCCGCCGAGTGGGTGGCCGAGAACCGCAACGGCCGCCCGAACTACCAGGCCCTGCGCCAGAAGGGGCTGGACCACCCGATCGAGCAGGTCGGTGGGGAGCTGCGGGCCATGATGCCCTTCGTCAGCGCCGGCAAGCAGCGGGTCCAGGACATCTCGGGGGGCTGACCGCCCCGGTGGCCCGTTGGCCCGGCGCCCCGGTGGCGCCGGCGGCGCCGGTTCAGTCGGTCACGTCGGTCCGGTCGGTCACGTCGGTCCGAAGGACCGACGGCACGAGGAACGTCCGGAGCTCCGTCCGGAGGGACGCCTCGTCGCCGCCGAACCGGCTGCGTACGGTCACCTGCAGGAGGGTCTGGCGGAGCGTCCAGTCGAGTGCCCGCTCGGGGTCGGCCCGGAGCAGCGGGCGGACGTCGGGGTCGGTGAAGGTGGGGAGCAGAAGGTCCCACACGGCGTCGAGGAACCGCTCGACGGTGTCCAGCCCCTCCACCTGGGCCGGGGTGATCCCGGTGGCGAAGCGGGCCAACACCGGCGTATCCCGCACCGACACGATGACCGACACCATGGCGTCGACCAGCCGGTCGGCGAACGGCCGGCTCCGGTCGCCCAGCAGGGCGGTGAGCCCGTCGGCCACGCGGGTGGCCGCCCGCACCAGCACGGCCACCAGGAGCTGGTCCCGGGTCCCGATCTGCCGGTAGAGGGTCATGCGGGTCACGCCGGCCTCGTCGGCGATGGCCCCGAGCGGGGCGTCGAGCCCGTCCCGGGCCAGGACGGTGTCGGCGGCGTCGAGCAACCGGTCACGGGTGTCCCCGTCGGCCGTCCGGACGGCCGACGGTGCCGGTGGGGTCACCCCCCGTTGCCCGCCGCCACGTAGGTCCGGCACGGCTCGCCCCGCAGCGACGGGCAGGCGGGCTGGGGATCGGGTGGCGTCACCGAGGGCAGCACGTCCATGACCAGGGCCGTGGGGTGCACGCCACCCAGGGCCAGGGTGTCGGTCACCTTCCCGTCGGTGGCCGGCGTGGTGAACGACCAGGCCGGCCGGTCACCGCCCGGCGCGCTGACGGTCACCCGGATGCGCGACCCGGCCCGGAAGGCGTAGGCGAAGGGCAGGATGGGCACCCGCACCTCGGTGACCACGCCGGCCGGCAGGGGCTTGGCCTCCGAGGCCAGGTACGTCGGCACCGGGTCGACGGCGGTGGTCTGCGTGGGATCGAGGGTCCGGTCGCTGGCCCGCAGGGTGCCGCTGTTCAAGAAGAGCTCCTGGCCGTTCGGACGAACCTCCGAGACCGTCACCTGGAGGTCGGTGTCGGCCGCGGTGCTGGTGAGCTCCAGGTCCATGCTGGCCGGGCCGGCCACGACCACGTCGTGGGTGAGGGGGGCCGAGATGAAGCCGACCCCCTCGCTCCCGGTCACCGGGGTCCAGTCGTAGGGGGGGAGAGCCGACCAGACGTTGCCTGACGGGAGGTCGGTGGCCGGCCGGGCCGAGGGATCGGGCCGGAACGATGCGGTCGAGGCCGACGACGGCGCGGTGGTGAGGGTACCGCCCGGGCCGGCGTACCAGGTGGTGGCCACGCCGGTGGGCGGCGGCCATGACTTCGCGTCGATCTCCCACAGCGGCTGGAGGGCCCCGGGGTCGGAGGCCGACCCCCCGTTGTCCATGAGGATCCGCACCCGTGGTGTCTGCTTCTCGAATTCGGCCCGCGCCGTGGCCACGTTGGGGGCGTTCTGGAAGCGGAGGGGTGCCTCACCGTTGGGGGCGGCGGCGGCCAGCAGGTTGTACAGGACGGGCGACAACGTGGTGATCAGGGCCGACTGCGACGCCTGGGGCACCTCGTCGGCCACGAAGATGTCGAGGAACTCCGTCCATCGCGAGATGCTGCCCGGCCCGAGCGAGTCCACGTGGGTGCCGTTCACCATGGTCACCCACACGTCGGGGTCCTTGGACAGGGCCGAGACGATGGCCGGCCACTGCCCGCCGGTCTGCTCGTCCTGGAAGGCCCCCGAGAGGAACACCGGGACGGTCGTCTTGGCCGCCCAGGTGGCCGGGGCCCGCTGGTCGTAGATCGAGGGGACCCGGTGGTCGGCCTCGGCCAGCAGGGCGGCGATGTTCTGGGTCTCGTCGTGCAGGGCCTGGTTGGCCAGACAGGTCGTGTCGCCGTCGGCGATGAGCGTCTTGGCCCAGGTCTGGCCTCCCTGGGGCGCGGCCTCGGCGTCCTGGATGCGGGCGTTCAACCACGATCCGGCGAAGCCGGCGTTGAAGATGCCCCCGGGGAACCCGGTGTCGTAGAGGTCGTTGGTCAGGCTCATGGGGGCCACGGCCGCCAGGTCCGGCGGGTGGGTGCCGGCCACGAAGAGCTGCGAGATGCCCGAAAAGGAGATGCCCACCAGCCCGACCTTGTGGTTCTTCACCCACGACTGCGAGCCCACGATCTGCACGGCGTCGTAGCCGTCGTAGGTGGTGGGCAGGTCGAAGAGGTCGAAGGCGCCGCCCGAACAGCCCGTGCCCCGCATCTGGAGGCTCACCGTGGCGAACCCGAGGAGCGGAGCCACCACCCCGCCCACCGCGGTGGCCGTGTCGGGGACCAGGGGGTCGTTCTCGGAGCCTCCGTCGATGCCCAGCACGGCGTCGATCAGGCTGTGGGGGGCGGCGATGGCGTAGCCCGAGTCCTCGATCACCGTGGGGAAGGGTCCGTCGGCCAAGGTCTTGCCCAGCGGGAGCCGGACCGTGGCGGCCAGCTTCACCCCGTCGCGCATGGTGATGTAGTTCAGGCCCACGTGCATGACCTGGCCCACGTCGGCGCCGGCCGGCGGGGTGCTCTGGGCCGGGAGTACGGCGAAGGGCTTGGAGCCGAGCTCCTTCGACCCGTCGGCCGCCCGGAACGTGTAGCCGCTCCCCGGGACCTGGTCGCGGACGATGACGGCGCCGAGGGCCCCGACCGTCCCGCTGCCGGTCACCCGGCCGGCCGAGTCCACCAGGGCCAGGTGCTGACCGGGGGTGGCGCCGAGGGCGTAGGCCTGGAGGACCGACCCGTGACCGGTGAACGGGGCGGGGGCGGTGATGGCCGGGGCGACCGGTCCCGACGTCGGCGGCGCCGGGGAGGTGGACCCCGCCGAGGCCGAGGAGCAGCCGGCGGCCAGGACGGCCAGCGCCGCGGCCAGTAGCCACCCGCGCCGCCTGGTCCCTGCGTGGGTCCCGCGACCCGTCGTCCCGGTGGTCGGCCGATCCCCCATGGTGTCCTCCCTGTCGCCCTCGGCCACCGGTCGGTGAGCGGGCGGGCGCCATTGTTACATGGAGCGGCTCGTTGTAACAGTCGGCCGGTGGGACGGGACCTGGGCCTGGGCCCGGACCCCCGGGGTCAGGCGGCCAGCGCCCCCACCACGTGGGTGATGCAGGCGCACAGGGCGGCCACGTCGTCGGGGTCCACGGAGGGGAACAGGGCGATGCGCAACTGGTTGCGGCCGAGCTTCCGGTAGGGCTCGGTGTCGACGATGCCGTTGGCCCGCAGCACGGCGGCCACGACGGCGGCATCGATGGTGTCGGCCAGGTCGATCGTCCCGATCACCGGGCTGCGGTCCTGTTCCCGGGTGACGAACGGCGTGGCGAACTCGGAGGCGTCGGCCCACGTGTAGAGGATCTCCGACGAGCGGTCCGAGCGGCCGGCGGAGAACTCCAGGCCTCCGTGCTCGTTGAACCAGCGCACCTGGTCGTCGAAGAGGAACAGGGTGGCCAGGGCCGGGGTGTTGTAGGTCTGGTCGAGCCGGGAGTTGTCGACGGCGATGGTGAGGTCCATCGAGGCCGGGATCCACCGTCCCGAGTCGTGGATGGCCGCCACCCGCTCGAGGGCGGCGGGGGAGAGGAGGGCCACCCACAGCCCCCCGTCCGAGCCGAAGCACTTCTGCGGGGCGAAGTAGTAGGCGTCGAACTGGGCCGGGTCGACCCGGATGCCGCCCGCCGCCGAGGTGGCGTCCACGGCCACCAGACCGCCGGCCCCGGCCGGGCGTTCGATGGGCATGGCCACGCCGGTGGAGGTCTCGTTGTGGGTGAGGGCGTAGAGATCGATGTCGTCGCGGGCCTCCGCCGTCGGGTGGGTGCCGACCTCGGAGGTGATGATCTCGGGGTCCTCGAGGTGCGGGGCCGCCGAGGCCGCCGTGGCGAACTTGGAGGAGAACTCCCCGAAGCTGAGGTGCTGGCTCTTGCGGTCGATGAGCCCGAAGGTGGCGGCGTCCCAGAAGCACGTGGTCCCACCGTTGCCCAGCACGACCTCGTAGCCGTCGGGCAGCGAGAACAGCGAGGCCAGCCCGGAGCGCAGGCTGCCCACGACGGACTTCACCGTCTTCTGCCGGTGGCTCGTCCCGAGGTAGCCGGGTGCGGCGGCGGCCAGGGCGGCGACGGCCTCGGGCCGCACCTTGGAGGGTCCCGCCCCGAACCGCCCGTCGGCGGGGAGCAGGTGGGCGGGGATGCGGATGTCGGGGGTATCGGTCACATATGGAATCATGGCACCCATGGCCCCCAGCTCCGAATCCGCGCTCCCCGTGGCGGCCGTCCGGGGGTGCCGGGCGTGACCTCCACCCGGATCTCCGCCCGCGTCGCCGCCGTCTCCCCGTCGGCCACCCTGGCCGTCGACGCCAAGGCCAAGGCCCTCCAGGCGGCGGGCGAGAGCGTGATCGGGTTCGGGGCCGGTGAGCCCGACTTCCCCACGCCGGCCCACATCGTCGAGGCCGCCGTCGAGGCGTGCCGGGACCCGGCGACGCACAAGTACTCGCCCACGGCCGGCCTGCCGGCGCTGCGGGAGGCCATCGCCGCGAAGACCCTGCGGGACTCGGGGTTCGAGGTGCCGGCCTCCCGGGTCCTCGTCACCAACGGTGGGAAGCAGGCCATCGCCAACGCCTTCGCCGCCCTGTGCGACCCCGGCGACGAGGTGCTGGTGCCGGCCCCCTACTGGACGACCTACCCCGAGGCGATCGCCCTGGCCGGCGGGGTCACGGTGGTCGTCCCCACCGACGAGACGACCGGTTACCGGACCTCGGTGGAGCAGCTGGAGGCGGCCCTGACCCCCCGGACCAAGGTCCTGCTGTTCGTGTCGCCCTCCAACCCGACCGGGGCGGTCTACCCCCGCGAGGAGATCGAGGCCATCGGCCGGTGGGCCGACCGCCACGGGCTGTGGGTGGTCACCGACGAGATCTACGAGCACCTGACCTACGACGGCGTCACCCACCACTCCATGCCGGTGGTCGTGCCCGAGTTGGCCGACCGGTGCGTGGTGGTGAACGGCGTGGCCAAGACGTACGCCATGACCGGGTGGCGGGTGGGCTGGCTGATCGGCCCGGCCGACGTGGTGACGGCGGCCACCAACCTGCAGTCCCACGAGACCTCCAACGTGGCCAACGTGTCCCAGCGGGCCGCCCTGGCCGCGGTGTCGGGCGACCTGGTGGCGGTGGGCGAGATGCGCCAGGCCTTCGACCGGCGACGGCGCACCATCCACCGCCTGTTGAACGAGATCGACGGCGTCGAGTGCCCGGTGCCCGAGGGGGCCTTCTACGCCTTCCCGTCGGTGAAGGGGCTCCTCGGTCGTGAGCTCCGGGGGCGGCAGGTCACCACCAGCGCCGGGCTGGCCGAGCTGGCCATCGACGAGGTCGGGGTGGCCGTGGTCCCCGGTGAGGCCTTCGGGGCGCCCGGGTACTTCCGGCTGTCCTACGCCCTGGGCGACGAGGACCTGGTCGAAGGGGTGGGCCGCCTGGCCTCGCTCTTCGGCGAGGCCCGGTAGCGCCTACGGTGGCCGGGGGGGACGCAGGACCACGCAGGACCGCAGCACAGAAGGCAGACCGCGTGTCGGGGGACGCGCCCGAGAGGAAGGAACCCCGTGGCTAGGGTGCTCGTAACCGAAGAATTGGCCCCTCGAGGCCTCGAACTGCTGGCCGACGCCGGCCACGAGGTCGACGTCCGGCTGGGTCTGTCCCCCGAGGAGCTGGAGGAGGCCGTGGTCGGCGCCCAGGCCCTGATCATCCGGTCGGCCACCACGGTGACCCCGGCCGTGCTCGCTGCCGGGACCGACCTGGTGGTGGTGGGCCGGGCGGGCATCGGGCTCGACAACGTCGACGTGCCGGTGGCCACCAGCCGCGGGGTCATGGTGGTGAACGCCCCGCAGTCGAACATCCTGTCGGCCGCCGAGCAGGCCATGGCCCTGCTGCTGGCCCAGGCCCGCAACATCCCCCAGGCCCACTCGGCCCTGGTGGCCGGCAAGTGGGAGCGGTCGAAGTGGACCGGCGTGGAGCTCCACGGCAAGACCCTCGGCGTGGTGGGCCTCGGCCGGGTGGGCGCTCTGGTGGCCCAGCGGGCGTTGGCCTTCGGGATGCGACTGGTGGCCTACGACCCCTTCGTCTCCGAGGACCGGGCCCGCCACATGGGCGTCGAGCTGCTGTCGATCGAGGACCTGGTGGCCCAGTCCGACTTCGTGACCATCCACCTGCCCAAGACCCCCGAGACCCTGGGCCTGTTCGGCAAGGAGCTGCTGGCCAAGGTGAAGCCGGGGATCCGGATCATCAACACGGCGCGCGGAGGCATCGTCGACGAGGAGGCCCTGGCCGACGCCATCCGCTCGGGCCGGGTCCAGGGGGCCGGGCTCGACGTCTTCGCCAAGGAGCCCACCACCGAGTCCCCGCTCTTCGAGCTGCCGTCGGTGGTGGTGGCTCCCCATCTCGGGGCGTCGACCACCGAGGCCCAGGACAAGGCCGGGGTGACCATCGCCGAGCAGGTGATCCTGGCCCTCTCGGGGGAATTCGTCCCCTTCGCCGTCAACGTCTCGGCCACCGACGTCTCCGAGACGGTCCGGCCCTTCATGGCCCTGGCCGAGCAGCTGGGCCGCATCCTGTCGGGGTTGAACGACGGACTGCCGTCCTCGCTGGACATCGAGTACCAGGGTGGACTGGCCGGGTCGGGGACCGGGATCCTCACCCTGTCGGCACTGAAGGGGATCTTCGCCGAAGGGACCGAGGAGCCGGTGTCCTTCGTGAACGCCCCGCAACTGGCCGCCGAGCGGGGCCTCGAGGTCCGCGAGACCTCGACGGTGACGGCCCACGACTACGTCAACCTGATCACCCTGCGCAGCGGTGGCCACTCGGTGGCCGGCACCCTCACCGGACCGCGGACCGAGCCCCGCCTGGTCATGGTGGACGACCATACCGTCGAGGTCCCCCCGGCCCCGGCCATGCTGGTGGTCCGCAACGACGACCGGGCCGGCATGATCGGCGTGGTGGGGACCATCATCGGGGAGTCGGGCGTGTCGATCTCCTCGATGGCCGTCGGACCGTCGGCCACGGGGAACACCGCGCTGATGGTGCTGTCCACCGACCGCCTGGTCCCGGTGGAGGTGCTCGACGGCCTACGGGCGGCACCGGGGATCAGCGACGTCCACAGCATCCGCACCTGAGCGTCGGCCGACGACGACGGTGTCCGGGGAGGGGGGCGTGACGGCGACACGGGGGCGACGGCGACGCCCTCCGGTCCGTTGGGTACCGGCCGCGGCCACGGCGGCCCTAGCCCTGGTGCTGGTGGCCTGCTCGGGCGGCTCGGGTGGCTCGGGTGGCTCGGGTGGCTCGGGTGGCTCGGCGACCTCCGGCGGCTCCCGGCCGACCCTGGCCGTGGCCCGGACCTGTGCCACCACCGAGCCGTCCGCCTGGATGGGCTGCATC
>Ga0302202_10001486_pt1 | contig 29089 bp, 23 predicted proteins | sample II_Bog_N3_3_FD_194579 | JGI IMG/M metagenome (GOLD analysis project Ga0302202, IMG submission 194579) | Peat permafrost microbial communities from Stordalen Mire near Abisko, Sweden - II_Bog_N3_3 | ecosystem: Environmental > Terrestrial > Soil > Wetlands > Peat | place: Sweden: Abisko...
CCTCGCTGACGCGCATGCCATGGTGCAGCATCAATTCGGCGACTTCGAGCGCGAGGTCGTGGCCATAATCGCGTTCGATGAAATGGAGCATGAGATCGAGCGGCGCGGTGCCGCCCGAGCAGGTAAAGCGGTCGCGATCGATTTCGAACAGCCGCGTGGTGACATCGAGCGCGGGGAAATTTTCCGCAAAGCTGGCCACATCCTCCCAATGGATCGTGCAGCGATAGCCTTCGAGCAGCCCGGCCCGCGCCAGCAGCACAGTGCCGGTACACACCGAGCCGAGCATCGCCCCCATCCGCGCGGCACGGCGCAGCGCGGCAAACAGCGCGGGGCTGCCATGGCGTTCGGCATCGAGCCCCGAACAGACCACGATCACGTCGGCGGCTTGTGCTTCGGCCAGCGCGCAGTCGGGCGCGATCCGGGTGCGATTGCTTGCGGCGACAACACCGCCGTCGATGGTTGCCGTCTGCCAGTGATAAAGATCGGCGCCGCTTTCGCGGTTGGCCGCACGCAGCGCCTCGATCGCCGCCGTATAAGGCATCATCGAGAATTCGGGCACGACCACGAACAGGAAACGACGCGGGGAGCATTCGGGCAGGGGCTTGGCCATGGCGCTGGTCCAAAGAGGAAGAGCTTCGTCGTTTTTGGGATAATAACCGTCGGCTTTGCGACAGACAAGGGCCGCCGCCGGGCGCCATTCTGCTCAGGCAAGCGCAGCCGGTGAGGGCTGATCAGGCGGGACGGCAAGACATGAGCGACGAAAACGACGTGATCCTCGATGATCTTTCCGACGAAGACCTCGTCGACCAGATGAAGGACGATCTTTACGACGGCATGGCCGCCGAAGTGCGCGAAGGCACGCAGATCCTGCTGCGGCGCGGCTGGGAGGCGGGCGATATCCTGTCGCAGGCGCTGGTCGAAGGGATGCGCATCGTCGGCATCGATTTTCGCGACGGCACGCTGTTCGTGCCCGAAGTGCTGCAATGCGCCGGCGCGATGAAAAGCGGCATGGAACTGCTGCGCCCGATCCTGGCCAGCACCGGCAGCCGCGCGAGCCTTGGCAAATTCGTCATCGGCACGGTCAAGGGCGACATTCACGACATCGGCAAGAACCTGGTCGGCATGATGCTCGAAGGCGCGGGCTTTGAAGTGATCGATCTGGGCATCAACAACCCGGTCGACAACTACCTCGCCGCGATCGATCAGCATCAGCCCACCGTGCTCGGCATGTCGGCGCTGCTGACCACGACAATGCCCTATATGGGCGTGGTGATCGAGGAACTCGACAAGCGCGGGATTCTCAAGAGCCTGCCGGTGATGGTCGGCGGCGCGCCGCTCAATCAGGAATTTGCCGACGCCATCGGCGCCACGAAATATGGCCGCGATGCCGCCGTCAGCGCGGAGCTGGCCCGCGCGCTGGTCGGTCAGAACCACTGATCGCGGGCGGGCGCGGGGCCGCGACGATGGGCCGATGCCTTGTTCTGGCCTGCGGTGCGCTGGCGCAAGAGGTGCTGGCGGTAAAGGCCGCGCTGGGCCTGTCCGATGCGGAGATGACGGTGCAGTGCCTTCCTGCCGAGCTGCACAATCGGCCCGCCGCGATTGCCCCGCGCGTGGCCGACGTGCTGGCGGCAAGGCGGGGGGAATTCGATCGCGTGCTGGTGGCCTATGGCGAATGCGGCACCGGCGGTGCGCTCGATCCGGTGTTGGCGCAATATGATGCCACGCGCCTGCCGCATGCCCATTGCTATGCGCTGTTTGCCGGGGCCGAACGGTTCGAAGCGATCATCGCAGAAAACATCGGCAGCTTTTTCGTGACCGATTTCCTGGCCCGCCATTTCGACCGGCTCGTCTGGCAGGGGCTCGGCCTCGACCGCCATCCGCACCTCTTGCCGGTCTATTTCGGGCACTATCGCCGCCTCGTGCATCTCGCGCAGAGCGACGATGCCGATTTGCGCGCCCGTGCCGAGGCTGCCGCGCAAAAGCTCGGGCTGGCATTCGTGCATCTGCCGGTCGGCCATGGTGACCTGACGGCTGCGCTTGCCACGGTGACGGAGGGCGATCGTGTATAGCTTGCGCTTGTGGTCGGTGCGCCATGCCCGCCTGCTCGAAAGCGTCTATCGCATGGGCAACCCGCTGATCGTGGCGGCGCTGCGCCGCGCCCATCGGGTATTCGGGCGGCGCATCGACCGGCCCGTCACCGCGCTGGAGCGCGCGGCCAAAGGGCTGATGTTCGATTGCCGGATGTGCGGCGATTGCCAGCTTTCGCGCACGGGCATGAGCTGCCCGATGAATTGCCCCAAGACCTTGCGCAACGGCCCGTGCGGCGGCGTGCGCGAAAACGGCATGTGCGAAGTGCGCCCCGAAATGGCCTGCGTCTGGGCGCAGGCCTGGCGCGGCGCAGCACAGATGCGGCATGGCGAAGCGATACGCGACATCGCCGTGGCGGTCGATCATCGCCGCTTTGGCACGTCGAGCTGGCTGCGGATGGCACGCGATGACTGATCCAAGCCCGCTGTGGCACCCCGGCGATCCCGCCGACCCCGGCCTGCCTTTGCCGATCCTGCCGGGCCATGTCTCGCCGGGCCGTTTCGAGCGCGTGCTGCGCGCCGGGCTGTTTGCCGTGACCACCGAACTCGCCCCGCCCGACAGCGCCGACCCCGGCGACGTTTTGACCCGCGCGCGCGTGTTCGACGGCGTCGTCGATGCGATCAACGCGACCGACGGTTCGGGCGCCAATTGCCACATGTCGAGCCTCGGCGTCTGTGCGATCCTGACGCGCGCGGGCTATTCGCCGATCCTTCAGGTCAGCTGCCGCGACCGCAACCGCATCGCCATTCAGGGCGACATTCTCGGCGCCGCCGCGCTGGGCGTGTGTTCGATGCTGTGCCTTTCGGGCGATGATGTCAGCGTCGGCGATCATCCCGAGGCAAAGCCGGTGTTCGATCTCGACAGCGTATCCTTGCTCGATACCGCGCGCGTCATGCGCGATGAGCACAGGTTCCTGTCGGGGCGGCGGCTCGACAGCCCGCCGCGCCTGTTCCTCGGCGCCTCGATCAATCCGTTTGCCCCGCCCGCCGACGCGCGCGTGCATCAGCTGGCCAAGAAAATCGCGGGCGGCGCGCAATTCGTGCAGAGCCAATATTGCTTCGACATCGCCATGGCGCGCGATTTCCTGAACCGCGCGCGCGACATGGGCCTGCTCGAACGCTGCTTCGTGCTGATGGGCGTGGGCGTGCTCGCCAGCGCCAAGACGGCGAAATGGCTGAAATCGGCGATTCCCGGCGTCCATATTCCCGATGAAACGATCCGCCGCCTCGAACAGGCGGAAAAGCCGCGCGCCGAAGGGCGCAGGATCGCCGTCGAGCTGATCCAGCAACTGGCGCAAATGCCCGGCGTCAGCGGAGTCCATGTCATGGCCTATCGCCAGGAAGAATGGGTCGGCGAAATCGTCGCCGCTTCGGGCGTCCTCGGCGATCGCCGCCCATGGTCACCCGCCCCCCTTCACGTCGAACAAAGGACTTCCGCATGACCAGAACGGTGATCAGCTCGGCCTCGAAAGAGGTCGTGATCGGCTTTGACCAGCCTTTCGTGATGATCGGCGAGCGCATCAACCCGACCGGGCGCAAGCTGCTCGCCGCCGAAATGAAGGAAGGCAATTACGAGCGCGTCATCGCCGACGCGCTGGCGCAAGTGGCTGCAGGGGCGCAGATGCTCGACATCAATGCCGGCATTCCGCTCGCCGACGAACCGGCGATTCTGGCCGAAGTGATCCGGCTGGTGCAATCGATCACCGATGCCCCGCTGGCGATCGACAGCTCGATGGTGGCCGGGCTCGAAGCCGGGCTTGCGGTCTATCAGGGCCGTGCGCTGGTCAATTCGACCACGGGCGAAGACGAAGTGCTCGAACGCGTGCTGCCGCTGGTCAGGAAATACGACGCGGCGGTCGTGGCGATTTCCAACGACGACAGCGGCATTTCCGAAAACCCCGACGACCGTTTCGAAATCGCCAAAAAGATCGTCCAGCGCGCCGCCGATCACGGCATCAAGGCCTGCGATGTGATCGTCGATCCGCTGGTCATGCCGATCGGCGCGATCAATTCGGCCGGGCGCGACGTGTTCTACCTGCTGCGCCGGTTGCGCGAAGAGCTGAAAGTCAACACCACTTGCGGCGCGTCGAACATCAGCTTTGGCCTGCCCAATCGCCACGGCATCAACAACGCCTTCCTGCCGATGGTCGCAGCGGCAGGCATGACGTCGGCGATCGTCAATCCGCTGCACGAAGGGCTGGTCGCCTCGATCAAGGCGGCTGACGTGCTTAACGGGGTCGATCCCAGCTGCATGGCGTGGATTCGCGCCAACCGCGACCCGAATGCGGAACCTTCGGGCGAAGGGCGCGGCGGGCGGCGCGGCGGGCGGCGCCGGGGCTGATCGATGACTGCCGGGCACAAGGTCATTTTTGCGCCTTCGGGTCTGCGCGCCGTCGCAGGGCCGGGCGAGACCGTGCTCGATGTCGCGCATCGCGCCGGGGTCGATTTGCAATCGATCTGCGGCGGGCGCGGGCTGTGCGGGCGGTGCCAGATCGAAGTGGCGAGCGGTGCCCATGCCAAGTTTGCAGTAACCGCGTGCGAAGCGCACTTGTCTGCGCCGGGCGAGGCCGAGGCGCGGGCCGCGCGGCGCGGCGTGCTCCACGCGGGGCGCCGCCTGGCATGCCGGGCGCAGATTTTGGGCGACGTGGTGATCGACGTGCCCGCCGATTCGCAAGTCCACGGCGCGATCATGGCCAAGGCGGGCACTGCGATCGATCTGCCGCTGATCCCCCCGGTGCGGCTGATCATGGTCACCGTGCCGCGCCCGGCGCTGGACGACAATCCCGCCGATGCGGAAAGCCTGATCGCTGCGCTGGGCATCGATGCGCAGATCGATGCGACCGTGCTGCCCCGGCTACAGCCGCTGCTCGCCGCAAACGAGCGCACGCTGATCGTCGTGCTGCGCGATGATAGCCTGATCATCGATCTGTGGGCGCCGGGCGTCGCGCATGTCTATGGCGCAGCGCTCGACATCGGCTCGACCTCGCTCGCGCTTTATATTTACGACTTGTCGAACGGCGATCTGGTGCATCAGGCCGCGGCGATGAACCCGCAGATCCGCTATGGCGAAGACCTGATGAGCCGGGTGAGCTATGCCATGCTCAATCCCGACGGCGCAGAGCACCTGACCGGCGCGGTGCGGCGCGGCGTCGCCGCGATGCTGGCTGCGGGCTGCGCAGAGGCGGGGATCGACGCCGATCATCTGCTCGAACTGGTGTTTGTCGGCAATCCGGTGATGCACCATCTGTTTCTTGGAATTTCGCCGGTCGAACTGGGGCAGGCGCCGTTTACATTGGCGACGCGCGACTGGGTCGAATTGCCCGCGAGCGCGCTCGATCTCGGCCTTTCCCGCGCGGCGCGGGTGCAGGCCTTGCCGCTGATCGGCGGGCATGTCGGCGCCGATACGACAGGCGCGTACCTGACGCAGATCGACCGCATGGCCGGGCGCAGCGTCGTGCTGATCGACATCGGCACCAATGCCGAAGTGGTGCTGAGCCATGGCGGGCGCGTTGCCGCGTGCTCGTCCCCCACCGGCCCCGCGTTCGAGGGCGCCGAGATTTCCGCAGGCGTGCGCGCGGCGCCGGGCGCGATCGAGCGCGTGCGGATCGACCCGGCGACCGGTCGCGCGCGCGTCAAGCTGATCGGCGAAGAGGCCTGGATCGATGAGGGCGATGCCGACCTTGCCCGGATCAGCGGCATCTGCGGCTCGGGCATTTTCGAAACGCTGGTCGAGCTGGCCCAGGCGGGCCTGATCGACCGCAGCGGCAAATTGCGCCCCGAAACCGCGCCCGGCCGCTTCATTCCCGATGGCGAAGATGGTCGCTTGCGCAAATACGTGCTGATCGACCGCCCGGACAAGCCGATCTGCATCACCCAGCGCGACGTGCGCGCGGTGCAGCTGGCCAAGGCGGCGCTGTCGGCGGGGGTGCAATTGCTCGCCGATCATCTCGGCTGTGCCGCGCTCGATGAAGTCCTGCTCGCGGGCGCCTTCGGCACGCATCTCGACCCGGCCTATGTCGCCGCGATCGGGATCGTGCCCGGCGCGCGGGCCGAGGCGATCCGCATCATCGGCAATGCCGCCGGGATGGGCGCGGCGATGTGCCTGACCCATGCCCCGTCAAAGGCGCGGATCATCGCCGCGACACGCGCGATCGAAAAAGTCGAAACCGCGACCGAACCCTTGTTTCAGCAGCATTTCGTTGCCGCCATGCCGTTTCCGACCGCACCCGCTGCCGCAGCGGGACGGACCACAGCGGGGCGGACAAGGCGCAGCACCCAGAGAGGAGTCCAGCCATGACCAGACCCGTCCGCAGCGGCCGCCGTGCCCGCAGCGATGCCGCCGCAGCCCCGCGCGCGGCCTATATCACCCGCCGCATTCCGCCCTACGAAGTGCTGGGCGCAGCGGATCTGGCGATCATCGAGCACAATGCCGACACGATTCTCGAAGAGATCGGCATCGACATCAAGGACGATCCCGAATCGATCGCGATCCTCGTCGCGGCGGGCGCCAGCGCGTCGGGCGACCGGGTCCGCTTTCCGCGAGGCATGTGCCGCGCAATCATCCGCGCCAGCGCGCCCGCGATCTTTACCCAGCATGCGCGCAACCCGGCCAACAATGTGCAGATCGGCGGCGATGCCATGGTGCTCGTGCCCAGCTACGGCTCGCCCTTCGTCTACAGCCGCGAAGGCGGGCGGCGTTATGCGACGATCGAGGATTTCCGCAATTTCGTGAAGCTGGCCTACATGGCGGATTCGCTGCACCATTCGGGCGGCACGATCTGCGAACCGGTCGACTTGCCCGTCAACAAGCGCCATTTCGACATGATCTATTCGCACATCCGCTATTCGGACAAGGCGTTCATGGGCTCGGTGACGCATCCCGACCGCGCCGAGGATTCGGTGGCGATGTGCAAGATCGTGTTCGGCGATGATTTTGTCGAAAACAACTGCGTGCTGGTCAATCTGATCAATGCCAATTCGCCGCTGACGTTCGATGCGACGATGCTCGGCTCGCTCAAGGTCTATGCCCGGCACAATCAGGCGACGATGATCAGCCCGTTCATCGTCGCCGGCGCGATGTCGCCGGTCACTGTCGCCGCCGTCGCGGCGCAGAGCCTGGCCGAAGGCATGGTCGGCATGGCCCTGGCGCAGCTCGTGCGGCCCGGCGCGCCGGTGATCTATGGCAATTTCGTCTCGTCGATGTCGATGCAGTCGGGTGCGCCGACATTCGGCACGCCCGAAGCTTCGCTGGTCATCAATGTCGGCGCGGCGCTGGCGCGGCGGCTCGGCGTGCCGTTCCGTTCGGCAGGCGGCTTTACCAGTTCCAAGGTCGGCGATGCGCAGGCCGCCTATGAAGCGGCCAACACGCTGCAACAGGGCCTGATCGCCGGGGTCAATTTCATGCTGCACACGGCGGGCTGGCTCGAAGGCGGGCTGGCCATGGGCTATGAAAAATTCGTCATGGACGTCGATCAGGCGGCGATGATGGCGATCTATGCCCATGGCGTCGACATGAGCGAAAACGGCCAGGCGATGGACGCGCTGCGCGAAGTCGGCCCGGGGCAGCATTTCCTCGGCTGCGCGCATACCCAGGCCAATTTCAAGAGCGCGTTCTATCGCTCGACGATTTCCGACGCCAACAGCTTTGAACAATGGCGCGACGAAGGCGCGCTCGATGCCGAAGCGCGCGCCGAAAAGCTCTATAAACGCATGTTGGCCGACTATGTTGCGCCCGCAATCGACCCCGACATCGATGCCCGGCTGCAGGCGTTCATCGCGGAACGCAAGGCCGCCTTTGCGGATTCGAACGTCGGCTGATCTTGCCAGCGATCGGGGTCGCTGCCATCGCCATGGCATGAGCGACGACCCCGTATCCTTGCGCACAGCGACCGCCGACGACGCGCCTGCCGTGATCGGCCTGTGGCAGGCGGCGGGACTGACCCGTCCGTGGAACGATCCCGCCAGCGATTTCGCCAAGGCCGTCGCGCATCCCATGGCGCGCGTGCTGCTCGCCGAGCATTTGGGGCAAGCGCTGGGCACCGTCATGATCGGCTATGACGGACATCGCGGCTGGTTCTATTACCTCGCCGTCGCGCCCGCAGCGCAGCGGCAGGGTATCGGCCGCCTGCTGGTGCGGGCGGGCGAAGACTGGTTGACCGTGGTCGGCTGCCCCAAAGCCATGCTGATGGTGCGCAGCGACAATGCGACCGTCGCGGCGTTTTACCAGAACCTCGGCTACGAGCCGCAAGCCGTCATTACGTTCGGCCGACGGCTCGACGGCTAGAATCCTTGCGAATCAGGCCGCAACCATCCCCAGCCGGTCGAACCCGGTCGGCGTGGTGTCTTCGCCAAAGCGCCAGGCGGACGCGGTGACCCCGCCGCGCAAGTCGGCCTGCGAATAGATGCACGTCGCCGGATCGGCGCCCGCCGCGCCGACCGCGACCATCAGCGGAATCAGGTGATCTTCGCGCGGATGGGCGATGCGCGCGGCCGGGGCCTCGTCCCAATGTTCCAGCGCGGCAATCCGCGCCGCCGGGTCATGACCGGTCAAACTGCGGCGCAACCATGCGTCGAAGGCCGCCGAGGGCGCCGCCGCGCGCGGGTCGAACATGCGCAGATTGTGATAGCTGAGCCCCGAGCCCATGATCACCACGCCTTCGTCGCGCAACGGCGCCAGCGCCGCGCCCAGCGCGATGTGCTCATCGGGATCATAGCCATGGCGCATCGACAGGCTGACCACCGGGATCTGCGCATCAGGATACATCGGCTGCATCATCGAAAAGGTGCCGTGATCAAACCCGCGCGACGGATCGTTGCCGATCGCAATGCCTGCCGCACGGCCGAGGTCGATCACGCGCGCGGCCAGTTCGGGCGACCCCGGCGCGGGATAGGAAATGTGATAGGTGTGTTCGGGAAAGCCGTAATAGTCATAGACCATGCCCGGCATTGCCGCGCTCGACACGGTAAAGCCCGCCTCTTCCCAGTGCCCCGATACTGCCAGAACCGCGCGCGGCGGCTCGGGCAATTGCGCGGGAAGCGCCTTGAGCGAGGCTTCGAGCCAGTCGAAGCTGCGGCGGAATTCGCCATCGAGCCACGGCCAGGGGCCGCCGCCGTGCGACAGGAAGAAAACGGGTTGGCGTTTGGTCATGCCCTGTGTCTAGCGCGATTGCGCCGACAAGGGCAGTTGGAAAGTCTTGCACGGGCGCATTCCAGATATTCGAACAGGGCGCGCGAACGGAGTGCGGTTTGCAGCGCATTTCCCGTAAATGGCCAATCGGTAATGAAATGCTCACCGCCTGTTCGCATCTGCACACCTACCCGTGCCGATCGGCGATGGGCAGTCGGCTTTCGATCGCGACGTGACGGTCCCCTGTTACGATTCGTTCCCGGCTGTCCATCGTCACCTGGTTGATGCTATAGGCCGGCCAGACCAAACCGGGGACCAGTGTGCAACGTCCGATTTTTTTCGATCCCACCGGCCGCCGCCGCCGCTGGACACGCCGCGCCATCTTTGCCGCAATCGCCGTGCTGATCATCACGGCGCTGGCCTTTGCCACCACGGTCGCCACGGTTCCCGCTTCCCAGCCGCTCAAGCTCGGCTTCGAACGGCCGCAGCCTTTGCCGCTGCGCACCCAGGTCGGGCGGCTGTCGCGCAGCATTTCCAACTTGTTCGGTCGGCGCAGCGTTCGCGCCGTGACACAGTCGCAGAACCTGACGGTCGGGTTCTACTCCCCGTTTGGCGGGGGCGCGCTCGAAAGCCTCAAGCGCCAGGTGGGCCAGCTCGACTGGATCGCCCCGACCCTGATGTCGATCGATCACCAGGGCAATTTCATCGCCGGCGACAATGCGCCGATGCGCCGCGTGCTGGCGGGGCAAGTGCGCCGCCCGCTGGTCGTCGATGTCGTGCAGAACGTCGCAAACGGCATTTGGGATGGCCCCGCCACGACGCGCGCGCTGGCCAATCCGGTACAGCGCGCCTCGCTTGTCCGCAGCATCGATGCCGCGCTCGACGCCAACAACGACGCCGGGGTGATGATCGATTTCGAGGCGATGCCGCCCGCAGGTATCGCGGTGTTGCGCCAGTTCCTTGGCGAATTGCACGCGCGGCTGGCGCCCAAGCACCGGCTGGTCAGCGTCACCGTGCCGATCGACGACGAAGCATGGAATGTCCGCTCGTTTGCCCAGGTCGCCGACAAAGTCGTGCTGATGGCCTATGACGAACACTACATGACCGGCACGCCCGGGCCGATCGCATCGAACGCCTGGTTTGTCAGCCACATGAGCGATGCGCTCAAGGGCGTTCCGGCCAACAAGGTGATCGTTGCGCTGGGCAGCTATGCCTATGACTGGCACGGCGGCGATGCCGACCCGCTGACGGTCGAAGAAGCGTGGCTCTCGGCGCTCGATTCGGGCACCCGCCCGTTCTGGGACAAAAACAGCGGCAACGCGGGCTTTGCCTTCAACGACGACAACGATGCCAATCCCGCCACCCCCGGCATTCGCCACGACGTCTGGATCCTCGATGCCGCGACGAGCTGGAACCAGATGCAGGTGCTCGGCCAGATGGGCATCAATTCGGTCGCGCTGTGGCGGCTGGGCTCGGAAGATCCGGGCTTCTGGGCCGCGCTTTCAAGCTGGCGCCAGGGCGGCGGGCGCGGCGGCAAGCCTTTGCCCAATCTCGGTGCCTTGCGCGAAATGACCAACGTCGACATCGAAGGCAATGGCGAGATCCTGCGCGTCGATGCCGTGCCGAGGGCGGGGAACCGCACGCTGAATTACGATCCGCATTCGGCTCTGGTGCTCAACGAAGCCTACGATCAGCTGCCGATGCCCTATGTCGTGCGGCGGACCGGCGACAAGCCCAAGCAGATCGCGCTGACCTTCGACGACGGCCCCGATCCCAAATACACGCCGCAGATCCTGTCGGTGCTCGAACGCTATCACGTGCCCGGCACGTTCTTCGTGATCGGCGAAAACGGGGTGCAAAACCGCGGGATTCTCGAACGCACGGTCGCCGATGGAAACGAGATCGGCAACCACAGCTATACCCACCCCAACATGGCCGATGTCAGCGACACCGGAATCCGGCTCGAACTCAACGCCACCCAGCGCCTGATCGAGGCCTATACCGGGCGATCGACCCGCCTGTTCCGCGCGCCCTATTTCGGGGATGCCGAGCCGAGCACGCCCGACGAACTCGGCCCCGCGCTGATCGCACAGCAACAAGGCTATACGATCGTCGGCCTGCACGGCGATCCGGGCGACTGGCAGAAACGCACTGCCGACGACATCTATCAACGCACGGTCAATGCCGTCGAACAGGCCACGCCCGACCGCACGGTCAATGTCGTGCTGCTCCACGACGGCGGCGGCGACCGCAGCCAGACCGTGCTGGCGTTGCCCCGGATCATCGAAAAGCTGCGCGCCGACGGCTATACCTTTGTCCCGGCTTCGGCGCTGGCCGGGCTCAACCGCGACGCGGTGATGCCCAAAGTCGAAGGCTGGGATCTGGTCGCGGTGCGGCTTGACGTCGGCATCTTCGCCGTGCTGGCCGCTCTGTTGTCCGGGCTCAAGTGGATGTTTTTCTTTGCCATTGCGCTCGGCGTGATCCGCGCCCTGGGGATGACCACGCTGGCGCTGTTTGCCGATCGCGACGAAGACATGCAGCCGCCGGTCGAAGACGGGGGCGGGGACGGGGTCGAAGACGGGTACGGGGACGCGTTCAGCCACCCGCTGGTTTCGGTCATCATCCCCGCTTTCAACGAAGAGCGCGTGATCGAAAGCTCGGTGCGTCGCATCCTTGCCAGCGGCTATCACCCGATCGAAGTGATCGTCGCCGACGACGGATCAAAGGACCGCACGAGCGAAATCGTCGCGGCGGCATTCGGCGACAACCCGAGCGTGCGCCTGATGACCATGGTCAACGGCGGCAAGGCGCGCGCGCTCAACCGTGCGCTGGCGCAAGCCAATGGCGAAATCATCGTCGCGCTCGATGCCGATACCCAGTTCGAGCCGGAGACGATCGCCCGACTGGTACGCTGGTTCAGCAAGGAGGACATCGGCGCGGTCGCGGGCAATGCCAAAGTCGGCAATCGGGTCAATATCGTCACCCGCTGGCAGGCGGTCGAATATATCACCGCGCAAAACATCGAACGCCGCGCGCTGACCCGGTTTGACGCGATCATGGTCGTGCCCGGCGCGGTCGGCGCCTGGCGCCGCAGCGCGCTGGAAGATGTCGGCGGCTATCCCGAAGACACCCTGGCCGAAGACCAGGATCTGACCATCGCGATCCAGCGCCACGGCTGGAAAATCGCCTATGACGAAGATGCCGTCGCCTGGACCGAAGCGCCCGAAACGCTGCGCGCGCTCGGCAAGCAGCGCTTCCGCTGGGCCTATGGCACGTTGCAATGCCTGTGGAAGCACCGCTCCGTGCTGCGCGAGCGGTCGCCTTCGGGGCTGGCCTTTGTCGGCATGCCGCAGGCCTGGCTGTTCCAGATCGTCTTTGCGATGATTTCGCCGCTGATCGATCTCGCGCTCGCGGTCTCGATCGTCGGCACGATCGTGCGCATTTCACAGCACGGCTGGGCCCAGACCCAGTCCGACGTCTTGCGCATGGGGATCTACTGGATCGGCTTCACCGCCATCGATGTCGCCTGCGGGTGGGTCGCCTATCGCCTCGACGTTCGCGAAAAGCACTATCCCGCGCTGCTGTTGCTGGCACAGCGTTTTGTCTATCGCCAGTTGATGTATGGTGTGGTGATCCGCGCCGTGGGGGCAGCCTTTGCCGGGCTCGGCATCGGCTGGGGCAAGCTGGAACGCACCGGACGCGTCAACACGCAAGGGTAATCGGCGCGCTCTAACGCGGCAGGTGCAGCGTGGCGAGCAGGCCACGCCTGCCCGGCCCTTCGCCGTCCGACAGCGTGAATTCGCCGCCGTGCAGCCTGGCAACCGCCTGGACCATTGCCAGCCCGAGGCCCCCACCGGGCAGCGTGCGCGCGTTGTCGAGCCGGATAAAGCGTTCGACCGCGCGGTCGCGGTCTTGCGGCGGGATGCCCGGGCCATCGTCGAGCACCGCAATCTCGGCCATTCCCGGCCCCGCCCCGGCGCCGGGCCCGGCAGACGTGCTCAAGACCACGCGCCGCGCCCCGTATTTCAGCGCATTGTCGATAAGATTGGCGATCGCCCGCGACAGCAGTTCGCGATCGCACGTCACCACCACGGGCTCGAGCCGGGTTTCGAGCAGGACTCCCGATTGTTCGGCCAGCGGTTCATACAATTCGGCCATGTCTTCGACCACCCGGGCCAGATCGATCGGCAGCCGCCGGTCGGCCACCGCCCCGCCTTCCAGCCGGGTGATTTCCAGCGCGGTATCGAGCATGTGCCGCAATCCGTCGGCATTTTCGCGCGCCGCCTGCAAGGCTTCGAGCGCCACCGGCTCTTCGACCCGGTCGAGCGCGGTATCGATCGCCGCAGACAGCCGCGCCACGGGCGAGCGCAAATCATGGGCGAGCGAGGCCGAGACCGAGCTCAGCTCTGACACCAGCGTATCGATGCGTTCGGCCATGCGGTTCATCTGCAGGCGCAAATGATCGAACCCGTCGCCGCTGTGTGATTCGGGCAGACGCGCGCCGAAATTGCCCGAAGCGAGCTGCGCGGCGGTCTCGGCAATGGCATGGGTGCGCCGACTGATCTCGACTCCGAGCAAGAGCGCGCTGGCCGTGGCAAGCGCCACCGCGACAAGGATGGTCAGCCCCCCCGCCGTGGCAAAGGCAAGATTGAACCGGCTCTCGGTCGCGCCCATCACCCCCACGATCAGACGTTCGCCATCGGACAATTGCCCGGCGATCGCCATGCCCTCGATGTCGGGAATATCGGACCCCAGATGCACCATCACCGGGCGCGGGCGCGGCGCGGTATCAAGCGCCGGGACGCGCGCCAGATTGCTGAGCAGCGGGGTCGGCCCGCCGGTCAGCGCGATGAACACGGTCGGATCGGCGGCGCTGCCCTGCTGACGGACGATCATCTGCGCCAATGCGGGGCGACCGCCCTGGAGATACGTCGCCAGCAAGTCGTCGCGCACGTCGAGCACCTGGCGCACGCGATCGGCGCGCACCACGTCGAGCATCTGCCCGCGCAGAAAGAAAATGGCCGCCGCACTCGACAGCAATTGCAGCACGAACACCGCCGCGACCAGCCACAGCATGGTCGGCGACAGACGACGCGGATTGCTTGTCCGCGCGATCCTCCCCGGCCCGGGAAGGATCGGCTGGGCGCCCATAGCGTTCAATCCGCCGCCAGCCGGTATCCGGCGCCGCGCACGGTATGGAACAGCACGCGTTCCTCGCCATCGTCGATCTTGCGACGCAGGCGGCTGATATGCACGTCGATGACATTGGTGCCCGGATCGAAATGATAATCCCACACTGCTTCGAGCAGCATGGTGCGGGTCACCACTTCGCCCTGGTGCATCATGAGGTATTCGAGCAGGCGAAATTCGCGCGGCTGCAACGCGATCTTGCGCCCGCCCCGGCGCACCACCCGCGTCAGCCGATCAAGCTCAAGCTCGCCGCAGCGCAGCGTGGTGTCCTGCGCGCGGGTCGGACCCGCGCGACGGCGCACCAGCGCCTGAACGCGGGCGAGCAGCTCGGCAAACGAAAACGGTTTGCCCAGATAGTCGTCGGCGCCGGCTGTCAGTCCTGAAACGCGATCATCGGTGCTGCCCAGCGCCGACAGCATCAGCACGGGGGTATCGACATCCGCCGCGCGCATCGCTTTCAACACCGACAACCCGTCCATCGCGGGCAACATGCGATCGAGCACGACCACATCGAACTGGCTGTCGGTGGCCATGAACAGCCCGTCGCGCCCGTTGTCCGCGCGGTCGACGACAAAGCCTTCCTCATCGAGCCCGCGAGCAATATAGTCACCGATCTGGGTATCGTCCTCGATCAGCAGGATTCTGGCTGACACTCGCGTTCTTTCCGTTGCAAACACTTGCCATTCGCCCCACGGGCACCCTTCAACGGCCCCTGTTCCGGGCACCCTTCGCGAATTTCACCACCATGCCCCCACGCTTCCCGGGCCGCAAGCTGTTTGGCTGGCTCTCGCTGATCCCCCTGCTCATCCTGGCGATCATGGCCATCGGCGGCTATTTCGACCGTCACGCGACGCGCTGGCTGCCGGCGACGGGTCCCAACCGGACGGGCCCGAATCGACCGGCGCTGGTCGCGGTCTATTTCTCCGGCGACATGGGGCTGTCGGTCGGACTGGGCGAAGGCGCGCTGAGCGTGCTGCGCCGCGACGGCATCGCTGTGCTGGCGGTCAATTGCTCGCTCGCGTTCCGCAAGGCGCAAAGCCGCGCCTATGTCGATGCGCTGGTCGCCGATACCTTGCGCCGCGCGCTGGCCGAAAGCGGCGCGCGCCAGGTCGTGATCATGGGCGGATCGTTTGGCGCCGACGTGATCGGCACCGGCATCGGCGCGTTGCCGCCCGATCTTGCCCGGCGGATTGCCGCCGTCGTGCTGATCGTGCCGGGAACCCAGGTGTTCTTTCATGCCAATCCCACCGGGCTGTTCTATGCGGGCAGTCCCGACAGCGACCCGCGCCAGACCGTGCGTGCGCTGCGCGGCCTGCCGGTGACATGCATCTATGGTCGCGATGAAGCCGACAGCCTGTGCCGCGCGCGCGAACTGGCCGGCGCCCGGCGCGTGGAGATCCCCGACGGGCATCTCATGCTCAGCCATTATCGCCGCCTGGCCGAAGAAACCGCGCGCGCCGCGCTCGACCCGCCCCCGCCGCTGCTCCTGCCGCTACCCCCGCCGCGACCATGACTTCGGTGCGGCATCGACCGATCCCGCCATCCATTTTCACGCTACGTCGGACATGGTCTTGACGCCAAATTGCGTTATGAGGCCGTGGTGTTTTGCCTGTCCAATCTCGTCCTGGCGCTTGGCGCCGCTGCTTCACTTGCCGGCCATCAGCCTGACCCCTTGCGCGGGTCATGGCGCAATCCCGATGGCTCGGTAACGATCCGCATCGATGAATGCGGTGCCCGCCTGTGCGGCTGGGTCACGGCGGCAAGCCCCGATGCGATTGCCGATGCCAGAGACGGCGGCACCGACCGCCTGATCGGCGCGCAACTGTTCGAAAGCTATCGCCGCGATGGCGCCAATCACTGGAGCGGGGAAGTCTTCGTGCCCGACCTTGGCCATCGCTTTGCCTCGCACATCGTGCTGGTCGACCGTGCACATGCGCGCATTGCCGGATGCCTGCTTGGCCGGTTCCTGTGCCAATCGCAGATCTGGCAACGCGTATGAACGCTGCGGCAGGGCCGCCTCCGGTTCGCCACACCCTGATCCGGTTTGCGCTGATCATCGCGCTGGTTGCGCTGGTCGGGGCGATTGCGTGGCGTTCGCTGGCGCACCTTGCGCATGATTTTCGCCCCGCCGACGCGCTCGCCGCGCTTGCCGCGATCCCCCCGCGCGCCATCGTGGGCGCAGTGCTGCTGACAGCGACGAGCTATGCCCTGCTGACAGTCTATGACATGCTGGCGCAAGGGATCGTCGGCGTGCGCGCGCCGATCGCGCTGACCATGCGCGCCGCCTTTACCAGCTATGCCCTGTCGCACACGCTCGGCTTTGGAGCGATCACCGGCGGATCGGCGCGGCTGCGGATCTATGGCCGGATCGGCATGCCGCCAGCAAAAGTCGCACGGATCATCGTGATTGCCGGGGTATCGTTCTGGATCGGCGTCGGCGTGACCAGCGGTATCGCGCTGGCCATGCTGCGGACGCCGCTCGACCTTGGCCTGACCACGATCGAGCCGGCAGCCGCGCATGGCGCGGGCACGGTGATCCTCGGCGCGATCGCCGCGCTTGTCGCGATCGCCGCGCTGCGCCCCGACGTCTTGAAACCGTTGCGCCCGATCATCGGCACACTCGGCGCACAAACGGTCCTCGCGCTGGCGGTCGTCTCGACCGTCGATCTCGCCTGCGCCAGTCTCGCGCTCTATCTCCTGCTGCCGCACGATCAGTGGCATTTCGCGCGGTTCATGCTCGCCTATGCCATGGGCATCACGCTGGGATTGATCACGCACATCCCCGGCGGGCTCGGCGTGTTCGAAGCGGTGATCCTGTCAACTCTGCCCGAAGGCGCGACCGACGCCGGAGTCGCTGCGCTGATCGCCTATCGCGTGATCTATTACTTTGTGCCGTTTTCGCTGGCGCTGGTGCTCAACGGCGCGATCGAGGCGGTGGGCATCGCCCCGATGGCGCGCCGGGTCACCGCGCCGGCTCGCGCGGTCCTGCTCGATGCCAGCCCGATGCTGTTTGGCGCGATGAGCTTTGCCGGCGGGCTCGTGCTGCTGTTGTCGGGCGCGCTGCCTGCCGAACATGACCGCATGCGCAGCCTGATCATGCTTTTGCCGCTGCCGTTCATCGAAACCTCGCACCTCGCCGCCAGCCTGGTCGGCACCGCGCTCTTGCTGGTCGCCCCGGCGCTGTCGATGCGGCTGGCCAGCGGGATGCGCACGGCGCGCGCGCTGCTTGTGCTCGGCGCGCTATTTTCGGTCGCCAAGGGGCTCGATTACGAAGAAGCGACGGTCATGCTGGTCATGGCGGGCTTTCTGCAACTGGCCGCGCCAGCGTTCTATCGCGGACGCACCGGCGCCTTTTCGACGCACAATCTGCGCTGGCTGATCGCCGCCATGATCGCGGTTGCGATCACGTGCGCCAGCGGGGCGATGTTTTACGAAACCGCGACGTTCCGGTCGGATGTGTGGTGGCATTTTGCGCTCTATGGCGATGGGCCGCGCTATTTGCGCGCCAGTTTTGGCGCGGGCGTGCTGATGACCGCGTTTGCCTTGCGCGAATGGATGACCCAGCCGCGCGGGGGAGGCGGGGTCCGCGTGCTGCCCCCCGACGTGATGGCCCGCGCGATCGCCGCCTGCCCGCGCAGCGACGCGATGCTGGCCCATACCGGGGACAAACACTTCCTGATCGCGGATGAAGGCGATGCGTTCCTGATGTTCCGCCCACAGGGGCGGACCTGGGTGGTGATGGGCGATCCGGTCGGCCCCCGCGAACGCTGGTCGGGACTGATCTGGGAATTGCGCCGGCTGGCCCACCTGTCGAACGCGCCCTTGTGCTTTTACCAGGCGAGCGAGGCGCTTTTGCCGCTGATGGTCGATCTGGGGCTGTCGGTGATGAAATACGGCGAAGAAGCGATTGTCGATCCGGCTCGCTTCACTTTGGCGGGGCCGCGCATGAAGGGCCTGCGCAACAGTCGGGCCCGCGCCTTGCGCGAAGGGCTTTCCGTCACGCTGGTTGCAAAAACTGACATACCGCTGTGGCTGCCGCGCCTGAAACCGCTGTCCGACCAGTGGCTGGCGCTGCACCGGGGCTCGGAAAAAGGGTTCAGCCTCGGCCGGTTCGATGCCGACTATCTCTCCCATGGCGAAATGGCGGTGGTGATGCGCGGCGAGGAACCGATGGCCTTTGCCAATATCTGGCAATCGGGCGACGGCGGCGAAATGTCGGTCGATCTGATGCGCCAGCGCGGCGATTCCCCGCCCGGCACGATGGACCTTCTGTTTACCGAGCTGATCGACCTGGCGGGCAAGCGCGGCTTCCGACGATTCAACATGGGCCTCGCCCCGCTGTCGGGGGTTACCGGCGGTCGGCTCGCGCCGTTCTGGGCCCGTCTGGCGCGCGGGTTCTACCATCTCGGCGGATCGGTCTACAATTTTTCCGGACTGTTGTTCTACAAGCAGAAATTCGCGCCGACCTGGGAGAGCCGCTATATCGCCTGCCCGCAAGGCCCGCGCGGCTTCTTTGCGGTCGGCGCGGTGATCAAGCTGGTTTCGGGCGGGCGCGGATAGAGTCCGATCAGTGTGGTCCGGGCCCTGCCCCTCTTGATCCCGCCCCCATCGCGCCGGGATAGGCCATGCCGAAATCGCCGCCTGTAAAGCCATAGCCTTGCGGCAGCGTCGGCCCCATCACGCCATGCGCGCCCAGCGCCGTCGGCACGCCGCCGGGCGTGTCCGCCGGGCCCGCCGCCGGACCGGCGGCGGCAACGGCAACGCCTGCCGCATCATCGGCATGGTCCCTGTCTGCCCTTTCAACAGATGCAGGGCCAACGGATGCAGGCTCAACCGAAGGCGCGGGATCGACCTGCCCGCCGTCATCCCCGCCATCATCAATGTCCACCGCTTTCGGTGCGCGCGCGACAGGGCCGGGGATCGCGTGCGCCGAAGCCGCTTTCGCCAGCACGACGGGCCCCGGCGCAATCGGGCGCAACGGCGCCGTCTTCCCCATGCGCAGCGGCACGGCCGCAGGGCCGACAGGCATGGCTTGCTGCCCGATCAGCGCCACGGCCGCGATGCCTGCCGCCAGCGCGGCCAGACCGGCCCACGGCTTGCCCCGACGCGCGGGCGGCCCACCGACCGCATGGGCCATCGGCACAGCCGAAATCGGCACTTGCGCAATCTCCGGAGCAGTCCGGCCCGAAACAGCCTGTGTCGGGGCGGGCAACTGGGCGAGGCGCGGCACCTCGCGCACGATGCGCTCGGCAAGCCCCGGCGGCAGCGTCGGCGGCGGCACAGCGGCGATCCGGGCGCGCAGCGCGGCATCGGCGGAAGCGTCATCAGGCAATGAGGGTTCCGGATCGAACGGCGTGCGAAAAATCATAGCGCGTGGCTCCGCTCGATTTCGCCCGCGATGACCAGATCGCGCCAAGCCAGCTCACGCGTGGACAGCACCTCGCGCAATTGGCGCCGGGCGCGGAACAGCAGTGATTCCATGGCCTTGATGTTCAAATTGAGCATGTCCGCCGCCGCCGCATTGGAGAAGCCCTCGAAATAGCACAGTACCAGTGCGGCGCGATAGCGTTCGGGCAGCGCGTCGAGCGCCGAAACCACCTCCGCACGCGCCTGATCCGCCTCGATCAAGCGGTCGGCCAGCGGCGCATCGTCTTCGATGTCGGGCAAATCGGGCGTGGTGATCACCCGAAACCGGCGTTTGCGATCGAAACAGAGATTGAGCGTGACACGGTGCAGCCAGCCGACAAGGCCTGCCCCGCTCGGCGTCCAGCGAGCGGCATTCTGCCACAGCCGGGCAAAGGCGTCCTGAACCACGTCCTCGGCTTCGTGCCCGTCGCCCAGCATGCGCAGCGCCACCCGATAGAGCGCGCCGCCATGCCGATCAACCAGAACGGCAAAGGCCGCAACCGACCCCTCGCCGACAACCGCGACCAGCGCCGCATCATCGCGCCGCGCCAGATCGCGCGCGGCAGAGCTGCGCCTGCCCGCGATACGTGCCCGCCCGGCCTGCGCGATGGCGCTGGCCGGATCGTCGCCGGATGTGGTATGGCCGGGGCTCTCCATCGTGGCACTGCCGCCAAGCCCAATCGCGGCATTGCCGCCCAACACAGTCACAGGCCTGATCCATCGCGCACGAGGTTTGCTCCACCAATCCCCGACAATTTGAATTCCAGCCCGCCCAAACTGCTGCCCGGTTGCGCATGAACGGGAAATTTACGGCGAAGCGAACCAAGTTCTTTATTTGTCCGGCTTGCCTTGCAGGGTTTTCCGACTATCCACGTTAGCCGTTCGAGCCCTCACGCGCGCGCATTCCGCCTTGCCGGAATGAATGTGCCCGAGGGTCACGTTTTTTCAACGGGCGGAGGGCCGGTCTTGCCATCCCACCGCCATCCAGACCACGGTCCGAAGGGCTCGATGCCTTTCGACCCATTGCCGGATGACAGAATGCTGATGCAGCGCCAATTTTCGCAGTTCCTGGCTTCGACCGCTCCGGTTGCCCTTGGTGTCGCGGTGGGCCTTATGGCCGCTGCGCCCGCCTATGCGGACACGACCGTCAACTCCGGCACGACCGCGACGTACGCCACGTCGACCGCCGGCAATGTCACGGTTTCGGGCACGGGCACGCTGACCGGCGCTTCGGGCGCCGTGATCACGGTCGATTCGTCGAATACCGCAACGGTCAATTCCGGCGGCACGCTCTATGCCGGGACGGCGTCCAGCCCACTCACCGGCAATATCGGCATTCTGGCCAATCCCGGCGTGACGACAACGCTCACCAACGCCGGCACGATCTCTGTGCTGGAAAACTTCACCCCGCAAACGATCAATGGCACCGTCGTCTTTACCGCCCTGTCGGGAGTCAGCAATCGATACGGTATCTATGGCGCTGCGGGCGGCACGCTCAATGCGGCGATCTCGAACACCGGCGCGATCAATGTCGTTGGTGAAAATTCCGCCGGGATCCAGATCGACAGCACGCTCAACGGCTCGCTCAACACCCAGGGCACGATCACTGTGCTCGGTGACAACAGCTATGGCGTAAAGCTGGCGAACGTGACCGGCAATGTGACGATCGGCGGCACCGTGACGGTGACCGGCTCGGCCGCGCAAGGCTATCTGCAGGCGGGCAACGTCACCGGCCAGATCGTGATCGACGGCGCGATCTCGAACTCCACGAGCTATACCGACAGCAGCGGGACGGCACTCACGCTGTCGCTCGCGAAGCTCAACACCGGGACTCCGATCGTCGAAATCGACGGCAGTGTTACCGGCGGCATCCTGGTCAATGCGCCGACTTCGTCGACATCGTCCGACACCAACCGCGGCTCGATCTCGTCCTACGGCAACAATCCCGCGCTGCAGATCGGCGGGGCCAGCGCCATCACCATCGGCGCGGGCACGACCGACAACGGCACTTATGCGCTGGGCATCGACGGCTCAGTGACGGCAACCGCCTCTCAGAGCGACACGAATGCCTATGCCGTGGTGATCGGCAAAGCGGGCGGCGGCGCCGTCACGCTGACCAACGGGATGGAAGTCTACGGCACGGTCAGCGCGACGACGCAGAACGCTTCGGCCACTGCGATGCTGATCAATTCCAATGCGACAGTCGCGTCGATTCTCAACACCGGGACGATCAAGGCGGTCAGCAACGGGCAATCGACCGGCAATATCTATGCCATTCAGGATCTGTCGGGCACAGTTTCCACGCTGACCAACCAGGGCTATATCACAGCCAGCGGCACGACCAGCGGCACGACCGCTGCCATCGACCTGTCGAAAAACACCACCGGCGTCACTCTGACGCAGAGCTATACGTCGACCAACCTGACCAACGAATCGACCGACCAGTCGACAGCCGGCTACAACGCCTATACCGCCACGGAATATGCCGGAATTACCGGTGACATCCTGCTGGGCACGGGCAACAACACGATCAATATCGAAAGCGGTACCGTCAACGGCAATGCCGTTTTCGGCGCCGGCGGCAGCAATACGGTTGATATGGCCGATACCACCCGCTGGGTCGGCAACATCACATTCGGCGCCGGCGGCACGCAGACGATGGCGATGTCGAACTATGCCCAGTTCAACGGCAACCTCGAACTGAGCAACGACGCAGGCTCGCTGACGATCAACAATTCGGCGATCTTCCTTGGCTCGATCTACGATGGTTCGAATTTCAACGTTGTCGTCAACGGCGGAACATTCGGTGCCAATGCAGCCACGACGAGCACACTCAAGTCGCTGACCGTCGCTTCGGGCGCGGCCTTGCGCGTCTTTGTCGATCCGTCGACCGGAACGGCATCGAGCCTGTCAGCTCAAAGCGCCACCTTCGCGAGCGGCGCCAAGATCTCGGTGACCGTCAATTCGCTGGCCACGACTTCGAAGCAGTATGACGTGCTCACCGCGACGACGCTCAGCGGAGCAAGCGCGCTGACCACGTCGTCGCTCAGCCTGCCGTCGCTGTTCGTCGGCTCGATCAGCACCGACGCCACCAACATCTACGTCACTGTCGCGCCCGCCACTGCGGCGCAACTGGGCCTGACCGCAGCGCAGACGGCTGCTTACGGGGCGATCATCAACGACGCGGCGGCCAACGCCAATATCCAGAACACGTTGCTGCAGATCTATGACACCCCGACGCTGCGCGGTCGGTTCAACGAAATGCTGCCCAACTATTCGGGCGGCACGTTCGACGTCGTCAGCCGCGCCACGCGGCTCGCCAACAAGCATTTCGACGACGATACGACGATGTTCTCGATCAGCGACAGCTCTGCCTGGCTCGAACCGATCGTGTTCAGCGGCACGCGCGCCTTTGGCGATACGGCGGGCTTCAAGACCACCGGCGGCGGTCTGTCGGCGGGCTATGAAAAGGTCACCCCGGTCGGCAACGTCGGTTTCCAGCTTGCCTGGCTGACCGGCGATGCCAAGGCCGGCACGTATCAGAGCGTCAAGGCCAGCGCATTCGAACTCGGCCTGTTCTGGCGCAAATCGAGCGGCCCGCTCTATATCTGGGCCGGCGGCAACCTCGGTCGCGAATCGTTCAATTCGACCCGGACGTTCTACGGCACATACACCACGTCGACGCCGAGCGCGGTAACGACCACCAACTTCACTTACAGTGCCGCCGGTCACTGGGCAGGCTGGTCCGCCGCGTTGACGGCGGGCGCATCCTATACCGTGCCGCTGGGCGATCATTTCAGCCTGCGTCCGCGCGGCGTCGTCGAATATGATCACCTGAAGGAAAACGCCTATAGCGAAGGCGGCGACGCGGCGATCGCGCTGAGCGTTGCGGGCCGGACCAATTCCGAGACCACCGCCACGACCACACTGGCCGCCAAGTGGAGCTCGGGCCCGAGCACGCACGAAGGTCGTCCGTTTGCGGTCGAACTCGAAGCCGGGCGCCGCTCGTGGCTTGCCGGCAACATCGGCACGACCACCGCAACATTCGCAACCGGCGACACGTTCAGCATCGATGGCGGGCACCTGCCTTCGGCCTGGATCAGTCAGCTCAGCATCATGCAGGGCGGGCTCGACTACACCTGGAAGATCGGCACCGACATCGAACGCGGCGCCGACAAGGGCGTCGCCTATGGCGTGCGCGCCTCGATCAGCATCGCGCTGTAATCGAAGTCGCTTTCAAAAAAGGGGCGGGCAACCACGCGTTGCCCGCCCCTTTTTTGTGCCCGGCCCTTTTCTTGTCCCCGATCAGGGGCGCCCGGTTATAATTCAGGCAGTCATGCTTCGAGCAAAGGTTGCGCGGCAAACCAGGGCTTCATCCGGGCAATCGCCTCCTCGACCAGCGGCGTCGCCACGGCAAAGCTGATGCGGATGAAGCGATGGCCTTCGACGGGGTCGAAATCGATGCCCGGCGCGATCGTCACCCCGGTATCGCGCAACAACCGCATGGCAAAACCGAGGCTGTCGCGGGTCAGATGGCCGACATCGGCATAGATATAGAACGCCCCGTCGGGCGGCGCGATGCGGCTCAGCCCCAGATCGGGCAGCGCGGCGAGCATGAGATCGCGATTGCGCGCATACGTCGCAACGTATCCTTCCAGCTCATCGGTGCAGTCGAATGCGACCAGAGCGGCCTTCTGGCTGATCACCGGCGGGGTCAGAAACAGGTTGCCCATCCGCGCGCGGGCCTGCGCCGCCAGCTCTTCGGGCACCACCAGCCAACCCAGTCGCCAGCCGGGCATGCTGAAATATTTGGAAAAGCTGTTGACCACCAGCGCGTCGGGCATGACCTGCAGCACGCTGTGCGCAGGGCCCTCAAACGTGATGCCGTGATAGATCTCGTCGGCGATCAGGCTAATGCCGCGCGCCCGGCACACGTCGGCGATGCGCGCAAGTTCATCGGGGGCAATGACCGTGCCGGTAGGGTTGGCGGGGCTGGCCAGAATCACCGCGTCGGGCGCCGGATCGAGCGCGGCGAGCGCCGCCGCATCGAGTTGATACCGCCGGTCTGGCCCGCAAGGCACTTCCACCGGCTCCATGAACAAGGCGCGGGCATTGTTGCGATAGGCGACATAGCCGGGCCGGGCAAAGGCCACCCGCGCACCCGGCCCGCCGATCAGCGACAGCGCCATGACCAGCGCCGGCGAAGCGCCGCACGTCAACACGATCCGCGAGGGATCGATTTCGACGCCATCGCGTTCGCGATAATGCCGCGCGATCCGCGCCTTGAGCGCCTGACTTTCCCAATAGCCCAGGGGATCGCCGTCGAGCACCTCGTGCGCATGGGCGATCGCCGCCGCCGGGGCGCCCGTCGACGGCTGGCCGAATTCCATGTGAATGATCGAGCGCCCCTCGGCGGCCAGGCGATGCGCCAGGCTCGAAACGGCCATGGCGTGAAACGGTTCCAGCTGTGCAATCATGCCGGTCCACCTAGCAGAGCAGGCCCAGTGACGAAATGGGGTGACGAAATGGGGTGACGAGACAGGCCGGGTTACCGATTGACAAGTCGCCCGCTCCATCGGACGCTTTCGATCCAGGCCGGGCGGCACGTATCGCCCGGTCGGCAATGGAGAGGTTCATGCAAACCATCAGTCCGGATTCCCCGCCCCCCGGCACCCCGCCGGTTCAGCCGCTGATGACCGCGCTGGTCATCACGGTCATCGCCGTCGTGCTGATCGCGGGCTTCGTCGCGATCGGCGCGGCGCTGCATATCGTGCCGGTTTACGCCGGATTTCTGCTGTTGTGGTATTGGACATCGGTCGGCAATTCCGACCTGCGCGCGCTTGCCCCGGCGGTGGTCGGCGGCGTTACCGGCGCCGCGCTCAGCTATATGCTGCAAACGGGCGCGGCGATGGGCAATGTCCCGCTGATCCTCGGCGCGCTGGGGCTGATGGTCGTGGCGTTGTTTCTGGTGATTGCCGGGCGGCTGCCGCTGTTCTGCAATGCCGCCACGATGCTCTATGTCACGGTGTTCAACGCCCCGGCTCTCCAGAAGAGCGAGGATTTTCGCGCAGTGATTGGCGCGACGGTACTCGGTCTCGTCTGGTTTGGACTGTGCATCGCTCTGCTCAGCCGGTTTGCCCCGCATCACGCGCAAGGCACGATAGAATCCGACGCCGTTCCCGCGTAAAAAATTGTCGGCGGCGGGAAAGGTCCGCCACGCTGCAGCGTTGTGTCTTGCGAACGTGACGGAAAAGGATTCGATCCGCCGTGACGGACTGGGCGCAACCTCCAGCCCCCCGCGCCCGCCCCTCTCCTCGCAGTCCCCCGATTTGGGGAGAGGGGCCCTCTTTTTCCGGGGCCCGTTCAGGCAAATGCCGCAAGGCGCCGCAAATGCTGATAAGCCTCGACCACTTCGCGCAAACGCGCCTCGTGGGTCCGGTCGCCGCCGTTGCGATCGGGGTGATAGCGGCGGACCAATTCGGAATAGCGCGCGCGCAAGCCGCGGCGATCAGCCTCGAAATCAAGCCCCAACGCGTCATAGGCCTGCCGGTCGGCAACACTCAGCCCGCGCCGCATCGCATCGCGCGCCTTGCGGGCATCCTCGCGCCGCAGCTTTGCGCGGGCGGCAATCGCATCAAGCGGATCGGGGAAATCGGCCCAGTGCGGCGCCTGGTCGATCCCTGCCGTCGGGCGAAAGGCGCGGGTTTCGCCGGCCCAGCCCGACAACGGCGATTGCGCGCGCGCGATCTCTTCGGGCGTCATCCCGCGAAAGAAATCATAGCCCTGATTGAACGCACGAACATGGTCGAGGCAGAACCAGCGATAGGCGCCCGGCCCGTCAAACCCCGGCGCGCGTTCGCCGGGCGCGCGAAATTCGCCCGGCTCGTTGCAGCCGGGCGCTTCGCACAGGCGGCCGGTCCCTTGCGTCCGGCCATGGAATCGATCCTGTTTCATTTCGCTTCCCCATGCCGCGTGATGGGCTAGGATGGAAGCCATGACAGGATCGATTGCCCGCGAGATCACCGCGCTGCTCACCGCCGCTTTTGCCCCCGATCACCTCGACGTGATCGACGACAGCGATCACCATCGCGGCCATGCAGGCCATGACGGCACGGGCGAATCGCATTTCACCGTGGTGATCGAAAGCGCCGCCTTTGCCGGGCAATCGCGTCTGCAGCGGCAACGCATGGTCATCGCCGCGCTCGGCGACATCCCCGGGCAACGGGTTCACGCGCTCGCCATAAAGGCCCGCGCACCGGGGGAATGATCCCATAACAGCGACGAACAAGGGGGAATGAGGATGCCATTTGCACAAACGGTCGCCTGGATCACCGGCGCTTCGTCAGGGATCGGCGCGGCCTTGGCGCGCGCGCTGGGCAAAGCCGGGGCTCATCTGGTGCTGTCGGGGCGCAATCGCGCGGCGCTCGAAGCGCTCGCCGCAGAATTGGGCGGGGAAACGCTGATCCTGCCGTTCGAAGTCACCGATCAGGCGGCGATGCTGGCCGCAGCCGATGAAGCGTGGGACTGGGCGGCGGCGCGCAGCGGCGGGATCGACATGCTGATCAACAACGCCGGGATTTCGCAGCGCTCGCTGGCTGTCGATACCGCCTATGCCGTCTATGAACGCATCGTCGCGGTCGATCTGCTCGCCCCGATCGCGCTGACGCAAGCCTTGTTGCCGCGCATGGTGGCGCGCGGATCGGGGCGCATCATGATGATTTCGAGCGTTGCGGGCAAAGTCGGCGTGCCGATGCGCACCGCCTATTGCGCGGCGAAATTCGGCCTTGTCGGCTATGCCGATGCCTTGCGCGCCGAAGTCTCGGGCGCGGGGCTTGCCGTCCATGTCGTCGCCCCCGGTTCGGTCCGCACCGATGTCTCGCGCAATGCGCTGACAGCCGACGGCTCGCGACGCGGGGCCAGCGACCGCGCGATCGACAACGGGCTCGATCCCGATGCCGTGGCCGAAGAAATCCTGGCGCAAGTGGCCGCAGGTCAGCGTGAAATCGTGATCGCGACCGGCGCCGAACAAGCCATGGCCGAATTGCGCCGCACGCCCGACGCGCTGTTCGACCAGATCGCCACGCTCGCCGTCGGCTATGCCGAACGGATGGCGAAAGGCGACTGATCCCGTGACACGCGGTCTGTTGCGCGCGCACGGTGGCAGCCATGCCACGGTCAGCAATATCGAGCTGTTTTTCGATCTCGTCTATGTCTTTGCGATAACCCAGATTTCACAGTTCGTCCGCGCGCATCCCGGCTTTGCCGGGCTCGGCGAGGCAGGGCTGCTGTTCCTCGCCATGTGGTGGGCCTGGATCTATACCGCCTGGACAACCAACTGGGCCAATCCCGACACCGTCCCGGTCCGGCTGATGCTGATCATGGCGATGCTGGCCAGCCTGATCATGGCCGCCGTGCTGCCCCGCGCGTTCGACGGCGACAAGCACGCGCTGATTTTCGCGCTGACCTATTGCCTGCTGCAACTCGGCCGCAGCCTGTTCATGGTTTGGGCGATGGCCGGCGACAGTCCATCGGGCAGCCGCAATATGCTGCGCATCGCGGCATGGTTCGCGTTTACCGCCCCGCTATGGCTCACCGGCGCGCTCGTTACATCGCGCGAGGCGCAAGTCGCGCTGTGGAGCGTGGCGCTGGCTATCGAATACAGCGGGCCGTTTGCCTTTTTCCGCACGCCCGGCCTTGGCCGCTCGACCGGGGCGGACTGGGACATTTCGGGCAGTCACATGGCCGAGCGCGCCTCCCTGTTCGTGCTGATCGCGCTGGGCGAAGGGATCGTGGTGACGGGCGCGGCCTTTGCCGACACACCACCTGACGCCATGCACGCCTGCGCCTTCCTCGCCTGTTTCGCAGGATCGGTGCTGATGTGGTGGATCTATTTCGACATCGGCGCCGAGCGGGGCGCGCGCCATATCACGCAAAGCGCGCAAGTCGGGCGGATTGCGCGCAACGCCTATACGTACCTGCACATGCCGATCATCGCCAGCCTGATCGCCTCGGCGGTGGCCGACGCCCTGCTGATGGCAGCGCCCGGCGCGGCGGCAACCCCCGCGTTGATCGCGGCGTGTGGTGGCGGACTGGCCGTGTTTCTGGCCGGGCTTGGCTTGTTCAAACGGTTTTCCAGCCCGCTTGGCAATCTGCCGCTCAGCCATCTGGTCGGGCTGATCATGCTGATCTTGCTGATTGTTCTGGCCAGCCGCGCGCGCTGGTCCGCGACCGGCTTTACCGCGCTGTGCGATGGCGTACTGCTTGTCGTTGCGGTGTGGGA
>Ga0302202_10001498_pt1 | contig 28914 bp, 23 predicted proteins | sample II_Bog_N3_3_FD_194579 | JGI IMG/M metagenome (GOLD analysis project Ga0302202, IMG submission 194579) | Peat permafrost microbial communities from Stordalen Mire near Abisko, Sweden - II_Bog_N3_3 | ecosystem: Environmental > Terrestrial > Soil > Wetlands > Peat | place: Sweden: Abisko...
AGGCGCCTCATCCGGCGGCAGATTGTTGCGCAGCGGCGGTGCAGAGCCCGGGCCCATATCCGGCCCACCCAATTGCAGGCTCAACTGCCGCGCCACATCCTCGCCCAGCGCCTTGGATACATCGCGGATCACCCGTGGACGGTTCAGCGACACGTGGATATCCCGGCTGTTGACCAGCTTGGTGTCCTGGCCTTCGCCCATGGCGGTGAACGCCGAGGTGATCTCGTAGGTGCGGGTATTGATCAGGCTGAAATCCCCCACCAGGGTCAGCCCCAGCACCGCCGAGTAGCTGTTGGTGTTGGCCAGCTCGTTGATGTCCTGGCTGAAGTCGATATCCGACACCGTACCGAACAGCACGTAGTCGGCGCCCTTGAAGCTGCCGCCCTTGATCCGCTTGATGACGTCGTAGACATCGCCCTTGGAACTGGCGGTATACGGCGTGCCCTGGATCAACTGGAACATCCCGCTGCGCAGGATCTCGCCCTTGATGTCACCGGTGAAGCGGCGCAGCTCGCCCTGCTCGATATAGCTGTTGCGGCTTTCGTACTCGTCATAGCTCGACGAGCCGCTGGCGCCGTAATAACTTTCCTGGTGATTGTCCCGCGCTGAAATATTGTGGATGTATTGCTCCACTTGCGCCTGGTACGCCAGGTCCGCCACTGCCACCTTGGGCGCGGCCTGGACGCCGAAGGCGCAGACCAGGCCGATCATGCCAATCCATGCACGCATTGTTTAACGCTCCGTGGTTTTGCGGATCTCTTTTTCGTCCATCCATTCGGCCAGGCCGCTTTCGACGTCGATCAGTTGCAGGCTGAACTTGTAGAACACGTCCTTGTAGTCGCTGCTGCGCTTGACGATCGAGCTGATCGAACCTTCCAGGCGGTACTTGGCGGCGATCATGTTGCCGGTCTTGCTGACGGTGCTCTTCTTGTACAGGCCGCTCTGGTTCTGCAACTTCAGCTGGTCGACCTGGCTCTGCATCTCGGTGTTGTCGCTGGCGAAACGGGCGGTGCCGCTCTTCATCAGTTGGGTCTTGATCGAGGTGGTGATCTCGCGGGTATCGATGTACTCGCTGGTCTTGTTCTTCACATCGTAGACCTGCACCACCGGACGCCCTTGCAGGACGCCGGACTGGGCCAGGGAACGGGTCATGGACTCGGCGATCATCTGCAGGTCGGTGGAACCGAACTCGTTGGTCACCAGTTCCACGGCCTTGGTGTCGCCGTAGCTGATGTTTCCGCCGCCCAGCACGGGCGAGGTGTTGTTGGCGCAGCCGCTGGCCAGCAGGGCGACGACGGCGAGGAGGGACAGGCGTGCAAACATGGAATGATTCTCTTCAAAAGGACGCGAGAGGGCGGCGTCGACTCAGGGGGTTTTGACTTCAAGACGGAAATCAGTGGCCTTGGGTGTCGGGGCAATGGCCTGCAGGAAGGTGCTCTGGGCGCCATACAGGTTCAGGGTCTTCCAGACTTCGTCGTCACTCACCGGGAAGCCGTCGTTGCCCAGCCAGGCGAAACGGTAATACATCATCTTGTTCTTGGTGCGGGTGTTGCTCAGTTGCACCTTGACGGTCAGGAAACCGTTTTCCCGGGCGACACGGATGGCACCGACCTCGATGTTCTCCATTTCGCCCATGGCGACGATCTTGCTCGCCGCGCTACCGGGGGCCGGTGGTGGCGGCGGCGGGGTGACGCACCCGGCCAGCAGGGCCAGGGCGACGGCGACAGTCAGTTTGAAACGCATGCACGAGACTCCTTTCTTCAAGGTTGTTTGAGGCTGGCCACGGCCGTCGGCCCGGTATCCGCCAGCCGTTGTGTGGCGACGCCGCTGGTGAACACCTGGTTGCCGACGGCGCGCAGGCTGATGACCTGATAGCGTCGGTCGACCGTGAAGGCCACGCGGGAACCGCCCAGGGCGTTGGGCAGGGTGACCTGGTGCTCACCCTTTTTCAGGCGCAGGCGCACCACCTGGGTGGTGTCCGGCAGGGTCCGCCAGGTACGGGTGTCGGCGCCTTCGAGGACCGCGGAAGTGATGCCCACGGCCAGGCCGGCCAGCGGGTTGGTCTTGTTCAGCTTGGCCTGCGCCGCGCCACGGCTGATGGCCCGCACGCTGGTGCGCAGGATGATCCCCGGCATGTCGTCACGCAGGGCGCGACGGGACATGGCGGTGGTGCTGTTGAGCAAGGTCAGGTTCTGCGGCTGGCCGTCGATGCCGATCTGGGCGAAGGTGGCGGTCGAGGTGTCGGCCTGGATGATCGGGAACGACAGCGGGGTGATCACCAGATGCTTGTCGATCGGCAGCGGCAGCGGAATGCTGATGGACGCACGGGACGGCGCCAGGCCGCTCTGCACCACGATCAGGATATCGCTGTCGTCATCCTTGCCTGCGGGCTTGTCGAGATTGACCAGCGCCTGCTCCAGCAGCGGTGTGTTCGGGCGCAGTTCGATGGCCTGGCGATAACCCGGCGCGGCGAGATCTTTTTCGCCGATGGCTTCGTAGACGAACCCGGCCAGGTAATGGCTGAACGCGCTCTGGTAGCTGTTCTTCAGGCCGACCACTTCCGGCGCGTCGAGGCTGGCCACCGGATATCCCTGGAGGTCCTTGTACTGGGTCTTGATGCCCTGCTGGTCGGCTTCGTTTTCACTCTTGAGGTATTGCTTGTCGCGCAGGTCGGCGATTACCGCTTCGCGCTCATGGGTTTTCTTGATCGCGATACGGGCGCCGTCGAAGTCGTTCAGGGCCAGCTGGTTCAGGGCCATCTGCGTGGTCAGCATGACCTTTTCGTAGTCGTAGCCTTCGTAGCGGCGGACCTTGTCGTTGATCAGGAAGCTGCCGAACTGGGCGAGGTATCGGGCGCTGTCCAGTTTGACCGCGTCTTCCCACTGGCCAACCATCTGGTCGGCGCTGCCCCAGGCTTTCTGGCTACCGGCGAGGTCGCCCTTGGCTTGCAGCAACTCGCCTTTTTCGAAGAAATACAGCAGGTCCTTGTCGGCGTCGCTGTTGTTTTTTTCCAGCAGGGTCAGAGCGCCATCGACATTGCCCGAGGCCAGTTGCTGGTTGGTTTGCGCCAGTTCGGTGTCGTAGCTGCGCATCATCGAACAGCCGGACAGCAAGGTCGCGGCGCCGAGGGCGAACGAGAGGAGGGCACGGGATGCCATGGAATCTTCCCTGATGAAAAAATCAGCCGAGCATGCTGGTCGGGCTGAGATGGACCCATTGAGAGGGAAAGCGGCTACCCTGCCAATTCCTCATGAAACGAGGAGCTTTAATGCCATATCGCGATAACGAAGGCGCGCCAGTATAACTGTGGCTATTGGCTATGTAATGGCTTTTTAGAGTCATCCGGGCAGGAGAAAGACCTGGTGGCCGATGACCCGCAGGCTGATCACCTGGAAGGGATGCTCGATATTGACGCTCACCGGCACCGCGCCCTGGACGCCCGACAGCAGCAATTTATGCGCGCCGGGCTTGAGGCGCAGGCGCACCACCAGGGTGTTGTCCGGCAGGGTGCGCCAGGTCCGGGTGTCGGAGTCGCCGGTGAAGCCCTGGTAGACCGACGACGCCTTGGCCGGCGTGCGTTTGTTCTCCTTGGCTTGCAGTTCGGCATTGAAACGCACGCTCGCAAGGGCGAAGTTGATGATCGCGGGCATGTCGTCGTGCAGGGTGCGCAATGACATGTGGGTCGTGCTGTTGAGCAAGGTCAGCGACTGTGGTTTGCCATCCACGCCGATCTGCTTGAGGGGCGCTGTCGACTTGTCGGCCACCAGCACCGGAAAAGGCTGGTTCACGGTGATTACCTGGCCGTCCTCGGTTTGCACCTGAATGGGCACGCGCAACGAAACGAGCGCCGGGGCCAGGCCGGTCTGGACGATGATCAGCACGTCGCTGTCAGGGGAGGCGTCGGCGGGCTTGCCCAGGTTGGACAGGGCTTTTTCCAGCAGCGGTGTATTGGGCCGCAGCTCGATGGCCTGGCGGTAACCCGGCGCGGCGAGGTCGCGTTCGCCCAGGGCTTCATAGACGAAGCCGGCGAGGTAATGGCTGAACGCACTCTGGTAGCCGTTTTTCAGGGCAATGACCTGCGGCGAGTCGAGGGTGGTCACCGGGTAACCCTGCAGGTCCTTGTAGCGCAGCTTGATGCCTTTGGCCTTGGCTTGGTCTTCGACCGCCAGGTATTGCTTGTCGCGCGCTGTGGCGATCAGGGCTTCGCGTTCGTGGCTTTTCTTGATATCGACGCGGGCGTCATCGAAGTCGTTCCGGGCCAGCTGGTTGAGGGCCATTTGCGTGGTCAGCATGACCTTCTCGTAGTCATAGCCCTCGTAGCGATGAAACTTGTCGCCGATGAGTCCGATGCCGAGGATCTGGTCGAGTCCCAGGTTCTTCAGGGTGGCGACGACCTGCGTCCCCTCTTCGTACTGGGACACCCGCTGGTCCGCGATGCGCCAGGCGTCCTGGCTGCGGGACAGATCGCCCTTGGCCCGCAGCAGTTCGCCTTTTTCCAGGTAATAGAGCAGGTCCTTGTCGTCCCAGGGGTTGTGTCGCTCGAGCAACTGCAGCGCGCCATCGACGTTGCCCGAAATCAACTGCTCGTTGGTGGCCTGGAGTTCCTGGTCGTAGTTGTGCAGCAGCCCGCAGCCGCCCAGGAGCAATGCACAGGAGAGCAGTGTGAGTAAGAGGCGCGAGGGCATGGCGTGTCGTTCCTTTCCTTGGCTGACGGGCAGTGGGATTTGAGCGCGGGGATTATGCACAAAGCCGTGGTCGAGATGGCACTCTTATGGCCATCACGATGCATGACCCAGCGCAAAACATTGAGCAATAGGGCCGATCAGGGTTGAGCCACACGCATTGAGAAGGAACAATGTGTGACTTCGCATTTAGATTTAGGCTTTTTCATGACTTTCCCCTCTCGTTTCCTGGCGTGGCTGATGCTGCCGCTGTTCGCTCTCTGCAGTTTCAACCTGTTGGCCGAAACGGTGGAGGGCGCTCCCCAGGCCCTGCATCTGCTGGACTATATCGGCGCCGATTACCCGCCCACGGTGCACGCGGGCCAGGTGGTCGACGATGGCGAATACCGCGAGCAGCTGGAATTTATCAAGGTCCTGCAAGGGCTGGTCGCCGCATTGCCGGCCAAGCCGGAGCAGGCTGAGCTGGTGCAGGGCATCGAGGGTTTGCAGGCGGCCGTGACGGCTCGGGAGGAGGGTGAAAGCGTTGCTCGCCAGGCCCGGCAACTGGGGGCGAAGCTGGCCGTGGCCTATGAGGTCAGCCAGGCGCCGATCATCACGCCGGACCCGACTCGCGGCGCGCCGCTCTATGCCCAGCACTGTTCGGTGTGTCACGGCGAGGCGGGGGCCGGCGACGGTCCGGCCGGTGTCGGCCTGACACCGCCACCCGCCAACCTGCGGGATGCTGCGCGGCTGGATCGGTTGAGTCTCTACGCGATCTACACCACCCTCGGCCTTGGGGTCGAAGGCACCGATATGCCGGCGTTCGCCGACCAGTTGGATGAGCGTCAACGTTGGGACCTGGCAACCTATATCGCTGGTTTCAGTGCCGCTCCTGCTGCGGTCAACGACGGAAAAACCTACAACCTGGCCGAGCTGGCCCGTTCGACGCCGGCTGAAGTGCAGGCCGCCGAAGGCCCGGCGGCCGCCGTCACCTTCCGTGCCCAGCGCGCTCAGCCGCCACAGGTCAAGCGCGGTCCCGGGCAATTGCTCGACTACACCGCGACGACCCTGGACAAGAGCCTCGCGGCCTACCGTGCCGGTGAGCATGAACAAGCCTACGACCTGTCCGTTGCCGCCTACCTGGAAGGTTTCGAGCTGGTGGAAAGCTCCCTGGACAACGTCAACGCGACGGTGCGCAAGGACACCGAGAAGTCGTTGATGGCCTATCGGCAATCGTTGCAGGACGGCTTGCCGCTGGAGCAGGTCGAGCAGCGTCTGCATGTGGCCAAGGGCAAACTCAAGGAGTCGGCCGACCTCTTGGGCAATGATGGCCTGAGTCAATCGCTGAGCTTTATCTCCGGGCTGCTGATCCTGCTGCGCGAAGGACTGGAAGCGATCCTGGTACTGGCGGCGGTACTGGCTTTCCTGCGCAATACCGGCCAGCAGTCGGCGGTGCGCAGCGTGCATGTCGGCTGGGGCCTGGCGCTGGTCGCGGGGTTGTTGACCTGGGCGGCGGCGGCTTACCTGATTGATGTCAGCGGTGCCCAGCGCGAACTGCTCGAGGGCTTCACGGCGTTGTTCGCCAGCGTCATGGTGCTCTGGCTCGGGGTCTGGATGCATGACCGGCGGCACGCGGCGGCCTGGCAGGACTACATCAAGAGCAGCCTGGTCAGTGGTGGCGGGCGCTTCGGTTTCGCGCTGCTGGCGTTCTTCTCGGTGTACCGCGAACTGTTCGAAGTGATCCTGTTCTATGAAACCCTCTGGTTGCAGGCCGGCCCCGCGGGACACAACGCCGTGTTGGCCGGTGCCGCCACCGCGCTGGTGCTGTTGATCGGTCTGGCCTGGGTGATCCTGCGCGGTTCGGCGAAGCTGCCGCTGGCGTTGTTCTTCGGGATCAATGCCGGGTTGTTGTGCGCCTTGTCGGTGGTGTTTGCCGGACACGGGGTCAAGGCCCTGCAGGAAGCCGGGATCTTCGGCACGCGGCCGGTGGCGTTCTTCGAGTTCGACTGGCTGGGAATTCATGCCGACGCCTACTCGCTGGGTGCCCAGGCATTGGCGTTGCTGGCGATTGTCGTGCTGTACAGCCGCAGTCGGTTGGCGGAAAAGCGTCGGGTCCAAGCCGCCTGATAATGTGGGAGCCGGCAAGCCGGCTCCCACAGGGAACGCGTTCGACGTTCCCTGGTTTCTGGCGTTAAATGTCTACAGCTTTGGCATTCATTGTCAGCGGATTTTTCCGCCATAGCCCCTAATCTTTGCAGATCGACTCTGGAAGGTTGGCCCCATGGACTTCGTGCCTTACGCGGTACCGTTTTTCATTGCATTGATCGTCATCGAGCTGCTCGCCGATCGCTGGCGTGGCGTGAGCAACTACCGAATGGCGGATGCCATCAACAGCATGAGCACCGGCGTGCTGTCGACCACCTCCGGGCTGCTGACCAAGGGCGTCGGGATATTCGCCTACGCCTTTGCACTGGAGCACCTGGCGCTGTTCGAACTGTCCGCGCAAAAGCCCTGGGTCTGGGTGTTCGCCTTTGTCGCCTACGACTTCTGCTACTACTGGCTGCACCGCATGGGGCACGAGCGCAACATTCTCTGGGCCGCCCACTCGGTGCATCACCAGAGCGAGGACTACAACCTCAGCACCGCCCTGCGCCAGACCAGCACCGGCTTTCTCCTGAGCTGGATCTTCTATCTGCCATTGGCCGTGCTCGGCGTGCCGCTGGTGGTGTTTATCAGCGTGGCCTCGCTGAACCTGCTGTATCAGTTCTGGGTACATACCCGGCACGTGCCCAAGCTGGGCTGGTACGAGTGGTTCTTTGTCACACCATCCAACCATCGGGCGCACCATGCGCAGAATGCGCTGTACATGGATCGCAACTACGGCGGGGTCTTCATCCTCTGGGACCGGCTGTTCGGCACCTTCCAGGAAGAAGACGAGCGCGAGCCGGTGATCTTCGGCGTGACCACGCCGCTGGCCAGCTGGAACCCGTTGTGGGCCAACCTGCAGTTCTATGCGCAGTTATGGGCCGATGCCCGGCGTACGGAAAGCTACTGGGACAAGCTGCGGATCTGGTTTATGCGCACCGGCTGGCGTCCGGCCGATGTCGCGGCGAAATACCCGCTGAACAAACCGGATCTGAGCCAGTTCCGCAAATTCGAGGTGCCCCTGGAGATCCGTCAGCAGATCTACCTGGCCCTGCAATTCGCGGTCTATGTCGGCCTGGGCAGTTATCTGATGAATTTCGGCGAGCATTTGCCGCTGGCGGCGCTGCTGCTGGGCGCCGGCACTCTGGCGCTGGGCCTGTTCGTGCTTGGCGCGGCGCTGGAGAATCGCCCCTGGGCGCTGCGGCTGGAGCTGGTCCGCCTGGCGTTCAACCTGCCGCTGGTCTGGTGGGCGCCGTTGGTCGGACTGTGGCCGGCCAGCCCGTTGGCCTGGGTTGGCGTGCTCAGCTACAGCCTGTTGAGCCTGATCGGTCTGTACTACTGCAGCAAGCCGCGGGTCATTCGTCTGGCCGGTTCGTAGTTTCGGCCAGGCGGGCCTCGGCCCGGGCCAGGCGCGCGCTCCTGATGCGCCGCCAGCTCCACAGGAGCAGGCCGGCCACCAGCAGGCCGCCGAGGACCCACAGCTCGTATTTCTTCACGCTGCCGAGCATCCCTTCGAGAATCGCCCCGAAGTGATAGGCCGCCGCCGCCAGGGCCGCGGCCCAGATCGCCGCACCGATCCCGTTGAGCAACAGGTAGCGACCCGGCGGGTAACCCGACAGGCCGATTGCCACCGGCATCACCGTGCGCAGGCCGTAGACAAAGCGGAAGGTCAGCACCCAGATATCCGGATGACGGCGGATATGCTCCAGCGCCCGGTCGCCCATCAATTGCCAGCGCGGCTTGCGGGCCAGGAGTTTGCGGCCATGCTTGCGCCCCAGGAAATACCACAGCTGGTCGCCGGCATAGCTGCCGAAGAACGCCACGATAACCACCAGGTTGATGTCCATGTATCCGCGGAACGCGAGGAAGCCGGCCAGTACCAGAATGGTCTCGCCTTCGAAAAACGTGCCGAGAAACAGGGCGAAGTAGCCGAAATCCTGCAGAAATTGTTGGAGCATTGTCTGGATGCTGGCGAAATGAACGCGCAGCCTAACCCTTCGAGGACAGAGAGGAAAGTGTCGAAATGTGTCTCGACGTTAACATTTCCTACACAGGCGGCGACTGTGGCGACAGGTCGCAGGAGTAAGCACAACTGTAATTCCTTCGTCATAATGGCCGCTTATAACTGCCATGCTCGCCCGCTTGTGCGGGCTCAGGAGTCTGCCGTGAGCTTTACCCCCGCCAATCGCTTGTTTCCCGCCACCCGTCTGCGTCGCAATCGCCGTGATGATTTTTCTCGCCGCCTGGTGCGTGAGAATGTTCTGACAGTCGATGATCTGATCCTGCCGGTGTTTGTGCTGGACGGTGAGAATCGCCGCGAAGCCGTGGCGTCGATGCCAGGGGTGGAGCGTTTGACCATCGACCTGCTGCTCGAAGAAGCCGAGAAATGGGTCGAACTGGGGATTCCGGCACTGGCGCTGTTCCCGGTGACACCGCCTGAACTCAAGTCGCTGGACGCCAGCGAGGCCTGGAACCCGGAAGGGATTGCCCAGCGTGCCACCCGCGCCCTGCGTGCACGTTTCCCGGAACTGGGGGTGATTACCGACGTCGCCCTGGACCCGTTCACCACCCACGGGCAGGACGGCATCCTCGACGAGCACGGCTACGTGCAGAACGACATTACCGTCGACGCACTGGTCAAGCAGGCCTTGTCCCATGCCGAGGCGGGCGCCCAGGTGGTGGCTCCTTCCGATATGATGGACGGACGCATCCAGGCGATTCGCGAAGCCCTGGAACTGGCCGATCACGTCAATGTGCGGATCATGGCCTATTCGGCCAAGTACGCCAGCGCCTACTATGGACCTTTCCGCGACGCCGTCGGCTCTGCCCTGAACCTGGGCAAGGCGAACAAGGCGTCGTACCAGATGGACCCGGCCAACAGCCACGAAGCCCTGCATGAAGTGGCCGCGGACCTGGCCGAAGGCGCCGACATGGTCATGGTCAAGCCGGGCATGCCGTATCTGGATATCCTTTTTCGGGTCAAGGATGAATTCAAGGTGCCGACTTTTGTCTATCAGGTGAGCGGTGAGTACGCCATGCACATGGCGGCCATCCAGAATGGCTGGCTGGGCGAAGGCGTTATTCTTGAATCCCTGACCGCTTTTAAACGGGCGGGTGCCGATGGCATCCTGACCTACTTTGCCGCCCGCGCCGCCCAACTGCTACGAGAGCAGAAATAGCCCTCACAGGAACACTCGATGAATACCGAAGGACTCAGCGAAGTTGAAGTAAAAGACGCTCAACCGGTGGTCGAGCAGATCGCCGAAACGCCGCCGGAGCTGGAACCCGCGCCGGTGGTTGCCGAAGCCCCCCATGTGGCGGTGCCGTCGGCGGTGGCGATTCCGGGCCTGGATGACAGCAGCCTGTATATCCACCGTGAGCTGTCGCAGCTGCAGTTCAACATCCGCGTGCTGGAACAGGCGCTGGATGAGTCCTACCCGCTGCTGGAGCGGCTCAAGTTCCTGCTGATCTTCTCCAGCAACCTGGATGAGTTCTTCGAAATTCGCGTCGCCGGGCTGAAGAAACAGATCACCTTCGCCCGCGAGCAGGCCGGCGCCGACGGCCTGCAGCCGCACCAGGCCCTGGCGCGCATCAGCGAGCTGGTGCACGGGCATGTCGATCGCCAGTACGCGATCCTCAACGACATCCTCTTGCCGGAGCTGGAAAAGCACCAGGTGCGCTTTATCCGCCGGCGCTACTGGACCACCAAGCTGAAGACCTGGGTCCGCCGTTATTTCCGTGACGAGATCGCACCGATCATCACCCCGATCGGCCTCGACCCGACGCACCCGTTCCCGTTGCTGGTGAACAAGAGCCTGAACTTTATCGTCGAGCTCGAAGGTATCGACGCCTTCGGTCGCGATTCGGGCCTGGCGATCATCCCGGCGCCGCGCCTGCTGCCCAGGGTCATCAAAGTACCCGAAGACGTGGGTGGGCCTGGCGATAACTATGTATTCCTGTCGTCGATGATCCACGCGCACGCCGACGACCTGTTCCAGGGCATGAAGGTCAAGGGCTGCTACCAGTTCCGCCTGACCCGCAACGCCGACCTGGCGCTGGACTCCGAAGACGTCGAAGACCTGGCCCGCGCCCTGCGCGGCGAGCTGTTCTCCCGCCGCTACGGTGACGCGGTGCGCCTGGAAGTGGCCGATACCTGCCCGAAACACCTGTCGGACTACCTGCTCAAGCAGTTCAACCTGAACGAGACCGAGCTGTATCAGGTCAACGGTCCGGTGAACCTGACGCGGCTGTTCAGCATCACCGGCCTCGACAGCCATCCGGAGCTGCAATACACGCCGTTCACTCCGCAGATCCCGAAACTGCTGCAGAACAGCGAGAATATTTTCAGCGTGATCAGCAAGCAGGACATCCTCCTGCTGCACCCGTTCGAATCCTTCACCCCGGTGGTCGACCTGCTGCGCCAGGCGGCCAAGGACCCGCACGTCCTGGCCGTGCGCCAGACCCTGTATCGCAGCGGCGCCAACTCGGAAATCGTCGACGCCCTGGTGGACGCGGCGCGCAACGGCAAGGAAGTCACCGCGGTGATCGAGCTGCGGGCGCGCTTCGATGAAGAGTCCAACCTGCAACTGGCCAGCCGCCTGCAAGCGGCCGGCGCGGTGGTGATCTACGGCGTGGTCGGCTTCAAGACCCACGCCAAGATGATGCTGATCCTGCGCCGCGAGGCCGGCGAGATCGTCCGCTACGCGCACCTGGGTACCGGTAACTACCACGCCGGCAACGCCCGCCTGTATACCGACTACAGCCTGCTGACCTCCGACGACGCCCTGTGCGAAGACGTCGGCAAACTGTTCAGCCAGTTGATCGGCATGGGCAAGACGCTGCGCATGAAGAAGTTGCTGCACGCGCCGTTCACCCTGAAGAAGGGCATGCTCGACATGATTGCCCGGGAAACCCAGTTCGCCATCGACGGCAAGCCGGCGCACATCATTGCCAAGTTCAACTCGCTGACCGATCCGAAGATCATCCGCGCGTTGTACAAGGCCAGCCAGTGCGGCGTGCGTATCGATCTGGTGGTGCGCGGCATGTGCTGCCTGCGTCCGGGCATCGCCGGGGTTTCGCACAATATCCATGTGCGCTCGATCATCGGCCGCTTCCTGGAACACACCCGGGTCTTCTACTTCCTCAACGGCGGCGAAGAGCAGATGTTCCTCTCCAGTGCCGACTGGATGGAGCGCAACCTCGACAAGCGCGTCGAGACCTGCTTCCCGGTGGAAGGCAAGAAGCTGATCCTGCGGGTCAAGAAAGAGCTGGAAAGTTATCTCACCGATAACACCCACAGCTGGAGCCTGCAGTCGGACGGTCGTTATATCCGCAACACGCCGACCGGCAACCAGAACCCGCGCAGTGCCCAGGCCATCCTGCTGGATCGCCTGAGCAACCCGGTCCTCAGCGTACGTTGAGGGTAATGTTGACTCGGGTCAGCCACTCCGCTTCCAGCGCGAAGTCGGCCTGAGTCAGCTGGTTCTGCTCCAGCCAGTCCTTGGGAAACACCACATCCAGGCTATCGCCGTCGGCACGCAAGGTGACCTGCGGCATTTCCTGGGTGCCACGGATGTGATGGAACAGGATCGCGAAGCGCAGCAGCACGCACAGGCGAATCAGCTTGATGCCTTCATCGCCGAACTCGGCAAACTTGTCCTTGGGAATATTACGGCGGTGCCCGCGCACCAGCAGGGCGAGCATTTGCTGGTCTTCCCGGGAGAAGCCGGCCAGGTCCGAGTGCTCGATCAGGTAGGCACCGTGCTTGTGGTACTGGTAGTGGGCGATGTCCAGGCCCACTTCATGGACCTTGGCGGCCCAGCCCAGCAGTTCGCGCCAGACCCCGTCAGCCAGTTCCCAGGCATCCTTCACTTGATCGAAGGCGTGCAGCGCCTTGCGCTCGACCCGTGCCGCCTGTTCCAGGTCGACGTGGTAACGCTCCATCAGCGAGCTGAGGGTGCGTTCGCGCACGTCTTCATGGTGATGGCGGCCCAGCAGGTCGTAGAGCACGCCTTCGCGCAGTGCGCCGTCGCAGTGATCCATGCGTTGCAGGTCGAGGGCGTCGAAGATCGCTTCGAGAATCGCCAGGCCCGCCGGGAAGATCGCGCGGCGGTCGGGCTTGATCCCTTCGAAATCGATTTTCTCGGCATCGCCGAGCTTGAACAGCTTGCGCTTGAGCCAGGCCAGGCCTTCGGCGTTCACCTCGCCGCTGCCCTGGCCGCCGGCCTTGAGGGCCAGGCCGATGGCGCGGATGGTGCCGGAGGAGCCGATGGCCTCATCCCAGGTCAGGCGGTGCAGCGCGTGCTCGATGCTCATGATTTCCAGGCGCGCCGCGGTGTAGGCCTGGGCGTAGCGGGCCGGGGTGATCTTGCCGTCGCGGAAATAGCGCTGGGTGTAGCTGACGCAACCCATTTGCAGGCTTTCGCGCAGCAGCGGCTCGAAGCGCTGGCCGATGATGAATTCGGTACTGCCGCCGCCGATGTCGGCCACCAGGCGCTTGCCCGGGGTGTCGGCGAGGGTGTGGGACACGCCGAGGTAGATCAGGCGGGCTTCTTCACGGCCGGAAATGACTTCCACCGGATGACCGAGGATTTCCTCGGCGCGGCGGATGAACTCGCCACGGTTGCGCGCTTCACGCAGGGCGTTGGTGCCGACGATACGCACGGCGCCCAGGGGCATGCCGTTGATCAGTTGGGCAAAACGCTTCAGGCAATCGAGCCCGCGCTGCATGGACTCTTCGGTGAGCTGACGGTCCTCGTCGATGCCGGCCGCCAGTTGAACCTTCTCGCCGAGGCGCTCCAGGATCCGGATTTCTCCGTTCTGGGCCTTGGCCACGACCATATGGAAGCTGTTGGAGCCCAGGTCGATGGCGGCGATCAGGGACAGATTCTTGGCTTGGGAATGCGGCATGGTTGAAGGATCTCGGTCGATAACCTCGCCATCGTGCCACGATCAGGCCCGGACGCCAACGTAGGACGCCTGGGAGCATCAGGCCTGGGGCTTGTGGCGAGGTGATTGGAAAATCATTACTTCAATTTTCCTACATAAATATTTCACATTGATGACCTGCGTCATGAATTGTGATGACAGCGATATTTATGAAAGTTGGCAGTGCCTGTCTATCCGTCGCACCAAGAGCGTGGCGCCTTCCGGTTTTTTTGTCAGCGGTCAGCGTGGAAACTAGCGTCCGGCGATTATGCCTGGGTGTTAATTATTTATCGGACTGCATTCGGTGGGTCTAAGTGCTTGCCCTGTTTCGGGTGTGATCCCGGACCGAGTCGTGCAGTCCTGAATAACCGTCATCTGCACACACTTAATAATAGGGAGTAGGAAAATGAAGTTGGTATCCGGATTAGCGATCGGTGCTCTGTTGGCTGCGGTGGGGGGCAATGCCAACGCGGCGGACTTGTTGGTGAAGGGGACCATCGTGCCGGCCAGTTGCACACTCAGCCTGCACAATGGCGGTGTGGTCGATTTCGGGAAAATCCGTGCCGCGGATTTGGGCCTCAACGCCTACACGGCTCTGCAGCCGAGGGGCGTGCCGTTTGCGGTGAACTGCGACGGCGGCACCCGGGTCGGGGTGAAGGCGCTCGACAACCGCTCCAGCAGCAAGATCCCGGGGATCCTGCAGTCGGCCCTCGGCCCGGACTATAGCGATGTGTACAACTACGGCCTGGGGACCACGGCGGGTGGCCAGCGGATCGGCGGTTACGCCCTGAGCGTGACCGACTCCGTGGCCGATTTTCCGCTGGTCAACACCATCGTCTCGACCAATAACGGTTTGAACTGGAATCGTGGTAACGGGGCCTTGGGCCAGTATCAGAACATCATGTCCTGGAGCGGCTTCCTCGCCACTCATCCGGCATCGGTACAGCGGGTCAGCGGTACATTGGAAGTTAAAGCGGTGATCAATAAGACTTCCGACCTGGATGTCACCCAGGAACTGTATCTGGATGGCCTGGCGACGTTGGAACTGCGTTATCTCTAAAGCGCACTGATATTTGCCGGCGCAGGACGCTGTGCCGGCACTCTCTTTCTATGTCTGTTGAATAATAAAAATATATTCGCAAGGAGCGTATGGCTTGAAAGTTGTGCCCCTTATTCCGATGTTCAGGTCATTGTTTATCGGTGTGCTGTTCTTTTTCCTGGGCGTGTTCTGGAGCGCCGCCCGTGCCGATGGCATGCAGCCGGAAACCACGGTGGTGATTCTCTATGAGGAGGAGGGCGAGGCGAGTATCCAGATCAAGAACACCGACGGCGGTCCGGCCTTGCTGCATTCGGCTGTCGAATCCATTCCCGAGGATCTGGAGGCGCTGGTGGTGATCACGCCTCCCGTGATCCGGGTCGATGCCGGCGAGAGCCAATTGGTGCGGTTTCTCAGCGCCAACGGTGAGCCCCTCAAGACCCAGCGTCTGAAACGCGTCACCTTCGAAGGTATTCCCCAGCGCAAGACCGGTCCCGGCGCTACCGTCGGCGTCACGCTGCGCCAGAACCTGCCGCTGATCCTGCACCCCAAGGGGCTGGCCCGACATCCGGCGCCCTGGAAGGAACTGACCTGGCACCTGGAGAAATCCCGGCTGGTGGTGCGCAATGACAGTCCCTATGTGGTGCGCCTGTCGCCGGAACTGGAGCTTAATCCGCACAAGGTCAGCGTGATGCTGGGTCGTGATTATGTCCTGCCAGGGGAGGCGCTGGCGGTGGAAATAGATGCGACGCAGCCCGCGGCCACCTCGGTCACCCTGCAGCCGGCGACGGTCTATGGGTTTGCCGTGGCCCGTCACGAAGCGCCCCTTCTGGTCGAGGCGCTGTGACGCCTCCATGAGAAACCCAAGACAGCCAGCCAGGTTCGTCCCTGCATCGGGGCTGGCGAAGGCACTCGGTGTGGCGGCCTTGCTGGGGCTCGGCGAGCCAGTCGTCGCCGAGAAAAACGACGATGCCACTGAAGCGGAGTTTGACCTGTCGGTGCTTTCCGAGCGCGGCCTCGATCCCCAGGTGGCCGATTATTTCCGCTCGGCGCCACGTTTTCGCCAAGGGACGCAGCGGGTGGCGCTGGAGCTCAACGGCAATCGCCTGGGGCTGGTGCAGCTGCGTTTCGACCGCGACGGCGAGCTGTGTTTCACCAGCGGATTGCTGGACAAGGCCGGCTTGAAAATGCCTGGCGTCGGTGCGGATGCCGATGAGGAGGCCTGTCACGCCTTTCTGCATGAGTACCCGCAGACCCAGGTCATCCTGCGTCCCAACAGCGAGGAGGTTTCCCTGCTGGTGCCGACCCGGGCCCTGCGCGGGCCGGCGCTCGACAGTGGGGTCTACGCCCGTGGCGGCACGGCCGGGCTGCTCAACTATGAGGTGCTGGGGTTCGATACGCGCTCGCGCCAGGGTGGCGGGCGTTTCTTCTCGGCGACCACCGAGGCCGGTTTCAATGCCGGCGACTGGATTGTCCGCAGCCGCCAGTTGCATGTTTCCAATAACGGGCAGGAGCAGACCGAGCATCTGTATGCCTATGCGCAGCGCGACTTCCGACCGTGGCAGACGACCTTCCAGGCCGGTCAGCTCAACAGTGCCGGACCGGTGTTTGCCGGGGTCCAGCTTTCCGGTGTGCAGTTCATGCCCGATGGCGCGCAGCGCGGCCAGGCCGGGCGTGGTGTCCTGGTCGAGGGTGTGGCCTTCGACGCATCGCGGGTCGAGGTCCGCCAGTCCGGGGCGCTGATCCATACCAGCCTGGTGCCGCAGGGCCCGTTCAGCCTGGGCGGCTTGCCGTTGCTCAACGGCACCAGCGACCTGGAGGTCAGGGTGATCGGCCAGTCCGGCAGCGAGCGCCGTTTTGTCGTGCCGGCCGCGTCCTTTCCGGGCGCCACGGCGGTCCAGCCCGGCTACTACCTGGCCCTGGGCCGGCTGCGCGGCGCCAGCGGTCGCGCCGAAGAACCGCCGTTGCTCGCCACCGGCAGCGGCACCTGGGGGCTTGGCCAGGCGGCGTCATTCAGCGCCGGGCTGCTGGGCAGCGATGACTACCGCGCCAGCGGCTGGGCGCTCGACAGCCGCCTTTGGCAGCAGGTTGGCGTCGGCCTGCGCAACAGCCTGTCCCATGACACCCGGCGTGCGCTGGCGGGGAGCCAGAACAGCGTGTCGTTGAACAGCCCGCTGGGGGCGGGTGTCGATCTGGACCTCAGCGCCACCCTGCGCAGTGCCGGTTATCGCGATCTGCTGCAGGCCGGCGAAGTGGGCCTGAGCGACGATCCCGGTTCACGTTTCAAGCACCAGTACACCGCCGCGTTCGGCTGGTCGGACCTGAAACTCGGTGGTTTCAGTCTCGGTTACTCGCGTAATGTGATGTTCGACGGGAGCTTGTCCCGGCGTCTGCACGGCACGTGGAACAAGAGCTACCGCTACGCCAGCCTGAGCCTCAGCGTGGATTCCGACGTCGGCTCGGGTGACGACCGCCATGCCATCGACTCGGGCCTGGGGGTGCGGCTGGGGGTCAGTGTGCCGCTGGGTGGCGACCGGCGCATCAGCAGCTACCTCAATCGCCGTGGCAAGCGCCTCGATATCGGCGGCGACTACCGCGAGCGGGTCAACGAGACGCTCAGCTATGACCTGGGGCTGGAGCAGGACCTCAAGGGCGACCGGCAGATCAGCCGTGGCAACCTGAACCTGATGCCGCGCTACACCCAGGTCGGCCTGGGGGTGACCCGCAACGACTCCAGCAACAGCTACAGCGGGCAGTTGTCCGGAGGCCTTGTGCTGCACGAGGGCGGCCTGACGTTTTCGCCCTACGCGATCCAGGAGACCTTTGGCGTGGTCTCGGTCGGCGATCTTTCCGGCGCCCGGATCGCCACGCCCCAGGGCCCGGTCTGGACCGACTTCAGCGGCCAGGCGGTGGTCGCCGGCCTGCCGGCCTATCGCAGCAGCCAGTTGGAGGTCGACACCCGCTCGTTGCCGCGGCGGATCGACCTGCGCAATGGGGCGAAAACCCTCGAAGCCGGGCGCGGCTCATTCAATCGGGTGGACTTCACGGTGGTGAAGGTTCGACGGCTGCTGCTCAAGGTCACCGACGAAAACGCCGAGCCGTTGCTCCAGGGCGCCTCGGTGTTCGGCGAGGGAGAGACCTTCCTGACCACGGTGGTCGGCGATGGCAGTGTGTTCCTGAGCAATGTCGAGGCCGGTCAACGGCTGACGATCAGGCGGGCGGATCACACGGCCTGCACCTTGTCGGTCGAGTTGCCCGAGACCGTGGACAGCGATCGGCTTTATGAAACGGCCACGGCGGTTTGCCGGGCGAGCCCAGCTTCTGGAAGACCTTTATGAATTCTCGTGTCCGCGTGGTTTTGCGGCGTTGTTGCGTCGCGCTTGTCCTGTTTTCAGCTCCGGCCGGGGCCAATGACTGCACGCTGTCGCTGAGCCAGTCAGAGATCGAACTGGGAGCGCTGCGCTCGGGAGGTTTGTCGCGGGTGCCCGGGCAGCCTGACCTGTTCCTCGGGACGCGCCGCCTGAGCCTGAACATTGCCTGCCCCTGGCCGACCTCGATGGTGCTGCGCTTCGACGGGCCGGCGGCGGGACCGCAGGCCTTTCGCTTCGATCGCCAGGGACGTTTCACGGTCGGCCTGAGCAATGCCCAGCTCGATGGCAAGCCGGTGACCCTGGCCGCGGCGCAACGTCCGGCCGAGGCCGCGGCCAGCCACTTGATGGCGCCGGGCCAGAGCCTGGTGGTGCTGGCCCGGGACCTGCCGGTCAAGGGCCGTTTTTTTTCGGCGCAGGTGGAGGTCGACACCCACCTGCCGCTCAGTGCGACCCGGGTACACGACGAGACGTCGGTCGAAGGTCGCGGACGTTTCGAGCTGCTGTCGAGCGAATAACGGCTCAGGCCGGCTGTTCGACGCTGCCGATGAAGTTCGCCAGCTCCGGTGTCTGCGGACGGGCGAACAACTCCTTGGGGTCGCCCACTTCATGCACCTTGCCCTGGTGCATGAACACCAGCTTGTCGCCGACTTCCCGGGCGAAGCGCATTTCGTGGGTGACCATGATCAGGGTCATGCCTTCCTTCGCCAGTTGACGGACCACGCTGAGCACCTCGTTGACCAGTTCCGGGTCCAGGGCCGAGGTGATCTCGTCGCACAACAAGACCTTGGGCGACATCGCCAGGGCCCGGGCAATCGCCACGCGTTGCTGCTGGCCGCCGGAGAGGCGATCCGGGAAAGCGTCGAACTTTTCCCCCAGGCCGACCCGTTCGAGCATCTGCCGCGCCAGCTCGGCGGCTTTGGCCTTGGGCACCTTCTGCACCACCTGGGGCGCGAGCATGACGTTTTCGCCGACGCTCAGGTGCGGGAACAGGTTGAACTGCTGGAACACCATGCCGACCGTCTGCCGCAGCTTGCGCAAATCGGCGCGGGCGGCGTCCAGGTAGTGGCCGTCGACCTCGATCACCCCGTCGTTGATCGACTCCAGGCCGTTGAGGGTGCGCAGCAGGGTGCTCTTGCCCGAGCCGCTGCGACCGATGATCGCCACCACCTGGCCTTCCTCGACGCTGAGGTCGATGCCTTTGAGCACGTGGTGATCGCCGTAATACTTATGCAGGGCAGAAACTCTAAGAAGCGGCATGCAGTCTCCTTTCCAGGTAGCGCGCACTGAGGGACAGGGGGTAGCACAGCAGGAAATACCCGAGGGCTACCAGGCCGTAGATCGTGAAGGGTTCGAACGTGGCGTTGGCGAGCATGCCGCCGGTCTTGGTCAGCTCGGTAAAGCCGATGATCGAGGTCACGGCGGTGCCCTTGATCACCTGCACCGAAAAGCCCACGGTCGGCGCCACGGCAATGCGCAGGGCCTGTGGCAGGATCACATGGCGCAGTTGTTCATAGGGGTTGAGCGCCAGGCTCGCCGAGGCTTCCCACTGGCCGCCCGGAATCGACTCGACGCAGCCGCGCCAGATCTCCGCCAGGTAGGCGCTGGTGAACAGCGTCAGGGCGATGGCCGCCGCCAGCCAGGGCGAGATGTCCACCCCGAGCAAGGCCACGCCGAAAAACACCATGAACAGTTGCATCAGCAGCGGGGTGCCCTGGAACAGCTCGATATAGGCCCGGGCGAAACCTCGGGCAGCGCCGTTGTCGCTGATGCGCAGGACCATCACCAGCAGCCCGATCAGCCCGCCGCCGACAAAGGCCGTCAGCGACAGGGCGACGGTCCATTGCAGGCCCACCAGCAGGTTGTCGAGGATGTCCCAGAAGGTGAAATCCATCAGCGGTTCCTCGCGATGTAGCGGCGCCCGAGCCAGTTCAGCAACTGCCGGATCAGCAGTGCCATGACCAGGTAGATCAAGGTGGTCAGGGTGTAGGTTTCAAAGGCGCGGAAGTTGCGGGACTGGATGAAGTTGGCGGCGAAGCTCAGCTCCTCGGTGGCGATCTGCGAGCAGACCGCCGAGCCGAGCATGACGATGATGATCTGGCTGCTCAGGGCCGGCCAGACCTTGCCCAGCGCCGGCAGCAGGACCACGTGGCGAAAGGCTTCGAAGCGGGTCATGGCCAGCGCCGCCGCGGCTTCCAGTTGCCCGCGCGGGATCGCCTGGATGCCGGCGCGGATGATCTCCGTGGAATAGGCGCCGAGGTTGATCACCATCGCCAGTACGGCCGCCTGCCACTCGGAAATCTGCAGGCCGAGGGACGGCAGGCCGAAGAAAATGAAAAACAGCTGCACCAGGAACGGCGTGTTGCGGATCAACTCGACGTAGACGCCGAAGATCGCCGCGAAAGGGCGGATCTGCCAGGCCCTGACCACGGCCCCGACAATGCCCAGGCTGACCCCGAGCAAGGTGCCGATGGCGGTCAGTTCCAGGGTGAACAGGGCGCCGCGCAACAGCAGGTCGGCGTTGTGCAGCACCGGCAGGAAGTCGAACTGATAAGCCATGGAGCGGACCTCAGGCGGGCGCGGTCAGAGATCGGCCGGAAGCGGTTGCTTGAGCCACAGCTGGGCGTTCTTCTCCAGGCTACCGTCGGCCTTGGCCGTGGCGAGGATCTGGTTCACTTTTTCCAGCAGCGCCGGTTCGTTCTTGTTCACGCCGACGTACACCGGCGAGTCCTTGAGCTTGACCTTCAGCGCCGGAATGCGTTTCGGGTTGCGCTCGGCGATGGCGACCATCACCACGTTGCCGCTGGCGATCAGGTCGACCTGCTTGGCCAGGTAAGCGGCGATGGTCGTGTTGTTGTCCTCGAAGCGCTTGATGGTCACGCCTTCGGGCGCCACGGCGGTCAGCTCGATGTCCTCGATGGCGCCACGGGTGACGCTGATGGTCTTGCCCTTGAGGTCGGCCAGGCCGTTGATCGGCGCGTCCGGCGGACCGAACACCGCGAGGTAGAAGGGCGCATAGGCCCGGGAGAAGTCGATGACCTTCTCCCGCTCGGGGTTTTTGCCGAGGCTGGAGATCACCAGGTCGACCTTGCCGGTGGTGAGGAACGGAATGCGGTTGGTGCTGTTGACCGGGGTCAGTTCCAGCTTGACCTTGAGTTGTTCGGCCAGCAGTTTCGCGGTGTCGATGTCCAGGCCACGGGGTTTCATGTCCGGACCCACCGAGCCGAACGGGGGGAAGTCCTGGGGCACGGCGACCTTGAGGGTGCCACGGGCGATGATGTCGTCCAGGCCATTGGCGTGGGCGGGGGCCTGACTCAGCATCAGGCTGGCCAGCAAGGCAGTGAGCAGGGCGCTACGGCGTTTGGTCATGGCAACTCTCCGAATCCAGAAGGCGATCTCTGTCCGGGGCAGTGCACAGCCCATGCCACACTTGTCCGAAGCCCTGCTCCTGCTGCCATGGCGGTGCTTTTCATGGTCTTACTGGTCTGAACAGTTGCAGTGCTTTTCGCACCCTTATCGCGCATTTGTTCGCGGCGCTGAACCAGTGCTGGGCGTGACTTGCCGGATCTTGCCAATAGCTTTACAACTAGCGCTTTCCCGGACCGACAGCTGAATAAAAACGATGAATTCGATCTCCCGCGCCGTCCCGGAAGTGGCGCTGCAAGCTATTCGTAAACTGATTGCCGACGAGGGTTTCGGCCCGGGCGACGTACTGCCTTCGCAGCGCGACCTGGCACTCCGGCTGGGGGTGAGCCGGGCGTCGCTGCGCGAGGCGTTGTCGTCCCTGAGTGCCCTGGGGGTGATCAGCGTGCAACCGGGCAAGGGTGTGTTCGTGCAGGCGCCGATGGAGTTGGCGCCGGCGGCCGGTGGCCTGGCCTGGCCGTTCGCGGCCCAGGCTTCGGCGGAGGATATCTTCCAGTTGCGTTATGCCCTGGAGGGTTTTGCCGCCGGCCTGGCGGCGGTGACGCTGACGGCCGATGAGCTGGATGCCTTGCAGGACAACGTCGAGGCCCTGCGGCTGGAACTCAAGGCCGGGGATTTCGAGGCGGCCGCGCGGCTGGATTTCGATTTTCACCGGCGCATCCTGCTGGCCAGCGGCAATCAGGCCATGGCCAGTATCCTCAGTGCCAGTGCCGAGCTGTTCCTGGAAAGCCAGAAACTGCCGTTCATCCGGGCGGAGCGGGCCATGGAAACCTGGCAGGAGCACCGCAAGATCCTTCGCGCCCTGGCCCGTCGCGCCTCGGGGCCGGCACAAAAGGCGATGCAGGAACATGTGCGCAATGCCGCCCTGCGCACCGGTATTGCCTTCGTCACGCCCGGCTGACCACTGGCATTTGTGTGCAGGGGGCGTATTGGCTATACCCAAACTAATCATTTGTCATAGTTAGACTCAATCAACTGCGGCTTCCTGTACGTAGGAAGGACGGCTATGATGGGCAACGTTTTTTTTGGCTTACAAATCCGGAGACTTCCATGAGCAGCGATCTGATCAAACACGTTAGCGACGCTAGCTTCGACGCTGATGTACTCAAGGCCGAGGGCGCTGTACTGGTCGACTACTGGGCTGAATGGTGCGGTCCCTGCAAGATGATCGCCCCTGTGCTGGACGAAGTCGCCGAGACCTACAAAGGCAAGCTGACGATCGCCAAGCTGAACATCGATGAAAACCAGGAAACCCCGGCCAAGCACGGCGTGCGTGGTATTCCGACCCTGATGCTGTTCAAGAACGGCAACGTCGAAGCGACCAAGGTCGGTGCACTGTCCAAGTCCCAGCTGACCGCTTTCCTCGACGCTCACCTGTAAGGTCGGCATCGTCAAAAAAGGCCCCGCAAATAGCGGGGCTTTTTTCGTTCTCAGGGGCTAGACGTTCACAATTGCAGGTGTTACATTCGGCCCCGCACTGGTTTCTCCACTGCCCCCTGCAAGCCGTCGCCGACGCACTCCATTTCGAACAAGTACGCGATCCTGTCGCCTTCTCTGCGGCGCGGCCTCATTAAGCCAAAAGCTTAATTTCTCCCCCCTCCATAAATGATTACGTCATTCCTATATGAATCTGACTGAACTCAAGCAAAAGCCGATTACCGAACTGCTCGAATTGGCCGAACAGATGGGCATAGAAAATATGGCCCGTTCGCGCAAGCAGGATGTGATTTTCTCCCTGCTGAAAAAGCACGCGAAAAGCGGCGAGGAAATCTCCGGTGATGGCGTGCTGGAGATCCTCCAGGACGGCTTCGGCTTCCTCCGCTCTTCGGATGCCTCCTACCTGGCCGGCCCGGACGACATCTACGTTTCGCCGAGCCAGATCCGCCGCTTCAACCTGCGCACCGGTGACACCATCGTCGGCAAGATCCGTCCGCCGAAGGAAGGTGAGCGTTATTTCGCTCTGCTCAAGGTCGACACGATCAACTTCGATCGTCCGGAAAACGCGAAGAACAAGATTCTCTTCGAGAACCTGACCCCGCTGTTCCCGACCGTGCGCATGAAGATGGAAGCCGGTAACGGTTCCACCGAAGACCTCACCGGTCGTGTGATCGACCTCTGTGCACCGATCGGCAAAGGCCAGCGCGGCCTGATCGTGGCACCGCCGAAAGCCGGCAAGACGATCATGCTGCAGAACATTGCGGCGAACATCACCCGCAACAACCCGGAAGTGCACCTGATCGTCCTGCTGATCGACGAGCGCCCGGAAGAAGTGACCGAAATGCAGCGCACCGTGCGCGGCGAAGTGGTCGCCTCGACGTTCGACGAGCCGCCAACCCGTCACGTGCAAGTGGCCGAAATGGTCATCGAGAAGGCCAAGCGCCTGGTCGAGCACAAGAAGGACGTGGTCATCCTGCTCGACTCCATCACCCGTCTGGCGCGTGCCTACAACACCGTGATCCCGAGCTCCGGCAAGGTCCTGACCGGTGGTGTCGATGCCCACGCCCTGGAGAAGCCAAAGCGTTTCTTCGGTGCCGCGCGTAACATCGAGGAAGGCGGTTCGCTGACCATCATCGCCACCGCGCTGGTTGAAACCGGCTCGAAGATGGACGAAGTGATCTACGAAGAGTTCAAGGGTACCGGCAACATGGAACTGCCCCTGGACCGCAAGATCGCTGAAAAGCGCGTCTTCCCGGCGATCAACATCAACCGTTCCGGCACCCGCCGCGAAGAGTTGCTGACCGCCGACGACGAGCTGCAGCGCATGTGGATCCTGCGCAAGCTGCTGCATCCCATGGATGAAGTCGCTGCCATCGAGTTCTTGATCGACAAGCTGAAACAGACCAAGACCAACGATGAGTTCTTCCTGTCGATGAAACGCAAGTAAGTCGAGCAGGGCCGCAAAAGCCGGGGAAACCCGGCTTTTTGCTGTCCGGGTGTTGTTCGATTGCGCGGTATCGGGGCGAACCGGGTAAACTGCCCACCCCGAACGCCACGGATCTACGAGGCTCACGCATGCAGTATCGCGACTTGCGCGACTTTATCAGCGGCCTGGAACAGCGCGGCGAACTCAAGCGCATCCAGGTTCCGGTTTCCCCTGTCCTGGAAATGACCGAGGTCTGCGACCGCACCCTGCGGGCCAAGGGGCCGGCGTTGCTGTTCGAGAATCCCACCGGTTTTGATATCCCCGTGCTCGGCAACCTGTTCGGCACGCCCGAGCGCGTAGCCCTGGGCATGGGCGCCGAAGCGGTCAGCGAGCTGCGGGAAATCGGCAAGCTGCTGGCCTTCCTCAAGGAGCCGGAGCCGCCCAAGGGGCTCAAGGACGCCTGGTCCAAGCTGCCGATCTTCCGCAAGATCATTGCCATGGCGCCGAAGGTGGTCAAGGACGCGCCCTGCCAGGAAATCATCATCGAAGGCGATGATGTCGACCTTGGCAAGCTGCCGGTCCAGCATTGCTGGCCGGGCGACGTCGCGCCGCTGATCACCTGGGGCCTGACGGTCACCAAGGGGCCGAACAAGGACCGCCAGAACCTCGGCATCTATCGCCAGCAGGTGATCGGCCGCAACAAGGTGATCATGCGCTGGCTCAGCCACCGTGGCGGTGCGCTGGATTATCGTGAGTGGTGCGAGAAGCATCCGGGCCAGCCGTTCCCGGTGTCCGTGGCCCTGGGCGCGGACCCGGCGACCATTCTCGGCGCCGTGACCCCGGTGCCGGACAGCCTCTCCGAATACGCCTTCGCGGGTCTTCTACGGGGCAACCGCACCGAACTGATCAAATGCCGCGGCAATGACCTGCAGGTGCCGGCGTCGGCGGAAATCGTCCTGGAAGGCGTGATCCATCCGGGGGAAATGGCCCCGGAAGGCCCTTACGGCGATCACACCGGCTACTACAACGAAGTCGACAGTTTCCCGGTGTTTACCGTGGAGCGCATCACCCACCGGATCAAGCCGATCTACCACAGCACCTACACCGGTCGACCACCGGATGAACCGGCGATTCTCGGTGTGGCGCTGAACGAAGTGTTCGTGCCGATCCTGCAGAAGCAGTTCCCGGAAATCACCGACTTCTACCTGCCGCCGGAAGGTTGCTCGTACCGCATGGCCATTGTCACCATGAAGAAGTCGTATCCGGGCCACGCCAAGCGCGTCATGTTGGGTGTCTGGTCGTTTTTGCGACAGTTCATGTATACCAAGTTCGTTATCGTCACCGACGACGATATCAACGCCCGCGACTGGAACGACGTGATCTGGGCCATCACCACGCGCATGGACCCCAAGCGCGATACGGTGATGATCGATAACACGCCGATCGATTACCTCGACTTCGCCTCGCCGGTGTCCGGCCTGGGTTCGAAGATGGGGCTTGATGCCACGCACAAATGGCCCGGCGAGACCACGCGTGAGTGGGGCCGGGTGATCGTCAAGGATGAGGCCGTGACCCGACGGGTCGATGCCATTTGGAATCAGTTAGGAATAGATTGATGCGTGTGACCTTGCAGCCGTCCGGCGCCGTGCTTGAGATACGGTCCGGCGAGCGGATTCTCGACGGTGCCCGGCGCCTGGGTTATGACTGCCCGCAGAGCTGTCGCAATGGCAACTGCCATGTCTGCGCCGCGTTGCTGGTGGAAGGGCGGGTCGCGCAGGCCGGTGACGTGCGTGACCATGGCGAGTTCTACACTTGTATTGCCGAACCCCTGGAAGATTGTGTGGTGCTCTGGGATGGCGTGCTTGCGCAAGGAGAACTGCCGGTGCGAAAGCTGGCCTGCCAGTTGATCGAATGTGCCGAGATCGGCGGCGATGTCTGGCGTGTGCGCCTGCGTGCGCCGGCGGGCAAGCTGCCGCGTTATCACGCCGGCCAGTACCTGATGATCGAGCGCGACAGTGGCGAGAAATCGGCGTTTTCCCTGGCCTCGGCGCCCCATGCCGGGCGTGATCTGGAGCTGCATGTGCTGGTGCGCGAAGCCAGTGCCCAGCGTTTGATCGAGCAGTTGCAGCGCAACGGCATGGCGCGGGTCGAGCTGCCGTTTGGCGATACCCACCTGGCCCAGCTGCCGGATGGACCGCTGGTGTTGATCGCGGCGGGCACCGGCATGGCGCAGATGAACAGCCTGATCGAGCATTGCCGCTCCAGTGGCTTTCAGCACCCGGTGCACTTGTACTGGGGTGTGCGCCGGCCCGAGGATTTCTACACGCTGGAGCATTGGGAGGAGTGGAAGCAGTTGCCGAACCTGTTCCTGCACAAGGTGGTCAGCGATCTGTGTGGCTGGGAAGGGCGTTGCGGCATGCTGCACGAGGCGGTCCGCGAAGACATTGCCGATCTGTCGGGGGTGAGTGTCTATGCCAGCGGCTCGCCGGCGATGATCTATGCGACGCTGGACGCCCTGGTGAACGCCGGGATGGATGCGCATCAGATGCGTGCCGATGTGTTTGCTTACGCGCCCAGGCCCTAGTGCCCGGCGTTTGATTCTTCTGCACCTGTTCCATCGCCTTCGCGGGCAAGCCCTGCTCCTACAGTACGGCATCGATTGCAGATTTTGTGTACGACACAGAACTGTAGGAGCAGGGCTTGCCGGGACGCCGCATCGCCGCGAAGAGGCCCTCAAGACCGCCGAAGAATCCTCAGAAACGCACGCCGGCGGTGAGCATCGCCGCATTGAACCCCAGCAATACCACCTCCGTCGCCACCGGCCCGTAATGCGCGCCGACCGAAGGAATGATCACGGGCGCAACGCCCAACTGGTTCAAGGGAATCTTGTCGCGATATTCACCTTTGTAGCCTTGCAGTAAGCCGCCTGTGACCTTCAGGTACACCGGATAGCGATCACTCTCGAAGCGTTTGCCCGCATAGGCGTAATACGAACGCTGGCTGAACGAGTTGCGAAACGTCGCCGCCCCATAAAGAAACCCCGAAGCGTCATTGCGTTCCAGGCCGATCAGGTCCTGGTGATTGTTGTGGTCCGGGTCCGGCGAGAAATGGCGGGTGACGACGCTGGTTTGCAGATACCAGAAGCCCTTGTCAGCCGCGTCCGAATCGTTCGACGCCCAGGCGCTGGGCACCAGCAGGAACAGGCACAAGGCCCGGATAAGGAGTGATGGGTTCATGGTCATTGGCCCCTGGTGAAACCGTAGCGATTGAAGTAGGCGGCCGTTATACGTAAGTCGAAATCGGGTTATCAGACCGCGGCCTCTGAAATGTCTGTAGGGGTTTTCCCGTACGCGATGTTTAGCTTATCGTTATACGATTTTGATATTTAATTTATTTGTTACAGAACATTAAGCTATATATCCATCGGACCACCGGCTTTGTATCTGCCAATCAACAACACAATGACCGACACCGTTCGCCACACGGACCGATCGTGCGAACTCGGGGCAAGACGCCTCGACCTTGGATTCAAAGGGGAGCGGTATGGGGAGCAACACGCAACAACGTTTGTACACGGCGATTTTGTCGGCACATTTGCTGACCGCCGCCAGTGCTTTTACCTTCAGTTCTACAGCTGCCGCCGAGGCGGAAACCGCCGAAGCGCCAAAGCTCGACACCGTTATCGTCACCGGCACACGCTCCCAGGAGCGTACGGCCAGCCAGTCGTTGTCGCCCATCGATGTGATCAGCGGCGACAGCCTGCGCAGCACCGGCTCGGATGAGCTGGGCACCGTGCTGGCGAAGTTGATTCCGTCCATCAACTTTCCACGTCCGAGCCTGGTGGACGGCGCCGAGCTGGTGCGCCCGGCGCAATTGCGCGGCCTCTCGCCGGATCAGGTGCTGGTGCTGGTCAATGGCAAGCGGCGCCACACCAGCGCCTTCGTCAACCTGGGCGGCGCAGTGGGCCGGGGTTCGGCCCCGACCGACCTGAATGCGATCCCGCTGTCGTCGATCGACCATATCGAAGTGCTGCGCGATGGCGCGTCCGCCCGCTACGGCTCGGACGCGATTGCCGGGGTGATCAACATCATCCTCAAGAACGCCGACCATGGCGGTTCGATCTCCAGCAAGTTCGGCGAATACAAGAAGGGTGACGGTATCCAGCGGCAGATCTCCGGCAACAGCGGGTTCGCCATCGGTGACAACGGCTACCTCAACCTGTCCGGCGAAGGCGCCGACAACGACTACACCAACCGTGCCGGTAACGACTACCGTCCCGCCAGCATCGGTTCCACCACCTATGGCCAGCAAGTGTTCCGCCAGGGTGAGCCGGCCACCGACGAAGGCAAGTTCGCGTTCAACTCGGCCTACAGCTTCAACGACGCCGCCGAACTCTACAGCTTCGGTGGCTACAGCAAGCGCCGGGGCGAAACCGCCGGCTTCTATCGCGCCAGCAATGCCTCGAACAACCTGCCGGCGATCTTCCCCAAC
>Ga0302202_10001502_pt1 | contig 28884 bp, 22 predicted proteins | sample II_Bog_N3_3_FD_194579 | JGI IMG/M metagenome (GOLD analysis project Ga0302202, IMG submission 194579) | Peat permafrost microbial communities from Stordalen Mire near Abisko, Sweden - II_Bog_N3_3 | ecosystem: Environmental > Terrestrial > Soil > Wetlands > Peat | place: Sweden: Abisko...
GTCTCGGCCAATTCGTCGGCGGGTGCGACGAACTCCTCCCAGAATGCCGGCCAGGCCACCTACGGCCTGACCAGCGCCAGCCTGCGCGGCCTCGGCGCAAACCGCACCCTGATCCTGGTCAACGGCCGACGCCTGGCGAACTACGCCACCGACGGCACCACGGTCGACATCAACTCGATCCCCGTCTCGGCCATCGACCGCGTCGAAGTGCTGAAGGACGGCGCCTCGGGCGTGTACGGCTCCGACGCCGTCGCCGGCGTCATCAACTTCATCCTGCGCAAGGACTTCCACGGCGTCGAGATCAACGGCCAGTACGGCCAGCCCACGCAAGCCGGCGGCGGCCACAGCACGAAGTACGGCATGGTGTTCGGCTTCGGCGACTTCGAGACCGATCACATCACGGCCATGGCGTCGCTCGACATCTCCAAGGACACGGCGATCTACGGTTCGCAACGTTCGTACGCCAACAAGGCCTGGTCGGACGACGGCCTGTTCGATTCGTCGGCCACGGCCACGGGCGCGATCCGCACGTACGACCCGAACATCGTCACGACCCACAACCAGGGTAGTGCGATCTACGCCGACGGCTCCGGCATCGGCAACATCCTCGGCCCGACCAGCGCGACGTCCACGGCGAACAACTGCGCGAGCAACGGCATGTCGTTCGACGTGAACTACAACACCTGCCGCTACAACCCGTCGCCGTTCGTGCCGCTGACCCCGGACATGGATCGCGTCAACGGTTCCGTCAACGTGCGTGGCCGCCTGAACCAGGACAACGAATTCTTCCTGGAAGGCTTCATCTCGCACACCAAGACGGTCGTCACGGAACAGGCTTCTCCGTACAGCGTTGCCTTCCTGGCCACGGACGGCGCGTTCCAGAAGGCCGGCGTGAACCCGGCCATCGTCATCAACCCGTCGAGCCCGTACTACCCGACCAGCTACATCGCCGCGTCGAACGATCCGGGCGTGCTGACGGCCTGCAACGGCGGACCGTGCCCCGTGACGGTCAGCTACCGTGCCCTCGACGGTGGCCAGCGCCAGCACACCGACGAGTCTGACCAGTACCACCTGACGACGGGCTTCACCGGCACGCTGCAGGGCTGGGACTACGACGCGACGTACAGCCACAACGCCAGCGTCGTGGCGGAAACCACGCAGGACGGCTACCAGAGCCAGCTGGCGATGGTCGAACTGCTGAGCGGCAACAACGCGTTCGACCCGTACTCGGCGCAGCAGACGCCGGCCCTGGCCGCCGCGATCCGCGCGACGAACTACGTCGGCAACATGATTCACTCGACGCTGTCCACCGACTCGATCGACCTCAAGGGCTCGCATGACCTGTTCGCCCTGCCGGGCGGTCAACTGGCCATCGCCGTGGGCGTGTCGTTCCGCAAGGAAAACCTCGACCTGAACCCGTCCGCGGCCTACCAGTCGGGCGACATCTCCGGCTATGGCGCCGCCGTGCTGCCGTTCAACGTATCGCGCACGTCGCACTCGATCTTCGGTGAAATCGACGCCCCGATCCTGAAGTCGCTCGAGGCCGACCTGTCGGTGCGCAACGACCACTACCCGAACGCGCAATCGACGAACCCGAAGCTGAGCCTGCGTTTCGTGCCGATCCAGCAAGTGCTGCTGCGCGGCTCGGTGGGCACCGGCTTCCGCGAAGCCAGCCTGCCTGAGCTGTACACGCCGCTGGCGGCGGGCACGACGGCGATCTTCGCCGACCCGGCCACGGGCATCCGCAACCAGTACACCCAGCTGGTGGGCGGCAATCCGAACCTGGTGCCCGAGAAGTCGCGTCAAGCGTCGCTCGGCATCGTCCTGGAGCCGTTCAAGGGGCTGTCGGCGAGCTTCGACTACTACCATATCCACATCAAGAACGACATCACGGGCCTCGACCCGCAGTTCGTCGCGGATGAGGCGTACGCCGGCAACCCGCTGTACACCGGCCTGGTCACGCGTGACTCCAGCAACAACATCACGCAGATCATCACGAAGAACGTCAACGTCGGCGCCATCACGACCGCCGGCGTCGACGTCGACGTGAAGTGGCAGTCGCTGAAGTCGTCGATCGGCCAGTTCAACGCCGAACTGAACGGCACCTGGATCCAGAAGTACGACGAGGAGACGATCGACGGCAGCACGCAGCACAGCGTCGGCCGCACGACGGATCCGAATGGCAACCCGATCAACGCGATCACCAACGGCGGCATCATCCTGCGCTGGAAGGCGCAGCTGACCGGCGGCTGGAACTACGGCCCCTTCGGCCTGAACGTGACGGACAACCTGCAGTCGGGCTACTACGATGCCCCGACCGCGATTGCCAATTGCGATCCGACGCAGGGCCCGGTCGATGCGACTTGCGGCGGCCGTCGCGTCGGCTCGTTCAGCACGTGGGACCTGCAAGGCCAGTACACCGGCTTCAAGAACCTGACGTTCCGCGTGGGCGTGAAGAACGTCGGCGACCGCAAGCCGCCGCGCGTCACGACCAACGGCACGTACTTCCAGGCCGGCTACGATCCGACGTACTACGATCCGCATGGCCGTTTCGTGTACACCTCGGCTTCGTACACCTTCTAAGCAAGGCGCCGACCGCCGGACTCCGGCTTCCTTGTGAAGCCGGACCTACGGAAGCTTGAAAGGCCGCTGCACCTCCGGGTACAGCGGCCTTTTTTCGTGTGCGGCGGCGCGCCGCCGCGAGCCTCAGCGCGGCGCCAGGCGGATCGCGCCGTCCAGGCGGATCACCTCGCCGTTGAGCATCTCGTTGGTGACGATCTGGTGCACCAGCTTCGCGTAGTCGGCCGGCGTGCCCAGGCGGCTGGGGAAGGGCACGTTCGCGGCGAGCGCGTCCTGCACCTCCTGGGGCATGCCGAACAGCATCGGCGTGCCGATGATGCCGGGGGCGATGGTCATGTTGCGGATGCCCGTCTTGGCCAGGTCGCGCGCGATCGGCAGCGTCATGCCCACCACGCCGCCCTTGCTGGCCGAGTAGGCCGCCTGGCCGATCTGGCCGTCGTACGCGGCCACGCTGGCGGTGCTGATCAGCACGCCGCGCTCGCCGGTGGCCTCGGGCTCGTTGGCGCTCATCGCCTCGGCCGCGAGGCGGATCATGTTGAAGCTGCCGATCAGGTTGATCGTGACGACCTTGGAGAACAGGTCCAGCGCGTGCGCGCCGGTCTTGCCGACGGTGCGCGATGCCGGCGCGATGCCGGCGCAGTTGACCAGGCCCATCAGCTTGCCCAGGCCCTGGGCGGCCTCGACCACGCGCCGGCCGTCGGCGTCCTGCGTGACGTCGCAACGCACGAAGACCTGCCCCAGTTCGGCCGCGACGGCCTGCCCGCGCTCCTCCTGCAGGTCCGCCAGCACCACCTTGGCGCCGTGGGCCACGAGCATGCGTGCCGTGCCCTCTCCCAGGCCCGAGGCGGCGCCGGTGACGATGAATACCTTGCCCGAGATTTCCATGCTTGCTCCTGTTGCTGGATTGACGTTAACGTAAACGTCAATTGTCGCCGGAATGGGCCGCAAGGCAAGCGGTGACGCGGTGCGGCGCGCGACAAACGAAAGCCCGCGACGTTGCCGGCGCGGGCTTGCGGGGTCGTGCGAGTGGAAGCTCAGTTCGCCAGGGCGGCCAGGGCGCGTTGCGTGATGTCGTCGACGCTGCCCGTGCCGCTGATCTTGCGGCAGCGCGGGGCGAGGGCGTCGCCCGTGGCGGCCCACTTCGAGTAGTAGGCGACGAGCGGCTCGGTCTGCTCGTGGTAGGTGTCCAGGCGCTTGCGCACGATGTCCTCGGCGTCGTCGGGACGCTGCGTCAGCGGCTCGCCGGTGACGTCGTCCTTGCCTTCGACCTTGGGCGGGTTGTTGTGGAGGTGGTACGTGCGGCCGGAGGCCGCGTGCACGCGGCGGCCGCTCATGCGTTCGATGATGGCGGCGTCGGGCACGTCGATCTCCAGCACCAGGTCGAGCTTCACGCCCGCGGCCTTCATCGCGTCGGCCTGCGGAATGGTGCGCGGGAAGCCGTCGAACAGGAAGCCGTTGGCGCAATCGGGTTGCGCGATGCGTTCCTTGACCAGCGCGATGATGAGGTCGTCGCTCACCAGGCCGCCGGCGTCCATCACCTGCTTGGCCGCCAGGCCCAGCGGCGTGCCGGCCTTGACGGCGGCGCGCAGCATGTCTCCGGTGGAAATCTGCGGAATGCCGTATTTCTGGCAGATGAACGCCGCTTGCGTTCCCTTGCCGGCGCCGGGGGCGCCCAGAAGAATCAATCTCATCGCTACTAGCCTCTAAGGTCGGAAATTCTTTTCGACGACAGGCGGCGCGCTGCGGCGCTGGCAGGCCTGTCCAATGGTGCCGGGTCTGCTCGGCAGAATATCATGCGCACCCTTGCAGGTCCTTACTGCACCAGCTTGGATCCCTCGGGGTAAACCGCCTCTTTTTATGGCGCGTTCCGGTCGTCCGTCAGTTCGCGGCGCCGGCCAGGAGCGCGCGTACGCGCGCCAGGTCTTCCGCGGTGTCGACGCCGCCTGGAGGCGCATGGGGCGCCACGTGCACGACGATGCGCTCGCCGTGCCACAGCACGCGCAGCTGCTCGAGCGACTCGAGTTTCTCGAGCGGCGCCATGGCCAGCGTCGGGAACGTGCGCAGGTAGCCGGCGCGGTAGGCGTACAGCCCGATGTGTCGCAGCGCGCCGATGTCCTGGACTCCGGCCACCGGCAACGCCGGACGGCCCGCGGACGACGCGTCGCGCCACCACGGCAGCGGCGCGCGGCTGAAGTACAGCGCGCGCGACCTGGCATCGAGCACCACCTTGACCACGTTCGGGTTCGCGAAGTCGGCCGCGTCGTCGATGGCGTGCGCGGCCGTGGCCACGACGGCGCCAGCGTCGGCCCGCAGCAGGTCGGCGCACTGCCGGATGAGCACGGGATCGATGAGCGGCTCGTCGCCCTGCACGTTGACGACGATGTCCTCGCCGTCGAGGCCCAGCAGCGTGCAGGCCTCGGCCAGCCGATCGCTGCCGCTGGCGTGGTCGAGGCGCGTGAGCACCGCCTCCACGCCATGCGCCGCGCAGGCCGCGATCACGCGCGCGTCGTCGGCCGCCACCACCACGCGCAACGCGCCGGAGCGCGTGGCCTGGCGCGCCACGCGCACGACCATGGGCAGGCCGGCGATGTCGGCCAGGGGCTTGTCGGGCAGGCGGGTGGACGCCATGCGCGCGGGCACGAGGACTGTGAAGCTCACGCCGGCCTGCCCTTCAGGGCACCAGCTGCGGCGCGGGGCTGGCCGGCGTCGCGAGCGGGCGCGCCTCGCTTTCCAGCATCACGGGAATGCCGTCGTGGATCGGGAAGGCCAGCTTGTCGGCGCCGCACTCGAGTTCGACGAGCCGGCCGTCGGCGTCGCGGCCGGCTTCGAGCGGGCCCTTGCAGAGCGGGCACACGAGCATGGCGATGAGGCGGTGGTCGAGGGTCATGATGGCGATGCCGGAGGCCCGGCGTGTGGGTGAAGGTGTCAGCGCGCGTCGAGGGCCTCGCGAAGCGCGAGCGCAAGGGCGTGCGGCAACCCGAAGTCTAACGTGGCGACCCACACTCGCGTCGTACCGGGCGCGTGCGACGCCAGCTTGACGGCGTCCTTCTCGGTGACGACCACGTCGGGCGTGCCGGCGCGCCAGGGCAGCGTGTCGAAGGCGGCGTGGTCGGCCAGCGGCAGGCGCGTGATGCGCAGGCCTTCGGCCTCCAGCATCGCGAAGAAGCGCTCGGGGTCGCCGATGCCCGCGGCGGCCAGCAGCGGGCGTCCGCGCAGTGCGTGCAGCGCCTCGCGCGTGGCGGGCGCGCCGCGCGCCCAGTCGGACAGCGCGACCGCGCCGCCGAGCCCGCGCACGGCCTCGAAGCAGCGCTCGCGTGGCGCCGGCAGCGCCCGCGCGGGCGGCGCGGGCCAGCGGCCGTTGACCAGGATGAAACGGGGCGGGGTATCGGGGGAGGACGGCCAGATCGCCTCCGCGCGCTCGCGCAACGGGCCCGCGGGCAGCGTCCGGCCGTTGCCGATGCCGCGGCCGTCGAACACCACCAGCTCGACGTCGCGCGGCAAGGCATGGTGCTGCAGCCCGTCGTCGGCGATCAGCACGTCGACGGCGGGATGGGCCGCGAGCAGCCGCAGCGCAGCGTCGCGGCGGCGGCGGCCGACGGCCACCGGTGCGCCGGTGCGCCGGTGCATCAGCAGCGGCTCGTCGCCGAACGCCGCGGGCGTGGCGGCCTGCGGCGGCGTGTCGGCGTCCAGCAGCAGGACGTCCGCGTCGGCGCGACCGTGGCCGCGGCTGATGATGCCCGGGTTCAGGCCCCAGGAGCGCAGCAGCGCTGCCAGCGCGATGACGGTGGGCGTCTTGCCGGCGCCGCCGACGATGACGTTGCCCACGACGATCACCGGCACGGCCAGCGGCTGCGCGCGGGCCCGCTCGCGGCGGCGCGCGGCCACCGCGCCGACGAGCCAGGCCAGCGGCAGCAGCAGCGCCGTCAGCGGCGTCAGGCGAGGGCGCCACCAGTGGCGCTGGACCAGCGTGCCGAACGCGGCAGGCGCCAGGCTCAAGGGGCGCCTGCGGCGGCGCCGTTGTCGGTCTGCGCCGCGAACGTCATGCGCGAGAGGCCCACGCGGCGCGCCGCGTCCATCACGTTGATGACGGACTGGTGCGTGGAGACGGCGTCCGCCGAGATGATCAGGAACGGATCCTTGCGCGATTCGGCCGCGGTGCGCAGCGCGGCCGCCAGCGCATCGACGTTGCGGCCGTCGACGGCCTGGTGGTCCACCGTGTAGCGGCCGTCCGAGGACACCGCCACGATGATCTCGGCCGGCCGGTCGCGCGAGGCGTCGGCGTTGGCGCTCGGCAGCGTCACCGACAGCTCGGTGAACTTCGAGTAGGTCGTCGACAGCATCAGGAAGATCAGGATCACCAGCAGCACGTCGATGAACGGGATGAGGTTGATCTCCGGGTCTTCCGGACGAGGCTTGCGGAAATTCATTTCGGCGTGCCCGGACGCTGCGCCGAGACGCGCATCAACTGGGTCAGCAACTGCTCGGAGGACTGCTCCAGCGTGTGCAGGTAGTCGTCGACGCGGCCGCGGAAGTAGCGGTAGAACATCAGCGACGGGATGGCCACGATCAGGCCCGCGGCGGTGTTGTAGAGCGCGGTGGAGATGCCGTGCGCGAGCTCCGCCGGGTTGGTGTTGCCGCCGCCCTGCGAGCCGAAGATCTCGATCATGCCCACGACCGTGCCGAACAGGCCCAGCAGCGGCGCCGCCGCGGCGATGGAGCCGAGCGCGTTGAGGTAGCGATCCATCTTGTGCGCCGCATCGCGGCCGGCGCCTTCGAAGGTCTGGCGCAGCTGCACTTCGCCCACGCGCGGGTCGACGGCGAGCAGCTTGAGGCCGGACGCCAGCACGCCGCCCAGCAGCGAGTTCTCGGCCAGCTTGGCGATGACGTCGGCGTTGGGCAGGCCGTTGCGCGTGACGGCGATGACCTCGCCGAGCAGGTAGGCCGGCGCGACGCGCGTGGTGCGCAGCGCCATGAAGCGCTCCACGATGAGCGCCACTGCGGCAATCGAGCAAAGAATCAGCGGCCAGATCGGCCAGCCGGCCTCTTGTACGATCTTGAGCAAATCAACCCCTTCGACATGTGACTGGAAGCGCCTCGGGCCCGTGGCCGGGTCGCCGGATGCACCGGCGGATTATGGCTTGAGAAGCCATGCGTCCATCCCGCGAAACCGGAGCGTCAAGGCGCAGATGATTGAAACACGACGTGACGCCGCCGCAGGTTTTCCAACCATCCACACGATCTGTGGAAAACTTTGTGGGTAACTTGTCCCGGCGGCCCCGCAACCCGCCAATTTCGGTGCTTGCGATTGGGTTGCTTAAAAATGAGGCAATAAAAAGTCGATGAAAATCAATCACTTGCGTGATAGTGACAGCGCCGTGACGGGGTTTCGCTCCTCGGCACACACACATGAAAATTGTGGAGTACCAGGGTTTTTCCCATCGTTTCGTGCTACGGAGGCATGCTGATGGCCGACCCTTTCGCGGTGCCGGGATTCGGCCCGTCCGGGGCCACGCCGACGCCGCCACGGCCCGCGGCCTGGAGCGTCTCTGCGCTGCTGCTGGCGGCCGGCGACGCGCTGTCGGCGCGCTTCGGCGCGGTCACCGTGCGCGGCGAGCTGAGCGGCAGCACGCGCGCCTCCAGCGGCCACTGCTACTTCACGCTGAAGGACGCCTCGGGTGGCGCCGGCGCGTTGCGCTGCGCGATGTTCAAGCGTGCCGCGGTGCTCAGCAACGTGCCGCTGCAGGACGGCCTTCAGGTGGAACTGCGGGGCCGCCTCGCGGTCTACGAGGCGCGCGGCGAATTGCAGATGGTGGTGGAGTCCATGCAACGGCTCGGCGCCGGCCAGCTCTACGAGGAGTTCCTGCGCCTGCGCGCCCGCCTTGCCGCCGAGGGCCTGTTCGACGCCACGCGCAAGCGGCCGTTGCCGCCGTTCGTGCGCACCGTGGGCGTGGTGACGTCGCTGGCCGGGGCGGCGCTGCACGACGTCGTCGCGACGCTGGCGCGGCGCGCGCCGCACGTGCAGGTGATCGTCTACCCGAGCCTGGTGCAGGGCGCCGACGCGCCGGCCGCGCTGGTGGCGGCGCTGGCGCAGGTGGAGCGCCGCAACGAGGTCGACGCGGTGCTGGTGTGCCGCGGCGGCGGTTCGCTGGAAGACCTGTGGGCGTTCAACGACGAGCGCGTGGTGCGGGCGCTCGACAGCCTGTCGCGCCCGGTGGTCAGCGGCGTCGGGCACGAGACCGACGTCACGCTCGTCGACCTGGTGGCCGACCTGCGGGCGGCGACGCCCACCGCCGCAGCCGAGTCAGTGGCCGTCGAGCGATCGGTCGTCATGGACGCGCTGAGCGCCGCCGCGCGCCGGCTGAGCGCGCGCGTGGAGCAACGCCTGCAGGCCCATGCCCAGCGCCTGGACACCGCCGCCGCGCGCCTGGCGCGGCCCGCGCAGGCGCTCGGCGCGTGGCGCCAGCGCGTGCAGCGCCTGGAGGCGCGGCACGCGGCCGCGTTGCGCGCCCGCTGGCAGGCACTCGCGCGCGCGCAGGAGGCGCTGGGGGTGCAGCTCGCGCGGGCCGGCGAGCGGGTGCTGGCCGCCCGCCGCGAACGCCACCGGGCGCTCGGCGCGCGCTTCGTGCGGGCGGCCGAACGCACCCTCACGCGCCATGCCGACACCCTGCGCCGCCACGAACAGGCGCTCGCCAACCTCGATCCGCAGCGCGTGCTCGAGCGCGGCTACACGCTGCTGGAGTCGCGCGACGGCCACGCGCTGGTGTCGGCCTACGCGCTGCAGGCCGGGCAGGGCGTGGTGGCCGTGCTGCACGACGGCCGCGCCAACCTGCGCGTGGAGGACGTGCAGCCCGGCGCGCCGGCCGACGACTGAAATGCAGGCCTATAGCCCCGGATCGCTGCTTGCTCCTGCGGCGGTGCCTACAATCCCGCGAGAGCGCGGGCCTTCAGGTCGGCCTCGCCCCGCCAGATTCAAACAAGCCAGAAAGGACAAGCCATGGAACACACCCTGCCGCCGCTGCCGTACTCGCATGACGCGCTCGCGCCGCACATGAGCCGCGAGACGCTCGAGTACCACCACGACAAGCACCACAATGCCTACGTGACGCAGCTCAACAACCTGCAGAAGGGCACCGAGTTCGAATCGCTGTCGCTGGAAGAGATCATCAAGAAGGCCTCCGGCCCGATCTACAACAACGCCGCCCAGATCTGGAACCACACGTTCTTCTGGAGCTGCCTGAAGCCCGCCGGCGGCGGCGAGCCCAAGGGCGCGCTGGCCGACGCGATCAACGCGAAGTGGGGCACGTTCGCCGCGTTCAAGGAAGCGTTCCAGAAGTCGGCCGTGGGCAACTTCGGTTCGGGCTGGACCTGGCTCGTGAAGAAGGCCGACGGCAGCGTCGACATCGTCAACATGGGCGCCGCCGGCACCCCGCTGACCACCGCCGACAAGGCGCTGTTCACGGTCGACGTGTGGGAGCACGCGTACTACATCGACCACCGCAACCTGCGCCCGAAGTTCGTCGAGACCTTCCTGAACTCGCTCGCCAACTGGGACTTCGCCGAGGCCAACTTCGCCTGACCTGGCGTCGTTTCTCGCACGCGAAAGGGCGGCCTCGGCTGCCCTTTTTCACGTCCGTCGATCGCTGGCCGACGGGCGCACCGAAACGGTTTGCGACCCGCGCGTTTCGGGGCGTCGTGCACGGGTTTGGTCTGTCAACCGGACGCGCAGCGGGAATTCCCGGTCGGGCCTTCGATTCCACCGTTGTTCATTCGGTGAAATGTGGTTGATCCCGATAGGGGGATGGCCTGTTTTTGGAGTATCTTTGCGGCCGTTGAGATCCATCCATCCCCGTCAAACTCAACTTTCCCCCTACCGGAGGTTTGTACATGCAAGTCAAGTTGAACGTCATCGTCGCCGCAGCCGTTGCGCTGTGCGCTGGCGCGGTCCACGCCGAAGACATCGTCGTGCGCATTGGCCAGGTCGGGCCCGTCTCTGGTTCCCAGGCCCACTATGGCAAGGACGAGCAGAATGGCGCCCGCATGGCCATCGACGACCTGAACAAGCAGAACTTCATGATCGGCGGCAAGCACGCCAAGTTCGAGCTCGACGCCGAAGATGACGCCGCCGATCCGAAGCAGGGCACCGCCGCGGCCACCAAGCTGTGCGACGAGAAGGTCAACGGCGTCGTCGGTCACCTGAACTCCGGCACCACCATTCCGGCCGCCAAGATCTACTTCGCCTGCGGCATTCCCCAGATCAGCCCGTCCGCCACCAACCCGGGCTACACGCAACTGGGCTACAAGACGGCCTTCCGTGTGCTGGCCAACGACAATGCGCTGGGCGCCGGCCTGGCGCTGTATGCCGCCGACGCCCTCAAGCTGAAGCGCGTGGCCGTCATCGACGACCGCACGGCCTACGGCCAGGGCGTCGCCGAGGTGTTCACGAAGGCCGCCAAGGCGCGCGGCATCGAGATCATCAGCGAGCAGTACACGAACGACAAGTCGACCGACTTCATGTCGATCCTGACGGCCATCAAGTCCAAGAACCCGGACGGCATCTTCTACGGCGGCATGGACCCGCAAGCCGGCCCGATGCTGCGCCAGATCGAGACGCTGGGCATGGGCAACGTCAAGTTCTTCGGCGGCGACGGCATCTGCACCGAGAAGCTGATCGAACTGGCCGCTGGCGCCAAGACGCTCAACAACGTGGTGTGCGCCGGCGGTGGCGCCTCCATCGAGAAGATGCCTGGTGGCATCGAATGGAAGAAGCGCTACGACGCGGCGTATCCGGGCGAGTACCAGATCTACTCGCCGTTCGCCTACGACGCCGTCATGGTGCTGGCCGACTCGATGAAGCGCGCCGGCTCGGCCGACCCGAAGGTCTACCTGCCGTTCGTCGGCAAGACGGACTACAAGGGCGTGACCACCACGGTGCAGTTCGACGCCGACGGCGAGCTGAAGAACCCCGCCATGACGTTCTACGCGTTCAAGGACGGCAAGAAGATCGCTCTGAACTGAGCCACCTCCGACGACACGAAAGAGCGCCCGCGGGCGCTCTTTTTCGTGGGCGGACGGTGTTTGTTGCGATTTCCGGAATGGTCTGTTGACGAAGCGCCGCCTTGTCGGGCTGCGCGATGGCCCGATGTGGGTTGCAAGCCCCCGAGACGGGGCTGCCTCGCAACCACCGGAAGACCCTCATGAAGACCACCGTTCTCGTCACCCTCGCCGGCATCGCCGCCGCGCTGTTCTCCATCGCCGCCCAGGCGCAGACGGGTCGCCCGTCGGCCGTGGAGGTGCCTGCCGCCGCCGACGCGCCGCACGCCGTCGAATCGGCCTACGGCAAGGCGCCGGGCTCGTATGCGCGCTACCTGATGCTCAATGGCGCGACGCGCGAGAACGCGCTCGTTGCGGCGCGCAACATCGACAACCCCGTCGAACGGACGACGGCGCGCCGCCTGGCCGCCAGCCGTGCCGCAGCGCACGACACTGCACCTCAGTGATCGCTCGGCACCGAGGCGGCGCGCGGGCGCGCGTGGTTCAATCGGGCCCATGAATCCGCGCCTCCTTCTTTCCGCAGTCCTGCTCGTCTCCGCGCTGCCCCTCGCACGCGCCCAACCCACCGCCGCGGCTTCCGCGCCCGGATCCCCGGCGAGCGCCGCGCATTCGGGCGCGGCGCACGTCGAGACGATGCGGCGTACGCATCTGGTGCGGCTGCAGGAGCACCTGGAAAAACCCGAGGAGGAACTGCACCGCACCTGCCGCTTCGAGAGCGACATCGCCACGCTGCCGCCGGAGGGCGTGGTGGCGCTGACCTTCGACGACGGCCCGGAGCCGGGCCACACCGAGGCCATCCTGGCCGTGCTCGCGCGCCACAAGGTGCCCGCCACGTTCTTCCTGATCGCCGAGAAGGCCAAGGTCCATCCCGAGCTGGTGGAACAGGCGCGCGCGCTGCCTGGCGCCGTCATCGGCAACCACAGCTGGTCCCACCCGAACTTCCACGACATCCCCGCGGCCGAACAGGCCAAGGAAGTGGACAGTGCCGACGCGCTGTTGCATGCCGACCTGGGGCCGACGGCGCTGTTTCGCTACCCCTACGGCAACTCGACCTGCGAGACCAACGAACGCGTGCACACGCTGGGCTATCGCATCGTCGGCTGGCACGTGGACTCCTGCGACTGGGCGTTCGACGGCCCCGGGGGGCTCACCACCGCCGAGGCCTTGTCGTGCGGCGTACTGCCGGAGTACCGCCACGACTTCCTGGGCCACATCGTCGCCAGCGTGCGCGCGCACCGGGGCGGCGTGGTGCTGATGCACGAGACGCACGACATCAGCGTCGACAACCTCGACGCCCTGATCACGAAGCTGGAGGCGGAGGGGTACCGGTTCTCGACGCCGGCGGCGCCGGAGTTCGAGGCGTCGCTGCGTTAGCGCGCGCGCCTCAGTCCAGCAGGAACAGCGAGCACATCGCCACCGAGACCAGGCCGCCCGCAGCCACGATGGCCCGGCAGCGCAGCATCGGTCCGGCGATCTTGACGAGCGCGACGGTGGTCACCACCCAGGTGGAGAGCACCACCGCGGCCAGGAACAGGACCGGCTCGCCGATGAAATCGACCAGCAGGACGCCCGCCAGCGCGGCCGGCAGCAGCGCCAGCGCGCCGCAGCCTGCGTAGAACACCGCGTCGGGGAGGCCGGCCGGGCGCTGCTGGCCGGGCCGATCCTCGAGTTCCGTCATGTCGGGCATCTGGTCGAGCTGGTCGTACATGGCCGCCTCCTGTGGGAACGCGTGCCTCCATTAACGCGCCGCGGCGCGAGGTCGTCAAGTCCGGACGGGGGAAACACGGGCCTGCGTGCGCATCATTGCGCGGGCGCCGCCAATGCCGCATGCGACGCATGGATGGAGCGCGCGAGCAGGAAGGCCTCGAACTGCTGCGCCGGCATGGGCCGGGCGAACAGGTAGCCCTGGCCCATCGAGCACTGCATCGCGTCGAGATGGTCGCGCTCGGCCACGGTCTCGATGCCTTCGGCCACCACCTCCAGCTCCAGCGCACGCGCCATGTCGATGATCGCGCGCACGATCGCGGTGGTGCCGGGGCTCGCGAGCGCGTCGCGCACGAAGGACTGGTCGATCTTGAGCTTGTCGACGTTCAGGCGCTGCAGGTACGCGAGGCTCGAATAGCCGGTGCCGAAGTCGTCGATCGCCAGGCTCACGCCCAGTTGCTTGAGACGGTGGGCCGTGACGAGCACCTTGTCGGTCTCGCTCATCAGCACCGACTCGGTAATTTCCAGCTCGAGCTGGGCGGCGGGAAGCCCGGAGGCCCCGAGCGACTCGGCGACCTGGCCCACGAGGTCGCCGTGGCGGAACTGCAGGATCGACAGGTTGACCGCCAGCCGTGGCAGCATGAGGCCGGCCCGGCGCCATGCCGCGGCCTGCTGGCAGGCCTCGCGCAGCACCCAGGCGCCGATCTCCACGATCTGGCCGCCTTCCTCGGCCACCGGGATGAACTGGTCGGGGCCCACCGGGCCCAGCTCCCCGCAGTTCCAGCGCAGCAGCACCTCGGCACCGGCGAGTTCGCCGCTGCGCAGGTGGAAGTAGGGCTGGAAGTGCAGGTGCAGCTCGTTGCGCTCGATCGCGTGCCCCAGCAGCCAGCGCAGGCGCGATCGCTCGCTCGCCTCGACGTTCATCTGCGGGTCGTAGAAGCGGTAGGCGTTGCGGCCGGAGGCCTTGGCCCGGTACATGGCGGTGTCCGCGCATTGCATGAGGCCGTCGAAGTCGTCGCCGTCCTTGGGGAACATCGCGATGCCCACCGACATGGCCATCGGCAACTGGTGGCCGGCGATCGTCGCGCGGCGGTTGGACAGCATCATCACGCGTTCGACGGCCTGGGCGACGCTCGCCGCGGAGTCGACGTCCGGCAGCACGATGGCGAACTCGTCGCCGCCCTGCCGGCACACCGTGTCCTGGTCGCGCAGGATGCGCGTGAACTCGCCGGCCACGTGGCACAGCAGCGCGTCGCCGATGGCGTGGCCCAGGGTGTCGTTGACCTCCTTGAAGCGGTCGAGGTCGATGAACATCAGCGCCACCTTCTGCTGGCGCCTGTGGGCGGTGGCCAGGGCCTGCGTGACGCGGTCGCGCAGCAGCACGCGATTGGGCAGGCCGGTGAGCGGGTCGTGGTGTGCGAGGTGCTGCAGGCGCTCCTGGCCTTCCGCGACCGCGCGCTCGGCGGCCAGCAGGCGGTCGCGATCGCGCAGCTGCTGGGTCTGGCGCACCACCGCGCACACCAGCACCAGCACGAACAACACGCGCAGCGGCGGGCGCGCCTGCGCCGGCAGCCCGTCGCCCAGCGCGACGAAGACGGCGGCACCCGACATCACCGCCACCATCGCCAGCGGGATCTGCCGCAGCAGTGCCTCGCACAGCCGGTCGTGGCGCGTCGACTCGTCGCGTGCGGGCGACCACCGCGACGCGCCCCAGCCCAGCAGCAGTGCGAACACCGAGAACAGCAGTCCGGTGCTGTCGCCCGGATGCAGGTTGCCCTGGAGGAACTCGATGTTCCAGGCCATCCACACGGCGCCGTAGCCGCCCAGGCCACCCACCAGCGCGAGCGAGGCCGGCGTGAGGCGCTGGCGCAGGTGCAATTGCACCACGACGCCCGCCGCGGCGGCCGCGAACAGCATCACCGGGTAGGCGGTGGCGACGGCGAAGGACAGCGCCGAGGTGTTCTGCGCATGCGGCAGGTACAGCGCCAGCGTGAACGCCAGCACGGCCAGCGCGAAGCCACCGACATCCAGCAGCACCGAGCGCCATTGCGCGGGTGGCAGCTGGTCGCCGACCATGCCCGCGAAGGCGTACATGAAGAGGGGCCCGAGCAGCAGGGTCAGCAGGTTGGGAATGCCGGGAAACGGATTCCAGCCGATCCAGGCCAGGGCGTCCCAGGCGAGCTGGCCCGCCGCCAGCGCGCACAGGGCCGCCGCGAAGCGCCCGCGCACCACGCGCAACGGCGCGGGCGCGCAACGCGCTGCGCGCCAGGCCAGCCAGGCAGCGGCGCAGAACGCGGCGGTCCATTGGGCGCTGTCCAGGAAGGGGGCCCAGCGCGCGAACGGCTCGAGGGCGGCGAGCGTCCAGGCGACGGCCACGACCACGCCGCTCGCGAGCAGCGTGCGCGTGGTGTTCGTCTGTGGCATTCCTTGCGTCTGCATTTGCACCTGGATCTCGTGCCCTCTTCTTTGGCGGCGTCAGTTTGCCAGAGGCAGGGCGCACCGATCCCGAGAATTGGACTATGAAGGAATCGTATGGCGCGCGCACCTTAATTCATTGGTGCCTGCGCATTCCTGCTCGTAAGTTCGCTGCTGCGGATCCGCCGACGTGGCGGCCGCGATGCGTCCAAGGCTCCGCAGAGGGCCGCGGCGACGCCGTCGCCCAGGGGGTGGCGCGCATCGAGTCGCACTGCCCGGGACGCCGGGCCCACAACGACAGGAGACAAACCGATGAATCGAATGATCAATGGGCTGCGCCGCACCGTCGCGGGACTGGGCCTGCTGGCGGCCACGTTGCCGGCCCTCGCGGCCACCTTCGCCAAGGGCGCCGACGTCAGCTGGGTGGACCAGGAGGAGTCGTCAGGCTATGTGTTCCGCACCGCGTCGGGCACGCAGACCGACCCGTACGTGCTGCTCAAGGGCCTGAACGTCGACTCGATCCGCCTGCGCGTGTGGGTGAACCCGAGCGGCGGCTGGAGCAACGGCGCCGACATGCTCAACGAGGCCAAGCGCGCCATCGCGCAGGGCCAGCGCGTGATGGTGGACTTCCACTACAGCGACACCTGGGCCGACCCGTCGCAGCAGACCAAGCCTGCCGCGTGGGCCAGCCACACGGTAGCCCAGCTGCAGGCCGACGTCTACGCCCACACCAAGGGCATCCTCGACTATCTCAAGGCCAATGGCGTCACCGTGACCTGGGTGCAGGTGGGCAACGAGATCAACTCCGGCATGCTGTGGCCCGAAGGCAAGGTGAGCGGCACCACGAACTGGGCGACGCTGGCGAGCTATATCAACGAGGGCTATGCCGCCACGAAGGCATCGTTCCCGTCGGCGCTGGTGGTGGTGCACCTGGCCAACGGCTACGACGACGCCGACTTCCGCTGGTTCTTCGACGCGCTCAAGGCCGCCGGCGGCAAGTGGGACGTGATCGGCATGTCGCACTACCCTGCGGTGGCGAGCTGGTCGACGACCAATGCCCAGATCTACGCGACGATGCAGGACATGGTCTCGCGCTACGGCAAGCCGGTGATGGTGTGCGAGACGGGCATGTCCTGGGACCAGGCCGCGACCGCGAAAGCGATGATCGCCGACCTGGTGACCAAGACGCAGGCGCTGGGCTCCAACGGGCTGGGCGTCTTCTACTGGGAGCCGGAGGCGTATCCGAGCTGGCAGGGCTACACGCTGGGGGCGGTGAATGCGAGCGGGGAGTTCACGGCGGCGCTGGGCGCGTTCTGACGGCCCCTGCGCGGATCTGCGTTGCCGAACCCGCATGAAGCGGCAACACGTCGGCGGAGGCGGAAACGGGCCACGAGGACCCGTCTTGCCTTCGCCCATGGCGCAAGCGCGTCTGCTGCCTCGCGAGGCTAGGCCTGCAGGTTCCAGCGCTTGCCCACGTCACTGACGGCCGCGGCCGTGACCTTCTCGAATCCGAATGCGTTGCCGAAACCGGACATCCACCAGTTCAGGCCCGTGCCATCGGCACGCTGCGGCGATGGCAAGGGGACGGTGATGACGGCGCCGCTGGTGCGAACGTCGCGGTGCTCGTGGACGAGACGAGCGACCTCCGCCTGGATGGCTTCGGCAGGGTGAAGAGCTCTTGGCATCGTGTGGGAACTTGGTGGGCCGTTGGACGGCGTTCGAAGAGCGGGGCGCTCTTGCCGTCGGGGAATCAACGCCGCACCGAGTGCTGACCGGGCAGCCTTGGCTGCTCCAGGCGGTTGATTTGCAACGATTCTTGGCGGAAGGGGCGGGATTCGAACCCGCGGTAGGCTATTAACCTACACATGCTTTCCAGGCATGCGACTTAAACCGCTCATCCACCCTTCCGGGGTAGCCGGCTATTCTAGCTGATGAAATGAAGTCGCTGTCCAGCCCTCTGAAGGCAGCGGGGCGCTGACAGCGGCTCGGCGGGGCGATTGTTGCGGATCCGGGTCGCTCGCCGGCCGTTGTCGGCCGCTGACGGCCAATTGACATTGCGCGGAAACCGTTCGGCCCTACACTTCGCGCTTCGTCCGTTTTCCACCCGCCACGCCCGCCCTCCGAGCGGGCCTCGTGCCATGCTTCGTTTCCGCTTTCCGATCGTCATCATCGACGAGGACTTCCGCTCCGAAAACACCTCCGGCCTGGGTATCCGGGCGCTCGCTGCGGCGATCGAGAAGGAGGGCATCGAGATACTGGGTGTCACCAGCTACGGCGACCTGTCGCAGTTCGCGCAGCAGCAGAGCCGCGCCTCGGCGTTCATCCTGTCCATCGACGACGAGGAGTTCACGCCGGGCCCCGAGCTCGATCCGGCGGTGCTGAGCCTGCGCAAGTTCATCCAGGAGATCCGGGCCAAGAACACCGAGATCCCGATCTACCTGTACGGCGAGACGCGCACCTCGCAGCACATCCCCAACGACATCCTGCGCGAGCTGCACGGCTTCATCCACATGTTCGAGGACACGCCGGAGTTCGTGGCGCGCCACATCATCCGCGAGGCCAACAGCTACCTCGACGGGGTGGCCCCGCCGTTCTTCAAGGCGCTGATGGACTACGCCCAGGACGGCTCGTACTCGTGGCACTGCCCGGGCCACTCGGGCGGCGTCGCGTTCCTGAAGAGCCCGGTCGGCCAGATGTTCCACCAGTTCTTCGGCGAGAACATGCTGCGCGCCGACGTCTGCAACTCCGTCGAGGAACTCGGCCAGTTGCTGGATCACACCGGCCCGGTGGCCGACTCCGAGCGCAACGCGGCGCGCATCTTCAACGCCGACCACTGCTTCTTCGTCACCAACGGCACCAGCACGTCCAACAAGATGGTGTGGCACCACACCGTGGCGCCGGGCGACGTGGTGGTGGTGGACCGCAACTGCCACAAGTCGATCCTGCACTCGATCATCATGTGCGGCGCGATCCCCGTCTTCATGACGCCCACGCGCAACCACTACGGCATCATCGGCCCGATCCCGAAGTCGGAGTTCACGCGCGAAGCCATCGAGCGCAAGATCGCGGCCAACCCACTGCTGGCCGGCATCGACACCAGCAAGATCAAGCCGCGCATCATGACGCTCACGCAGAGCACGTACGACGGCGTGGTCTACAACACCGAGACGATCAAGGACCTGCTCGACGGCTGGATCGACACGCTGCACTTCGACGAGGCCTGGCTGCCGCACGCCGCGTTCCACGACTTCTACAGCGTCTACCACGCGATGGGCAAGGCCCGCGTGCGTCCGAAGGAGGCGATGGTCTACGCCACGCAGTCCACGCACAAGCTGCTGGCCGGCCTGTCGCAGGCCTCGCAGGTGCTGGTGCAGGATTCGCAGACCCGCAAGCTGGACAGGCATCTGTTCAACGAGGCCTATCTCATGCACACGTCGACGTCGCCGCAGTACGCGATCATCGCGTCGTGCGACGTGTCGGCCGCGATGATGGAGATGCCCGGCGGCACCGCGCTGGTGGAAGAGAGCCTGAAGGAGGCGCTCGACTTCCGGCGCGCGATGCGCAAGATCGACGCCGAGTTCGAGGAAGACTGGTGGTTCAAGGTCTGGGGCCCCGAGAAGCTGGCCGACGAAGGCATCGGCGAGGCCGCCGACTGGGTGCTGGAGGCCAACGAGAGCTGGCACGGCTTCGGCAACCTGGCGCCGGGCTTCAACATGCTCGACCCGATCAAGAGCACCATCATCACGCCGGGGCTGAGCGTGGACGGCGGCTTCGACGAGACCGGCATCCCCGCCTCCATCCTCACCAAGTACCTGGCCGAGCACGGCATCGTGGTGGAGAAGACGGGCCTGTACTCGTTCTTCATCATGTTCACCATCGGCATCACCAAGGGCCGCTGGAACACGCTGCTGACCGCGCTGCAGCAGTTCAAGGACGACTACGACAAGAACGCGCCGCTGTGGAAGATCCTGCCGGAGTTCTGCGCGGCGCATCGACGCTACGAGCGCCTCGGCCTGCGCGACCTGTGCCAGGCCATCCACGCGGTCTACACGCAGGGCGACATCGCGCGCCTGACGACGGACATGTACCTGTCGGACCTGCAGCCGGCCATGAAGCCCTCGGAGGCCTACGCGCGCATCGCGCACCGCGACACCGAGCGCGTGGCCATCGACGCGCTGGAAGGCCGCATCACCACCTCGCTGCTGACGCCTTATCCGCCGGGCATCCCGCTGCTGATCCCGGGCGAACGCTTCAACCGCAAGATCCTCGCGTACCTGCAGTTCGTGCGCGAGTTCAACGAGCGCTTCCCCGGCTTCGACACCGACGTGCACGGCCTCGTGATCGAGGAAGACAGCTTCGGCCGCAAGCACTACTTCGTCGACTGCGTGCGCGACGCCTGAAGTGACCGCCGCCGCCGACCACGTCCGCGCGCTCGCATCGCTCGAGCGTGACGCGCGGGCGCGGCCGCGCGACGCGCGCGTGCGGCTCGCGCTGGGGCAGGCGCTGCAGCACCTGGGGCGCCCGGTCGAGGCGCTCGAGAGCTACGAGCGCGCGCTGGCGATCAATCCGCAGCTGGGGCCCGCCTGGACGCTGCGCGGCCACCTGCTGCGCCAGGCCGGCCGGCTCGCCGACGCCAGCGTCTGCTTCAACAACGCGATCGGTTGCGGCGAGGACGTGCAGAGCCACCTGTACTTCCTCGGCGCGCTGGGCCTGGGCGCGCTGCCCGAGGCGGCGCCCGTCGCGTTCGTGCGCGGGCTGTTCGACGAGTACGCCGAGCGCTTCGAGGACGACCTCGTCGGGTCGCTGCACTACCGCGGCCACGAGCAGGTCTGCGCGCCGCTGGCGGCGCTGCATCCGGCAGACTTCGAATCGGCGCTGGACCTCGGGTGCGGCAGCGGCCTCGCCGCGCCCCTGCTGAGACCGCTCGCACGCCGGCTCGCGGGGGTCGACCTGTCGCCCCGCATGATCGAACGCGCGGCGACGACGCGGCTCTATGACGAGCTGCGGGTGGCCGACCTGCTGGCGCACCTGGCGGCGACGCCGGCGCGCCACGACGTGGTCGTCGCCTGCGACGTCTTCATCTACCTCGGCAACCTCGCACCCGTGTTCGCGGGCGTTTCACGCGTGCTGCTGCCAGGCGGCGTGTTCGCGTTCACGGTAGAGGAGGGCCAGGCCGAGGCCGGCTACGACCTGCTGCCCACGCTGCGCTACGCGCACTCGCAGCGCTACCTGCGCGCGCTCGCGCAAGCGCAGGCGCTGCGCGTGGCGCGCTGCGAGCGCGCGCCACTGCGCCAGGGGCATGGCGAGGCGATCACCGGCCTGGTGATGCACCTGGTGCGCGACTGAGATCCATTGGATCCTGCGACTGCGCGCAGGATGATTCGGAAAAATCCGATGGATCCTGCGACTGCGCGCAGGATGACTCGCCGTGCGAGTCAGTTGAGATGCGAGATCCGCACGCCCGGCGCCGGCGCGTTGCGGTTCTGCGTGTCGATCCCCGCGTCCGCGCGCGTCGGGTTCTGCTCGCGTTGCACCGCCAGGCCCACCGACATGATGTCGATGACCAGCAGCTGCAGGATGCGCGCCACCATCGACAGGAAGGTGGAGCTGTCCTCGGCGTGGTCGAGACCGATGCACACCGTGGCCAGGCGCGCGAGGCGTGACTGGCTGGCGGTGATCGCCACCACGCTGGCGCCGCGCTCGATCGCGATGCCGGCTGCGCGCACGAGCTCGGCGGTCTGGCCCGAACTGGAGATGAACACGGCCACGTCGCCCGGCGCCAGCATCTCGGCGGCCAGGCCTTGCAGCGAGGTGTCGGTCTGCGAGATCGCCGGGATGCGGAAGCGCAGCAGCTTGTGCTGGGCGTCGAGCGCGACGACCGCGGAATTGCCGCAGGCGAAGATCTCCACGCGACGCGCGCTGCGCAGCAGGGTGATGGCGCGGTCGATGGCCGCGGAGTTCAGCGATTCGCGGAAATGCACGATGGCCGAGATGGTGTTGTCCAGCACCTTGGCGCTGAGATCGGCGATGGGCTCGCCGCGTCGCACCTGGCTGCGCAGCACCGGGATCGTGCCGGTGAGCCCGGAGGCGAGCTTCAGCTTGAAGTCGGCCAGGCCCTCGAAGCCGAGCGAGCGGCAGAAGCGGATGACGGTCGGCTGGCTCACCTCGGCCTGCGCGGCGATGACGGCGATGGCGTCGTTGAGCAGCGAGCGCGGGTTGCCCAGCACGACGTCGGCCACGCGGCGCTCGGCCGGCGTCAGCGTGTCGCGCGACAGGCGCACGCGATCGAGCAGCGGGCTGGTGGAGCTGGTGTCGGGCACGTGCTCGGCCAGCAGCAGCGACAGGCCACGGAAGGCCGGGTTGTCGGCGGTCAGCACATAGGTCGGAATCTTCGCGAGCCACGCCGAGAAGCGGCCCTTGGCCTCGAAGCGGCTGCGGAACTGCGAACGTTCGAACAGCTCGCCCAGGCGCGGCACGATGCCGCCGCCGATGTAGACGCCGCCTGTGGCGCCCAGCGTCAACGCGAGGTTGGACGCGAAGCTGCCCAGCATGCCGCAGAAGCAGTCGATGGCCTCCACGCTGGCGACGTCGGACCTGGCGACCGCGCGCCGCACGATCTCGGCCGTGGTCAGGCGCTGGCCGCCCTGCGACGTGCCGGCAGTGAGTGCCTCGTGGATCAGCTCGATGCCGGGACCCGAGATCAGCCGTTCGGCCGACACATGGGGCAGGTGCTTCCAGGCGTGCTGCAGCACCTTCAGCTCGCGCTCGTCGTTGGGGGCGAAGCTGACGTGGCCGCCCTCGGTGGCCAGCGTCGACCAGCGATCCTCCGCGGGCACCAGGCCCGAGACGCCCAGGCCGGTGCCCGGGCCCAGCAGCGCGATCGCGCCGTCGGGCTGGGCCTCGCCGCCGCCCACCTGCACGCGCTGGCCCGGCTGCAGGCCCGGCAGCGCCATGGCCAGCGCGGTGAAGTTGTTGACGACCAGCAGCGTGGCCAGCCCCAGTTGCTGACGCACGCGCTCGATGGAGAACGCCCAGTCGCGGTTGGTCATCTGCACCGCGTCGCCGCTGATCGGGTTGGCGATGGCGATGGCGGCGTGGCGCGGCGACGCGCCCTCGAGGCCGCGCAGGTAGGCCTGCACCACGTCGGCGAAGCCGGCGAAGTCGGCGCAGGGAAACACCACGACATGATTGAAGTGGCCCGGCGAATCCTCGACGCAGAAGCGTGCGTAGGTCGCGCCGATGTCGGCGAGCAGTCGGGGCTCCGAGGCGGAGGCCGGTGACCAGGGGCTGTCTTTCACGACTTGGGTGCTTTCCGCGTTCATGCGCTGATTGTCGGGCCTGCGCGGCGTGTTTTGCGGCGCAGGCGCGGCCCGTTTCGCACGCAGCGGAAACGGTTCCATTGCCGGGGGGCTCGGCCGGCAGGCCTGGCGCGGCTACAAAACTTCTTCACGGTAAGTAATTGAGCTACATAAGTGTCTTGGGGTGAACCAGAACATGGACGCATCAAGTCGGTGCGACCCCCGTGTTTCTACCCGTGTCTCCAGCATCGAAATGAGGCGTTTAGCAGGTGAGACACCATTGCAAAGGCGTAAAAGATCGGTAAACTGCCGTCCAGAATCTGATGATCTAGTTTTAATACATCCGATTTTCGGCCCTCAACAAGTGATGGTCGTTTGACTACAAACACTTCGTATCGACCGGGTGCCGGCTCCAGGCAACCCGCAGAACTTAGGAGACAAGCTGGTGAACAACACAACGGGTAAGCGCTCGGCGACCGCTTTCAAGCTCAAGTCGACCATGGCATTCGCGGGTCAGGCCACGGCGGGGGCCCTCGTTGCCCTGGCCGCGACCGGAACCGTCTACGCGCAAGCGGAGCCCGCTGCCGCGGCCACTGCGCCGGCAAGCGCCGCTTCGGGCGCCGATACGCAGCAGGTCGTGGTCACCGGCATCCGGCGCGGCATCGAGGCCGCCATCTCGGTGAAGAAGAATTCCGACCAGATCGTGGAAGCGATCTCGGCCGAAGACATCGGCAAGCTGCCCGACACGACGATCGCCGAATCGCTGGCGCGCCTGCCGGGCGTCACCACACAGCGTGACAAGAACGGCAACGCCACCAACGTCAGCATCCGCGGCCTCGGCCCGGACTTCAACGGCTACCTGCTCAATGGCCGCGAACAGACCAGCACCGGCGACAGCCGGGCCGTCGACCTGAGCGTCTATCCGGCCGAGTTGATCGCGGGCGCCACGGTCTACAAGACGGCCGACGCGTCCCTGATGACGGCGGGCCTGGCCGGCACCATCGACAACAAGCTCATCGACCCGCTCGCGATGCCCGGACGCGTGCTCGCCATCAGCGCCGAGAAGACGGAGACGGGGCGCGGCGTCCCCGGCGAGCTCGGCCATGGCAACCGCTACGCGCTGACCTTCGTCGACCAGTTCGCCGACCGCAAGATCGGCATCGCGCTGGGCTTCGTGCACGCGTTCGGCCGCAGCAACCAGGTCGGCGCGGGCAACTGGGGCGACGGCGGCCATCAGGCCTTCGGTGCCAACGGCGCCAACCTGGGGACGCCCGACGCCACGGCCGCCAGCGGCTACGACGACGTCAACATCCCGGGCTTCGGCAGCGGCCTGAGCATGCAGAACACCCACCTGCGCGACGACCGCGACGGCATGGCCGGCGTGCTCGAATTCAAGCCCAACGCGAACTTCACGAGCGAGATCGACTTCTATCACGCCAAGATCATCACCTCGACGAAGAACACCTTCCTGAAGGTGGGCCTCAGCGGGATCCCGGTGACCGACGCCACCGTCGCCAACGGCACCATCACCTCGGGCACGTTCGCGCTGCCGGCGCCCGACAGCAACGCGGTCGGCGTCATCGTCGACAACGAGAACATCCGCGACGACGACACGCTGCAGTCGTTCGGCTGGCGCAACAGCCTCAAACTGTCCGACACCTGGAAGGCCGTGGTGGACGTGAGCCACAACTCGGCCAAGCGCATCGAGCACGACATCGAGATCTACGGCCAGATCGCCTCGGCCGACACGCTCAGCTTCACGACCCCCAACGGCTTCGGCGTGCCGCAGCTGACGCTCGGCAACGCCGCGGCGTACACCGATCCGTCGCAGATCATGATCCGCAACATGGGCGCCGGCTGGAGCGGCAGTCCCACCGCGGCGCAGGACGGCTATTTCAAGGGCCCGACCACGATCGACAAGATCGACGCCCTGCGCGCCGACTTCACGCACGACCTGCCCGACAGCCCGTTCTCCGACCTGCAGTTTGGCGTCAACGTCACCAAGCGCACGAAGGATCGCAAGGCCATCGAGGCTCTGATCGTGCCCTCCGACGGCTCGCTGAACGATCCGATCGCGTATCCGAGCGGCTCCTACGTGGAAAACAACGTCGGCGGCAGCGGGCTCAACCTGCTCACCTTCGATCCCACGGATGGCCTCGTTCCGGGCGCCACCCTGGAGAGCAAGTACAACGACGACATCCTGTCCAAGACCTGGAACGTGAAGGAGGACGTCAGCACCGCGTACGCCAAGCTCGACATCGACACCGAGCTCGGCAAGATCCCGGTGCGTGGCAACGTCGGCGTGCAGTACGTCTACACCCAGCAGCAGTCGTCCGGCTTCCAGGCCAACCTCGGCTCGGCCGTGACGCTGGTCGACCCGGCGACGATAGAGACGACCAACGGCACGCACTACCAGGACCTGTTGCCGTCGCTGAACCTGACCGGCGACCTGGGCAACGACATGCTGCTGCGCTTCGGCGCGGGGATCCAGATCGCTCGCCCGAACATGACGGACATGCGCAATTCGTTCACAGTGTCGGAGAACGCGGCGGCCACCTGCCTGAACGCCGACGGCGTGACGACCTCGACCTGCACGGTGCTGACCGGCAGCTCGGGCAATCCTTACCTGAAGCCGTTCAAGGCCAAGGCCCTGGACCTGTCGTTCGAGAAGTACTTCGCGAACAAGGAAGGCTACCTCAGCGCCGCGCTGTTCTACAAGAAGCTCGACACCTACATCGTCAACGAGTACGACTCGAACTACGACTTCACGAGCGCGGCCCAGCGCCTGGGCGTGAGCCCGTCGCCGACCTTCGGCTACCTGGGCCAGTACACGACGACCGTCAACGGCAGCGGCGGCAACCTGAAGGGCTTCGAGCTGACCGCGCAGGTGCCGTTCGGGATGTTCACCCACTACCTGTCGGGCTTCGGCATCAACGGCAGCTTCTCGGACACGACCAGCTCGGTGCGCACGCCCAACACGATCGGCCTGAATCCGACGCAGCCGGCGGCTGCCGGCACGATCGGGCTGCCGGGGCTGTCGCACCTGAACGAGAAGCTCATGGTCTATTACGAGCGTGCCGGCTTCAGCGCGTTCATCGCCGAGAACTCGCGCTCGAAGTACATCGGCAGCGTGGCCAACACCACGATCGGCGGCTACCCGACGCTCGTGTACGTGGAGCCGCAGAAGTGGGTCTCGGCCCAGGTCGGCTACGAGGTGCAGGACGGCTGGCTGAAGGGCCTGGCATTGCGCCTCGAAGGCAACAACCTGAACAAGCCGATCTACAGGGAAGCCAACTACGCCGGCTCGATCACGACCACCAACGCGACGGGCGCCTCGGTCGACCTGCGCCTGTCCTACAAGCTGTAGTCCGGCCGCCCCGCGCTGTCGTACAGTCGGTGCGGCAGTGCAGCCCCCGAGCCCTTGCGCGGCGCCTGCCGCCAGGGGTTCTTCAATTTTCGGCCGGCCGCCCAGGCGGGTTTCCGGCGAGGAGTTCCCTTCATGAATGAAGCCGGCAAGCTGGACGTCGTGATCGTGGGCGGCGGCACCTCGGGTTGGATGACCGCGGCGGCGCTCTCGAAGGTGCTGCGCGGCCAGTACGACATCACGCTCGTCGAGTCCGACGAGATCGGCACCATCGGCGTGGGCGAGGCCACCATCCCGATGATCTCGCTGTTCAACCAGATGCTGCAGATCGACGAGGACGAGTTCATGCGCGAGACGCAGGCCTCGTTCAAGCTGGGCATCGAGTTCGTCAACTGGGGGCGCCTGGGCGACCGCTACATCCACGGCTTCGGCAGCATTGGCCAGGAGGTGTGGACGGTCGACTTCCACCAGTACTGGCTCAAGCAGTACCTGGCGGGCAAGGCGCCGGACCTGGAGAGGTTCTCCATCAACACGCTGGCCTGCACGCACAACAAGTTCATGCGGCCGCGCATGGACCTGCCCAAGTCGCCGCTCTCCCACATCCGCTACGCGTTCCACTTCGACGCGGCGCTGTACGCACGCTACCTGCGCAAGTACGCCGAGGAACGCGGCATCAAGCGCGTGGAGGGCCGCATCACGCAGGTCCAGCAGCGCGAAGGCGACGGCTTCGTCGAGTCCGTGACGCTGCAGTCCGGCCAGGCGGTCAAGGGCGACCTGTTCATCGACTGCTCGGGCTTCCGGGGCCTGCTGATCGAAGGCGCGCTGAAGACCGGCTTCGAGGACTGGTCGCACTGGCTGCCTTGCGACCGTGCCGTGGCCGTGCCGTGCGTCTCGAACGGGCCGCTGACGCCCTACACGCGCGCCACCGCGCGGGGCGCCGGCTGGCAGTGGCGCATCCCGCTGCAGCACCGCGTGGGCAACGGCCACGTGTTCTCGAGCAGGTTCATGAGCGAGGACGAGGCGACCGCCATCCTGCTGGGCAACCTCGACGGCGCGCCGCTGGTGGAGCCGCGCGTGCTGCGCTTCCAGACCGGGCGACGCCACAAGTCGTGGAACAAGAACGTCGTGGCCATCGGCCTGGCGGGCGGTTTCCTCGAGCCGCTCGAGTCCACCAGCATCCACCTGGTCCAGATGGCCATCGCGCACCTGCTCACCTACTTCCCGAGCGCGGGCTTCGACGAGCAGGTGTCCGACCAGTTCAACCGCATGATGAAGATCGAGTACGACTGGGTGCGCGACTTCATCATCCTGCACTACAAGGCCACCCAGCGCACCGACACGCCGTTCTGGAACTACTGCCGCGAGATGGAGGTTCCCGAATTGCTGCGCGACCGGATGGCGCTGTACCAGGCGGACGGCCGGGTGTTCCGCGAAGGCGAGGAACTGTTCGCCAAGACCAGCTGGATCCAGGTGATGCAGGGCCAGCGGCTTCAGCCGCGTGCCTACCATCCGCTGACGGACCTGCTGGGGGAGGCGGAGATCGCCAGGTACCTCGACGAGGTGGCCGGCGTCATCGGTTCCTGCGTCGACGTGATGCCGACCCACGAGCAGTTCATCGCCGACCATTGCGCCGCGGCACCGATCCGCGGCAATTCCATCCCCCTCCAGGCAAGGAGACACTCATGAAGATCCTGTTGACCAGTCTTGCGCTGGCCGCCGTGGCCACGCTGCTGCCGGGCTGCGCCACGCGCGAGTCCGGCGCCAAGCTCACCTACGAGACCTCGCCCGCCGGGGCCACTTTGTACGAGGGCGGGCAGTCCCTGGGCGTGGCGCCGGTGATGCGGCACTACAACGCGGACGCTGCCGGCGGCCAGATCCGCACGCCCGAGGTGACGGCGGTGTGGCCAAGCGGCGCCAGGGCCTCGTTCTGGACCTTCCTGAAGGTGGGCGACGACAACGTCACCACCATCGCCCGTCCCGACAAGGCGCCCAACCTTCAGGCCGACCTCGACAACGCCCTGAAGTTCCAGAGCGCGGAGGATCGCCTCAAGGAACAGAACCGGCGCGACATCGCGCGCAGCTCGGCGCGTTGCCAGGCGCAGCAGCAGGGTGGCGTGGTGGCCGGCATCGACGACTGCAAGTGAGGTGAGGCTGCCGGCGCCTCGGGAGAGGCGTTGGGCGGCGGCCTGGCCGTTGCATCCGCTGCCCGGTCAGGGATTCGTCCTGGCCTTCGCAAGATTGGCCAGCACCGTGCCGGCGTGCGGCGCAACGGTGAACCGGAGCGTCGTCACGTGGTCGCGCACGTCGACGCGGACGTCGGCGCGCCGGTCTTCGAGCAGATTCCACCAGGTCGCGGGCGCTACCTCGGCGGGCAACGCCACGTCCACCTGCTGAGGCGTGTCGCCGTTGTTCGTGGCCGTGATGGCCCACTGCGTGAACGGCGCGGTGGTCGCCAGCGTGCGCGCCAGCACC
>Ga0302202_10001504_pt1 | contig 28875 bp, 34 predicted proteins | sample II_Bog_N3_3_FD_194579 | JGI IMG/M metagenome (GOLD analysis project Ga0302202, IMG submission 194579) | Peat permafrost microbial communities from Stordalen Mire near Abisko, Sweden - II_Bog_N3_3 | ecosystem: Environmental > Terrestrial > Soil > Wetlands > Peat | place: Sweden: Abisko...
CGTAAAAACTCCGCTTCGCATCCGTTTAGGGAAGGGCACGAGTTTCACTCGTGCCGTACTGCCGCAGAATCGACAGCGGCTTGCAGCCGCTGGGGGAGTGCTGCCCGGGGAAACACTGTTTCTGCAGCGTTTTCTTCCGAGGCCTCGCCAGAGTGATCGGCTCAGAAGCCTGCCGCCGCCGCTGCCGCCGTCGGGTGCAGGGCGACGATCTGATCCACGTTCGTCATCTTCAAGACCTGCTCCACGTGCCCGTTGGCGCCCGCAACGCGCAGCTCGCCGCCGGTTTTTTTCATCTGGCCCGCCGACATCACCATGATCCCAATCCCTGTGCTGTCGACGTTGCTCACGGCGGCCAGATCGAAAATAACCTTCTTCCGGCCCTCCTTCACGAGGTTCTCGACCGCCCATTCCAGTTGTTTGCAGTCCCTGCCGATGGTGATTCTTCCCGTCAATTCGAGGACCACAATGTCCGGTTGCACGTGCTTCGTCTGGATTTCCAGCATAAGCCAAACTCCTTATCCGAGTGCGGCGATCGTCTTCTGCGCCAATCCGAGGTGCCATCTTATGAGGGTAGATAGTGCAAGTCAAATGATGCATCACGTAGTTAGGCTTCTGATCTCGTCGGCATAGGCAACACAATGGCTGCCCCATCCTTCGCGCACTTTGCGAAGAGCCTGCCCTGAGCGGAGCCGAAGGGGTGGGATTCCACGAGCGCTGCGAGTGTGGATTTCCACGGGTGCTTCCCGTTGCAGCCCAAGCATTGCCTTGGCATATATAATTGCGCGCACGCATGCCTCTGATTTCCGGCACGAAACTCGGTCCCTATGAAATCGTCGCTCCCATCGGCGCGGGCGGGATGGGCGAAGTCTATCGCGCCAAAGACACGCGCCTCGGACGCGACGTCGCGCTGAAAATTCTTCCCGGCTCTTTCTCCGCCGAACCCGACCGCCTGCGCCGGTTTGAACAGGAAGCGCGCGCCGTGGCCGCGCTCAATCATCCCAACATCCTCGCTATTCATGACATCGGCCAGCACGACGAAGGTCAGGGTAAAAACTCGCCGTTTCTGGTCTCTGAACTATTGGAAGGCGAAAGCCTGCGCGCCGCGCTCGATCGCGGCGCTCTGCCGCAGCGCAAGGCCGTCGACTACGGAGTCCAGATCGCGCACGGACTGGCGGCCGCGCACGAAAAGGGAATCGTCCACCGCGACCTGAAACCCGAGAACATTTTCGTCACTAAAGACGGCCGCATCAAGATCCTCGATTTCGGTTTGGCGAAGCTGGTACAGAAGGCGGGCGCGGATTCGGACGGCGCTTCCGACGAAGTCACTCTCACCACCGAGAACACGGCGGCGGGCGTCGTCATGGGGACGGCAAGTTACATGGCGCCCGAGCAGGTGCGCGGCGAGGCGACCGATCCTCGCACTGACATCTTCGCGTTTGGCGCGGTCCTTTACGAAATGCTCTCCGGAGTGCGCGCTTTCCGCCGCGATACCCACGGCCGAAACCATGACCGCGGTTTTGAAGGACGACCCGCCGGATTTGTCCACGCCGTCGTCCGATCGTTCGTCCGACCGTTCCTCCGGCGCCAGTCGCCTCGTTTCTCCCGCGCTCGAACGCATCGTGCGCCGCTGTCTGGAAAAGACCCCGGAGCAGCGCTTCCAGTCGGCAAGAGATCTGTCATTCGCACTGAGTTCGCTCTCGGGGACCGAAGCCAGTTCGGCGGTTCGAGCCGCTGCGACGGCTGCATCGCGTCGGACGCCGCTCTGGCCCTGGCTGGCAGCGGCCCTGGCGCTGGTGGCCGTCAGCGCTGCAACCTGGTTCATCGCGCGGCGTCCTCAGCCCACCACGCGCATGCAGTTCGCGCTGGCGATGCCCGACGAGATGAGCATCAGCCACATGGCGTTGTCGCGCGACGGCTCCTTGCTCGTGTTCGTGTCGCCGGAAGAAAACTCGGCAATGCCCATGCTCTACTTGCAGCGCATCGGCTCCTCCAGCGTCACGCTTCTGCCCGGCACGCAGGGCGCGAGTTACCCCTTCTGGTCGCCCGATGACGCCTACGTTGGATTTTTCGCGAACGGCAAGTTGCAGAAGATCGCAATCGCCGGCGGCACGCCGCAGGTCCTTGCCACCGCATTGGCCGGACGCGGCGGCAGTTGGGGAAGCAAAGGCGTAATCATCTATACGCCGGACGCCGAAGGTTCGATCCAGCGCATCAATGCCGATGGCTCGGGAATGGTGGCCGTTACCCAAGGCATTAGGACCAAAGAGGATGAAACCCACCGCTGGCCCATGTTTCTGCCCGATGGTGATCATTTCCTGTTCTTAGCTGCTAAGTTCGGAAACCTCAAGGATGACCAGTCGAGCGGCATCTACTTTAGTTCTCTCGAAGGTAAGGAGAGAAAACTTGCTGCCCTCTGCAGATCGAGTTTTGGCTACGATGCCCACAATCTGTTTTATGCGGATGATCAAAGGCAGTTGGTGAGCGTTGCCTTTGACTCTTCCACCGGCACTGTCTCGGGGAGTCCAACCGTCCTTGCGAATGCGATTGGATACCAACCCTCCACTGTTTGGACGGCCCTCACCGTTGCGCAGAATGGGACGTTGATCTACAACACCGACGTCGGTGCGGCGGCGCGGTCCGCGCTTACCTGGATGGATCGGTCCGGCAAAGAACTGGGCCGCATCGGCGATCCCGCGATCATGGCGAATCCCACGCTTTCTCCCGACGGCGCCCGCGTAGCGGTCGATATCAGCGACCAGAAGGCGAATAACGTCGATATCTGGATCGAAAGCACCACTGGAGCCGGCAACTCGCGTTTCACCTTTGACCCAGCGGAAGAAGCAGTGGGCGTGTGGTCGCGAAATGGCGGCACGGTGGCGTATCGCAGTGACGCCGACGGCGCGAGTCTAAACCTGAAGTCGGCAACTGGCCTGGAGCCGGAGAGGAAGAGGTTCACCATACCCCCTTCCATCAACGACGACATTATTCCCAATTCCTGGTCTTTAGACGACCGTCAGATTCTGTTTACGCGTCAGGGTGCGTCCGGCAAACATCTGGAATTACTACCCGTGGCTGGCGGAGAGCCAACCCGGTTTCTCACCAGCAACAGCAGCGAGGACAACGGTCAGATTTCTCCCGATGGAAAACGGGTTGTATACGCTTCCGACGAGTCCGGTGTGTGGGAGATTTACGTCACCTCGTTCCCCGGTGCGGCGGGAAAATGGCAGGTATCCCGCGGCGGCGGCACCGAGCCCCGCTGGCGCGGAGACGGCAAGGAAATTTTCTACATCGCTCCCAGCGGAATGCTGACGGCAGTTCCCGTCAACGGCGAAAATATTTTCGCCACCGGAACGCCCGCGCCTCTATTCCAAATCCACGGCCGCGCCCCGATTTCCTCCACCGATGTTTTCACTTACGACGTGGCCAAAGATGGACAGCGTTTTCTCGTCAACCGCTACGTGAAGCCGGAACATGTCGCGCCCTTGACTATCCTGCTGAACGCTGCGGTCGGCGATTCGCGTTAACGCAACAATCCCGCAGAGGCGCCGTTCCGGCCTAATGTATAGTGTTTCAATAGACATTGCACTTGGCCAGTCTGAACAAGCGGAGATACGACGATGAAGAGCAAAATCCTCTCGGTAGCGGCGGTTGTTTTGGCAGCGATGCTGGCGCAGTCGCTCGCCGCTGGTTCCGGCGGCAAAGCTGCCGATGATCCCAATGCAAAAGATCAAGCTTCCTGGCAGCGCGATCTGCTCGCCTGGCGCGCGCAGCGCGCAACCAACCTCCAGGCTCCCGAGGGCTGGCTTTCCCTGGTCGCCCTCGGTTGGTTGCAGGAAGGCGACAACACCTTCGGTTCCGCCGAAGACAGCCGCGTTCAGATCGCGGGCAAAGCGCCGGCTCACATTGCAGTCGTGCACCTGGAAAAAGGCGCGCTGCGCTTGCTGCCTCCCGTCGGAGGTTTCCCCAAAGATCTCCTGTTAGACGGCCAACCCGCGAAGGAGCAGGTTCTGTTTGCCGACGATGCCGACAAGCCCTCGAAGCTCACGATCGGCACGATCACCGTCATTGTGATCCACCGCGACGACCGATTCGCCCTGCGCGTCAAGGACCTGCAAGCCCCGACCCGTACCGCTTTTCACGGCTTGCGCTGGTATGAGCCCAACCCCGCCTACCGCGTTCATGCGCGCTGGATTCCGTACAATCCGCCCAAAACGCTCGACATTCCGACCGTCCTCGGCACCACCACACACATGCCCGCCCCCGGCGCGGCCGAATTCACGATCGACGGAAAAGTGGTCCGGCTGGAGCCCGTGCTCGAAGATCCGAAAGCGACGGATTTGTTTTTCATTCTTCGCGACGCCACCAGCAAGACCACAACCTATGGCGCGGGACGTTTCCTCTACACCGATTTTCCCGACCATGGCTTGAATCAGCCCGGCGAACTCTGGCTCGACTTCAACCGATTGTACAACCCGCCATGCTCCTTCACACCGTACGCAACCTGCCCTCTGCCTCCGCCGCAGAACCGGCTCAGCGTGCCGATTCCAGCCGGTGAACAGCGCTACCACGATTGATCGGAGATAATGTCTGCTTAGGAATCGGTTAGCATTTCGATGAATCTGGGGAGTCCCACATGAGATGGCTTTTGATCCTGCTTGCGGTTTTCGGCATCGTCGTTTCTTCGCTCGCCTTGCGCGAGCATTACCGCACTGACCCTTCGCCGTGCAGCATCAACGAGAAGTGGGACTGCGGCATCGTCAACCACAGCCCCTACGCCACACTCCACGGAATTCCCGTTGCCGTGATCGGCATCGCCGGATACCTCCTGCTCGGCGCCCTGGCCTTCGGAAAGAAATACTCTTGGATGCTCCCGTTCGTCACAATCGCAACGGTCTTTGCCATCCATCTGGCGGATATCGAAGCCTTCGTCCTCGGAGTCTGGTGCATCTACTGCGCCGCGTCACTGGGTGTGATCACACTGATGACCGTTTTGGTCATCGGCAAAGTCATCGCCGATTCCACGCCGCGGGCGCGCTAGGGAAACTCTGAGTAAGTCCCGGTTTCCCCCGTGCACCCCTGTGTACCCTGTGGTTTATGCCTTTTGCCGCCACTTGATCGGAGTTTTCTAGGTCCTTATTGACCCGGTCCCATTTTCCACGCGATCTGCCGCATCATTCCCGTCAACACCACCGCGTCGTTGGCATTCAACTTCAAACGCCGCACCAGCCGCCGCAACTTTTCTTCCCCCGCCACCGCCTGCGGCTGGATGTACTCCGAGGTGCTCAGAACTTCAAACAGCAATTGCGTCAACCGCTCCACGTCGGCCGATTTCGCCGCAGCCTTTTCTTTCTGACCGGGCGCGGCTTTTGCCGCCGCCGTCTTCCGTCCGCGAATCAACTCATACAGGCAGACTGCAACTGCCTGCCCCAGATTCATCGAACCATGCTCTTCCCGCGTTGGAATCCGCATCGCCCAGTGGCAATGGCTCATCTCGTCGTTCGACAGCCCATATCGCTCCGAACCAAAAAGTAGAGCCACCGGCCCCGTCTTCAGTTGACGCTTGATCGCCCGCGCGCCCTCCTCCAACCGCAGCAGCCGATGCTGCAAATCGCGCGGCCCGGCGGCGGTTGTCCCCACCACCAGCCGGCAGTCCGCGATCGCTTCGGCGACGGTCTCGAACTGTTCCGCCTTTGCCAGCAACCCCGCCGCGCCCACCGCCGACCGCGCCTCCTGAAACGCCACTTCATAAGGATTCACGACGCGCAATCGCATCACTCCAAAATTGCTCATGGCGCGCGCCGCCGCACCAATGTTCAGCGGATTTCTCGCCGCGACCAGTACCACGCGAAGATGGTCAAGAACACCAGCCATGATTTGAGAATTCTAACGGCATTGAGTCATTGAGTCATTGAAACATTACCTCAATGTCTCAATGCCTCAATCCCCCTGCGACCATCCGCTCTTGCCGAGCATCCAATTATCAGTGCTGGGTTGTCAGTGCTAGGATAGAAGCTCCGCCTTTGGAGACCAAACGGTCCACGGCGCGAGAGTTTATATTTCACTCAAAGTCTACTGAGAAAGCTGGAGGATGAATGGCAAGCAACGCCCTCGTCGAGGTCACCGACGCAAATTTCGATGCCGATGTGTTGAAGTCCGATAAGCCCGTGCTGGTCGATTTCTGGGCCGCCTGGTGTGGCCCCTGCCGCGCCATCGCTCCCATCGTCGAAGAGCTCGCCGGCGAATATCAAGGCAAAATCAAGGTCGGCAAAATGGACGTCGATCGCAACGCCGCCACCCCCATGCGCTACAAAGTCACCGGCATTCCCACCCTGCTGGTTTTCAAAAACGGCCAGGTCGTGGAACAGCTAGTCGGCTACCGCTCGAAAGACGACATTCAGAAGGCGCTCGACAAGGCCCTGCTCTAGGCTAAGCGGTCGTTTGGAGGTCAGAGGTATGAGGTCAGATTGCAGAGGTAAAAACCTGTGAATTCAGCCACGCGGTGTGCCAAAGGGTTTTAACCTCTGCAATCTGACCTCTGACCTCTGACCTCTGCAATCCGATCCACCTCGCAACGGTCGCCTCAGTACTTCCGCAGCACCCCAATCACCCGCCCCTGAATCTGTACCGAAGCCGCCGGCACGATGATCGGCTTCATCGCCGCATTCGAAGGCTGCAAGCGTATGTTCTCTCCCTCGCGAAAAAACCGCTTCAGCGTCGCGTCGGTCGATTCGATCAGCGCCACCACAATGTCTCCGTTGTGCGCCGTTTTCGTTTTCTCGACCAGCACGTAGTCGCCATTGAGAATCGCTTCGTCCTGCATCGATTCCCCGCGCACTTCGAGCACAAAAACTTCCTTCGAACGCACAAAATCCGCCAGCGAAATCGTCTCGTTGTGCTCGACCGCTTCAATCGGTTGCCCTGCCGCAATCCTCCCCACCAGTGGCAAAACCACCGCCGTATTCACCGCCATCGACACCTTCAGCTTGCCCTTGGGAGGCAGCAGATCAATCGACCGGCTGCGGTTGTAATCCCGCGTCAGCAGCCCCTTTTTCTCCAGATTGGTGACGTGCTTGTGAACCGTGGCCAGGGAAGTCAGCCCCATGCCCACCTTGATCTCTTCAAATGAAGGAGAGTACCCATTCTCCGCCACGAAGCGCGAAATAAAGTCATACAGCTCGCGTTGCCGCCGAGTGATCGCCATGCCGGCAGCATAGGCGAATGCTTGGCGAATGTCAAGAATCCGTACCTGGATCGCCAAGAACTGAATCGCGAAGAACTGGATCGCCAAGAGAATGATCGCTAAGGGATGATCGCCAAGGCAGTGATTGCCAAGCGAATGACCGCTAAGGCAGCGATCTCGCAGGGATGAAATATGCTCCGGGAATCTTGCCGTCCAACGTGGCAAGAACGGCTCCGTGGCTGGCGGCAAGCTGCACCAAATGACCATCGGTCGTCTGCCTGGCGGTCTTCACCCAGGCCGGAAGGCGAGAGATGTCCTGATCGTCGGCAACAAACAAAAAACGGGGTTTGGCGCCCTGCTTGATCCGAAGCAAAAGAGTGCGGGCCTGGTGGACCGTGAAACCATAGGCCGGAGCCTGCACCAGCACCCTTACAAATCCCAGTTCCGTGATCGAACACGTAGCCAGCGGAGGGAACTGTTGGGACCGCAGCCAGACGCCAACCCGATCATGGAATTCATGATGCGCCAATCCCAGCGCCACCAGCGCGTTCACGTCGAGAAGATATGTCATCGGCCTAGGGCGGCAGGCACTTTAGCGCGAGGATTAGGGAAACTCTGCCAGGATTTCCGCTACCTCTTTGCTGCTAAGCGTGGGCGCTCCGCGACCCGCACTCAGTACCGGAAGCCGGGTTAGAGGGTCGCGCACGATACGGGCCGTGAGCGCGCGCTTCTGGTGCGGCGTCAGCACAATGCGCCCCGCCTCGATATGCGCGTCCAGCGGGTCCCCGGCGCGAATGCCCAGGCGGCGGCGAATCGGCCCCGGAAGAACCACCTGGCCTTTGGTCGAAACCTTAGTCACCATAGTAAGAATATCTTACCACAACTAGCGTCAATGGCTGACGCGCTCGGCGATGAGTTCCCGTGTTATGACAACAACCGAAGCGGCTGAGACCAACAGTGCGGGCTACCTCAAGTTAACTTGGTTGGGCCTTAGGTAACTTTGCCCGCCGACACATTGAGAACATGATCCTATTACGCACTCGACCCCAACCGAGCTCGACGCGGGTGATTTCATGAAGTGGTCAGAAGAGTACGTTACGGGCATCAAGCGCATTGACGATCACCACAAGGCGCTGTTTGAGATGTCGGAGGTCTTTCGGGATGCCCTTAGTGAAAGACGCGGAGAACGCGTCTATGGCCTCTTCCTGAAGTCGCTTCGCGCTTATGCCTGTGCCCATATTGGCTTCGAAGAGGGCTGTATGGAACGATGTCAGTGTCCGGCGGCCCAACAGAATACTCAAGCGCACACAAAGTTTCTCCAAGGCCTGTCGCTGTTCGAGGAGCGTTACACGATGGTCGGCTTTGAACGCGCGGGCGCTTACCGCGTCGTGGACTTCGTGGACCAGCGGCTGGCTGATCACATTTGTCGCATCGATACGCAACTCAAGCCGTACGCGCAGGGCTTATAGATTTACATCGTTTAGCGGATTTCTGCAGGGCGCTGCATTGATTTCACCCCTCACCAGCCGGAATGACTGACGAAATCAGCCAAGCGCTCATTGACCCTCAATGCAGCCGCCTTGCGCCCCCCACCGCCCCCCATCGCCCCATCCCTCACCCCTCCAGCCGCCCCAGCAACTTCCGCCCCCGCGCCTTCATCGCCGCCGTACCTGTTCGAGTAGCCTGGCGCAGAATCTCAATCACTCCCGGTCGAATACTCGGGTCGTCTTCCGCCAAGTCAGCCAGCCCTTGCAGCGCGAATGTCTTCACAATGGAGCTGCGGTCTTCCAGATATCCGACCAGCAAAGCAGTCGCCAGATTTCGTTGCTTGGGGTTGAGCGCCAGCCTCGGAACCATCGCCGCCAGATGCCATCGCAGTTCCTGTTGTTCGGTCTCCGCCATCAACCCGAGCAGTTCCCCCTTGTAGGGCTGGAGTAACTCGCCTTTCTTCCGCGTGACCTTCTCGGCCGCGTCCGCCGCCCGCATTCGCACCAGCGGATCTTCCGACCACAGCCCCGCAATCAGTTCGGAGAAAAGCTCCGGCGCCTCGGCGACCATCGCCGCCACTTGGTCCGAGCGCCCAATCATCCGTCGATCTCCGCCTTGCAAGAGAGAAAGGATCTGTTTTCGAGGCATTGCGTCCTACTCCGCCCGCGCCCAGCCCTAACCACCTGTTGACACCGCTGCTAAAATAGTAACTAGGTCAAAGACCGCGAACTAACAGTTCCTTGACAACTTACTCCGGGCACGAAGAGTGGCGAAAGTGCCGCCAAATTAGCTGCTAAGTCTATTGTTATCAAGATTTTGCCTCTAACCCTAGTCCGCTCAAGATTTTAGCGGGAATTGTTCTCTAAAATCTTGATTCTAATAGACCGGCATAGGGGGGGGGTACCCCATCTGGGATCGCAACTTACTCCGCTGTAACTCCCTTTAAGAACGCATGGTAAAAATCCACGCCCCGGGCAAACGACTCGACGCCGATCCGCTCGTCTTTTCCGTGTGCGCGAATGTCGTCGCGGTCATATTGTTCGCCGGACACGCAGTAAGTCGGCATTCCCGCGGCGTTCGTGTAGACGCCGTCTGACGCTCCCGTGGCCATGGTCGGAAGCACCGGAATCCCCGGCCACATTTGCGCCACGACTTTGTCGAGCGCATCGAACACTTCTTTTCGCGGAGCGGGCGGAACGAAACTGTGCCGGTCGGACCCGTGATCGAGAAGCTGATTGTCGTTGTCGCGATACTGCACTTTAACTTTCCGATCGGCCACAACTTTTTCCAGCGTCAGCCGGATCTCCTCCAGCGAATGTCCGGGCTCGATGCGGCAGTTGATGTTGGCCTGCGCCATCTGCGGCAGCGCGTTGTTAGCATGGCCTCCGTTTAAGCGCGTCGCCACGCAGGTGGTGTGCATGGTCGAGTTGTCCAGCGGATCCTTCGACAGCCGCGCCACCGCCTCCATATCGGGAGGAGTTTTCAGCATCGCCTTCAGATCGGCCGCGCGTTCCGGCGTTGCGATCTTTGCCTGCCGCTCGTAAAACGCGCGCGTGATGTTGTTGAGCTCGAAGGGAAACTGGTAGTGCTGGATTCGCGTCAGCGCATCGGCGAGTTCGTAGATCGCGTTCTCCGGCCGGGGCAGGGAACTGTGGCCGCCGGAATTGGTCGCCGTCAGCACGAAGTCGCCGTACAGTTTTTCGGTGGCGTCCACTTCCATCATCACCGGCTTGCCGTGATCGGCGAGCACGCCGCCGCCATCGTGATTGAGCACAAACTCGGCATCGATCAGGTCGCGATGATTCTTGATCAGCCAGTCCACGCCATTGGAAGTCCCGCCTTCCTCATCGGCGGTCAGCGCGAGAATGATGTCGCGGCTGGGAACGTATCCTTCTTTTTTCATGCGGATGAGCGTGGCCGACATGATCGCGTCGCCGTCCTTCATGTCGCTGGAGCCGCGGCCGTAGTAGTATCCGTCTTTTTCGATGAACTGAAATGGGTCGGTCGTCCAGTCTTCGCGACGCGCTTCGACCACGTCGAGATGTCCGATCAGCAGCATGGGTTTGTGCTTGCCCGATCCGTGCAGGCGCACGACGACGTTCTTCTTACGCTCATTCGGTCCGAGCACATGAATGTCGCTCTCGGGAAATCCCGCATCGCGAAAACGCTGCGCCATCGCTTCCGCGGCGGTCGTTACATTGCCCACCGAGTCCGTCGTATTGATCTCGATCAGCTGTTTGAAAATGTCGAGCGCCAGCCGTCGCGTTGCTTGGTCCGCCGGCGACAGTTGTTGCGCCTGCATCGTGACGACAAGTACCAGACAACAAACCAGGCCCAGCCACATTTGCTTAGATCCCACGCCCAACCTCCACAAGAATGTTTCCGCAAAAAGCTCTGGCCACGCTGAGGCTGAAAGCTAACAGATTCGTTGCGCAAAAGCCAAATTTTCGCGGGTGAACGTGACCGGAGGATTTGCGTTGCAATGTCCAACTCCGGACGCTACCTTGCCCAGTACACTATTGACGAGCATGGATGGCAATCGGACCCAACTCGCGATCCCACGGCTCGCGCTGCTCTTCTGGATCTTCTTCCTGATTGCATGCGGCCTGGGCTATCCCGTCCTCAACCGCTTTGACCCGCGCCAGACGCCGGGGCTTTCCGACGTAAAGACCTATGCCTCGCTGGCCACCGGAGCCGCGATCCTCGACCCCGAAGACATGCGCTTCCGCCGCTTCCGCGTTCTGGTGCCGTGGATTGCCCGGCCTTTTTACCGGATCGCGCGAGGACGAGTTGGAACCTGGGATCCGGCGATGTTCGGCCTTCTCGTTGCCGACTCGCTGTTCGTCGCCGGAACCGCCGTTCTGATTGTCATGCTCGGAGCCGTTCTCTGGAAGCGCCAGACGGCCAGTCTCGCGGTTGGCTTGGTGGGCGCGTTGCTGTATCTGGTCAACTTCGCCGTCCCGAATGCCCGGCTGGTTGGGCTGGTCGATGCGGGCGAAGGCCTCTTCCTGCTGGCCTTACTCTGGAGTTTGTCAGAGTCCAAGCTGTGGGTGTTGCCCGTGATCGCCGTGTTGGGAGCCCTCACCAAGGAGACGTTCGTCCCGTTCAGCATCGTGCTGACGACGGCCTGGTGGTTCTCGACCCGGCGCGATCGCGACCACGCTAGTCATCACGTTTTGCCCGCTGCCGCTTGGATCCTGATCAGTTGGCTGCTAAGTCTCGCCACGATGACCGGCCTGCAATGGTCGGTTACCGGCACATTGGTGAACCCGCTGCAGTTTGGTCTCGCACTACACCACGGTGGCGGCTACCTATTCGCCGCTTCGCTTCGCGATCGCAGTCTCTGGTATGTGTTTTTATGGCTGCTGCCTACGGCCTTGCCGAACCTAAAGCGCCTGCCAAAATCGTGGCTGGTTCCGGTGGGCGCGACCTGCGCCATGGCATTTGTACTGGACGCCTATTTTGCGGGCGTGCCGGGGGCCATGGGCCGAGCGCTCTTCAGCATCGCCGGGCCGGTGTTGAGCCTGTCGTCCGCTATGTTTTTGTTGCGGATTTTGGGAGAGCGACTGGATGTTTCAGATTCGCCCACGTGAGGCCGGCGAACTGCGTTCTGCTCTATTCTTCCACCAGTTCCCGCTCCTGGCGTGTGTTCCACAGCGGCGCAAGAATGCTGGATTGCAGAACTTCGGACTCGGCCCGCACCCAGTCTTCCACGTCCTGTCCCTCCGCTTGTCCGCGTTCATGGTAGATCTGGCGCGCGCGCATGCGTATTTTTCTTTCTAGCAGTTCCACCATCAATTTCTGCCGTTCACGAGTTCTGGTAATGCTATCCACTGCTTACACCCCACATTTCATTGATTTACTAACATTATAACTGGTGAACTGTGAAAGAGTTGTTAAGAGGGTTGGTTACCAAAGTGCAATTCAGGGGAGAGCAGGGTAGCTTCTTAGCAGGCTGCGGAAAAACTCCGACTCGCGCCGATTTTGGGAAGGGCACGAGTTCCACTCGTGCCGTAACTGCCGCGAAATCAACAGCGGCTTCCAGCCGCTGGGGGAATGTTGCGTTGGAAAAACCCGACGGTGTACTTGCTTTTGGGTGGCGCAGCGGTTTACCGCTGCGATAACTGGCTTGTTCTCAGTGCGGCTTCAGCGGCTGAGGTCACACAGTCCGCCCAAGAACGAGTTTTTCCACAGCTTGCTAGTGCGCGGCCTCCACCACTACCACCACGAAGGAATCCGGCTCAATTTTTCTCTCCTGCCGAGTTCCTGTCACATTTGCCGTGACGGTGAACAGTCGATGCGTCTTCGGATCGAGCGCCATGGTGCGTGCCGCTTTCTGGGTGGTCACCGTCTGGGCGACGCTGAACTTGTCAGCGCCACTTTCCTGAATCACCGTAATCGTGCCGTCTCCGGCCGACGCAAAGGCGAGGCCGCGATCGGCGTCAAATGCGGTCGCATCGCATCCTTCTCCGATGGCGGGAGTCGCCAGCACTTTCCCGCTATCCGCGTCGACGATAGCCATCTTCTTGTTTCCGCCACAGCCGACAAATAGACGGCGGTTCTTCCGGTCGATCGCCAAGCCGGTCGGTTCTTCGCAGTTGGCCAGTTTCCAGCGCGACTTCACCGTCAATTTTTGCGGATCGAATGCCACCAATTCCGACGTGTCTTCGATATTCACGAACACGGTGCCCTTTTCGTCGGTCGCGGCAAATTCCGGCTTCCCGCCCAGGTCGATTTTGCCCACGACTTCGCCTTTCGACGCATCCACGGCGGTCGTGTCGTGACTTTTGGCGTTAAAGGTGAACACGCGCTTCGAAAACGGATCGTAAAGAATCGCGTCGGGCCCGCTACCTACCTTGATCTTCTTCTCGACCGCCAGCGACTTCAGATCGAACACGCTGACCGAATCTTCACGGCCGTTGCTGGTGAATCCGCGCCCGATCTCAGAGTCCAGCGCGATTCCATGGACGCCCGTCGTCTCCGGAATCTCGCCCACCTGCTTGCCTGACTCGGTATCGATCACCATCACCCGCGTGGCTCGCGCAATGAACAGGCGATGCCCATCGCTATCCGCAGTTAAATAATCCCACCCGCCATCGCCGCCCAGTTTCCAGGTCGCAACGACTTTGTAGTCCGCGCCCGCCGCAATCGATGCCAGCGCAGTTAGGGTTGCCAGCAGGATGAAAGAGACTCGTATCGCGGTCCGCATTTTCATGTTTTCCCCCTTGTTGAAAGTACTGCCAGAAATGGCGTAAAACCGCCCTTTGGACCGCGCCTCCAGTCAAATTCCGGGTCCGCACGGGCAATCCAAGCACTCTCCACAAATATGCAAACAATTGCCGCTAGTCCCGGAAAATGCTGGCAAGCGGCTATTTTACACCGTCAAAGTTTGGTACAGGGCTTGCTTCTACCATGCATGGAGGAACGCACATCCGCCACTTGGTTCTCGGATGTTCCCTCGGCTTCTCCAGAACCCGGAGACCCTTGCGATGAAAAACATTCTGTTGGTGCTCTGCCTATTCTGCACCGCCACCGCGTTTGCGCAATATAACAACAACGTTGGCGGGAACTCGATCAACAATCAAGCGCAGGTGTACCAGTTTGAAAGTCATACGGGACACGCCGCTTATGCGCCCATGTCGGAAGAGCGAAACATCCTGCCCGCGACCACTTATTTGTCTGCCCAGGGAAGCAGGCCGGCATCGGATTTTGCCCAACCGGACGCAGTTTCCCTCGGCGTCGCCGCCCGCGAACTCAGAAAACAGCACGCCGCCGTGGCGAAGAAATCCAGCGTCGTTTGGGTCAACAACTAAGGTCTGACGCGGACTCTGTCAACCGGGCGGCTTCGGACTCATTCCGCCTAGCGGTTCAACGTCAGCGGCAGTTCTGCCAGTTTTCAAGACAAGGGAACCCTCGGTTCCCTTGTTGTTTTCCTTCCTATAGAATTCCCCGACTGCGCGGCATCTCACCGTTCCTCCCCGCCGCTCTTCATTACCAATCTCAATCTCCCCATAAATGATTGCACTCCCACGCTTGTAAGAAAGGGAATGTTACCCTAAGAGAAATTCACTGGCCGTCATTCCATGACGATTGAACAATGACGATCATTCAAATGACGATTGAGCAATGACGATCCTGCAATGACCATTCTGGAATTCACCGCCGTTGTCGCCAGCGTCTCCTTCGTCGCGGGGCTTCTCGGAGCCCTCACCGGCCTTGGCGGGGGCGTTGTCCTGGTGCCTTTGCTGACCATCCTGTTTCACGTGGATATCCGTTACGCCATCGGAGCGTCGCTGGTTTCCGTGATCGCGACTTCCTCCGGCGCCGCCGCCGCATATGTGAAGGAAGGATTCTCCAACATTCGTATCGGCATGTTCCTGGAAATCGCAACCACGTTCGGCGCGTTGCTCGGAGCTTTCCTCGCCACCCGGATTCCGACCAGCGCCCTGGCGATCATCTTCGGGGTGGTCCTGCTCTACTCGGCGTATCTTTCGCGCAAGCCGCGCCCGGCGGCCCAACGCAGCCTGCCGCCCGATCCGCTCGCCACCCGTCTGCGGTTGAACGGCAGTTTCCCCGACCTCGAAGGCGAGCGCAGCTACAACGTTCAGAACGTCCCCACCGGCTTTAGCCTGATGTTCGGCGCGGGCGCTCTTTCGGGATTGCTCGGCATCGGCTCGGGCGCGGTCAAAGTGCTGGCCATGGACCAGGCCATGCGCATCCCGTTCAAGGTTTCCACCACGACCAGCAACTTCATGATCGGCGTGACGGCCGCGGCCAGCGCCGGCGTATACCTCAGCCGCGGATACGTCGATCCAGGGCTTGCCATGCCCGTCATGCTGGGAGTGCTCGCCGGCTCTCTACTCGGCAGCCGCATCCTGGTCAGGGCCGAAACCAAATCGCTTCGACTGGTGTTCAGCCTGGTGATTCTGGTGCTCGGCCTGCAAATGCTCTACCAGGGACTCTGGGGGAGAATCTGATGCCCGCCGCGCAAGCGCCCGCCCCGCAACGGCAACCTCGCAAGGCCTCACTCGGGGAGGGTCGCTGGGACGACCACCGCATCGAAGTCATTTTGGGCAACTTGCTTCGCGCCGGGGTTCTCCTCTCGGCGGCGGTGGTTCTCGCGGGAGCTTGCGTCTACCTCTCCCGCCACGCCCACGAGTCCGCCGACTACCGTATCTTTCGTGGAGAGCCCTCCGATTTCCGCACCATCCCCGGAGTCATTCGAAGCGTCATCAACGGCCGCGGCCGTGGCTTGATTCAGCTGGGCCTGCTTTTCCTCATCGCCACGCCCATCGCCCGCGTAGCTTTTTCCATCGTGGGATTCGCCATGGAACGCGATCGCATGTACGTCGCTTTCACGCTGATCGTGCTTGCCATCCTGCTTTATAGTTTGCTGGGGTCGGGTGTCGGAGTGTGATCTAGCGAGAGCGTCGACGGTGATTTAGCCACTCCTCATTGACGCCACAATTTTCGCCGTTGTGATGGCTTGTCCCACGTGCCGTTGCGTGTGGTCGGCCACGTGGACCAGCAAGCCTCCCAGCGTGGTTGGCAAGCGCTTGCTTCCCACCGTTCGCGGCTCTTCCAGATTGCAACTCGCCAGCGCCCGGACCCGCGCCGTTGCATCCGCCAGCGCCGCGCTCAATTCCGCAAACAGCTCATCGCGGGTTGCTCCCGGATCGAGTTCGGTCCGCAGAGCAGCCCTCTGCTCTTCGCTTAAACTGCGACCCTCGCCGTACGTCAGCAGGCGATCCAAACTCCGCGCCAGGTGACGAATGTGGAACGCCACCGGTGCCATTCCCGCCGGCCGCTCGTTCACCTCCGAATCGGAGAGATTTCCGCACCACTTCCGCAGGTCCTCGTCGGCCAGTTGCAGCGCATGCAATACCGCGCGCCCGACTCCTGGAACATCGGGCTCGATGCCGCGCAACCACGGTTCGACGGTGGGCATTCAATCCCCGCTAGGCCGCCGGATGTTCATCGTGGCCAAAGCCAGCCGAAGGTGCCGGCGGTCAGCAAAGCGTAGACGAGCCCGTCGACCACTTCTTTAAAGGTTACCGACCAGGTCTGCCCCTTCCAAATGCCGTTGCTCAGTTGCCCCACACCATAAGCGAGGAACGCAGCGGTCCCGGCAATGCGAAACACCACTCGATAATTCGCGCCGGGCGCAACCGCATGGAAGGTCAGATAGGCGACAAAGAAACCGATCACGAGGCAATAGCCGAACCACGGGATCAAAAACTTCGGCATGGCGGGCGGGCCGCTGGGCATGATCGTCATGAACCCGACCGGTCCCTGTTTTTGCTTCTCGACCAGGGCCGGCGACTTCATGTCCTTGTGGGTGCAGAACGGGAAGACGTACAAACCCCGCGTGAGGCCGGCTCCGCGCAGCGCGGCGAGGACCTTGTCCTCGTCGGGAATCTGCCGGTAGTCGTTGCGATGATAGGGCAGCACCATGTGCATGATGGAGCTGGCGACGAAGACGAAAACCGCCGACAGCAGGATGGGGAGCCAAAGCGCAGCGAGAAAAGCCATGTGCAACCTCCTTACGGTGACCAAGGCTTAGCACGCGAGGCTACGACAGCCGCGAGGATTCAGTCAAGAGGGTGCCCAGACAATGGGGATGCGAGGTTCCACTTCGATTTCGCCGAAACTCTGCAACCCTGCTTCCGGCTAGATGACGGAGGTTAGACTTTTCTCGCCGGCTTTAGCTGTCGGCACCGCGCATGCGGGGCGCGCCGTGACGACGCGGTCTCGACCTGCGCGCTTGGCTTGATAAAGGGCCTCATCGGCGAATTTGAGAAGCAGATCGACCCGGTCGGTGGTTTCAGGGTAGGCGGCGACGCCGATCGATGCGGTCAGAGCATCCGCAGGCTGGCCGTCGTGTTGGGAGCGGTATTCCTTGAGTCGGGTGCGGATTTGTTCCGCCCGCCCGGCCGCCTGGCTGAGAGAGCACTCCGGCAAAATGACAGTGAATTCTTCGCCGCCGTAGCGGCAGGCCACGTCTTCGGCGCGCACCGAGCGCAGAAGACCTTCCCCGACCGCGGCGAGGGCCTTGTCTCCGGCGGCGTGGCCGTAGTTGTCGTTGTAGCGTTTGAAGTGATCGAGATCGATCATCAGGACGGCAAGGGGGCGGCGTTTGCGGCGAGCGGAGTGGAGTTCGCGTTCCAGGAACTCTTGCATGTAGCGGCGGTTGTAAAGGCCGGTGAGGGGGTCGCGAACGGCTTGCAGGCGAAGCGACTCACGGAGGCTGAGGTTCGCCACCGCCAGCGAGAGATGTTCGGCGACTGCGGCGGCGAGGTGGCGTCGGCGAGCCAAGGCGTTCGAGTCGAACTCTGGGTCGGGACCAGGATGCATAAGACCGTTGTCCTGGATGGACAGCGTGCCGATGGCTTCGCCGTTCACGATGAGGGGAATGCACACCGAAGGACCTTCTCCAAGCAGGTGAGCGCACCGCGGTTCCGAGTGTCCTCCGGAGTGCACATGAACCGTTCCCCGTCGCAGCGCCCAACATTGCTCGGGCGCGAAGATCCCGTTTGCCGTACAAATGCCCCATTGAGCGACCGATTCGAGGTGGTTCTTGGAGGCGCTCAAGAGTGCGATGCAGCCCGATGCCCCGGGAAACAGACGCCGCAAACGCTCCGGAATAAGGCGAAACACTTCTTCCTTGGATGTGCAGGCGTGAAGCAGGCTTCCCAATTCGCTGATCTGGGTTATTTCCGCGGTTTGGCGGCGGGAGTCGTCCAGCAGGCGGCCGACTTCCTCGTGCGAAGCCGTTGCCTGCCGCTGCGCCGCCTTACGCTGGGCAATTTCCTGTTGCTGGTGAAATTGCGTAAGGGCCAACCGGAAGGTGAACGAGAGGAGCGAGGCGCCGATCGCCACGTCCGTGAGCGTTGCTCCGGTTGCTTGTTTCCATCGATCCATGAGCAAAGCGACGCAGGAAAGCATGGCAACCAGAACCAGGTTGATGCCGAGAAGACCGAAAAAACTGGCCTGCTGGGGAGCGGGAGCGGAAGCGGGATCGGGCGAAGGCGCCCAGGTGATAGCGATGAGGGCCGCGGCCGCTTGAGGAATGGACCAGAGCAGATCGATCCAGGCCGCGATGCCGGGATCGTTCTTCAAGTAGAGCCAATCGCCGATGAAGGTTGCCACCGCACAGATCATCAGGAAGAGCCCAAGGCGGATCAGCAGGCTGCGGTTGCGACCCGCTCGGACGAACTGCAGGCGTATGAAGGCTGCGATCAGCAGCAATAAGCTTTGCGCGTCGCTGATGCTGACATCGCGCGTCATCGCATCGGCGGGCAACATCACCCGCATGGGGACGAAGAAAAAGGCCGAGTAGATCAGGCCGACGACGATCGCGACCTGAAGCAGATCGAGAAATATTTCGAACTTTACGCGAGTGCGCCAATGGGTGTCTGGAAGGAAGAGCATCATCAGAACCGGAGCGCCATAGAGGGCGTAAAGCAGTCCGCGCGTCGGTTCCGGCAAGAGGGGTTGCCCGAACACCGTGCCGAAGATTTGCAGGACTGTGGGAACAGCCAGGACCACCAGCACGACGCCGAACAGAAACCAAAACAGCGCGGTAACGCCTTGGGCGCGACGGAATGCAATCCATGTGCAAGCGATGGCGATCAGGCCCTGCAGCACGATGATGGATTCGGAAAGGCTACAGCCTGCCTGTCCCGTGCCGAGCACGAGGAAGCCCAGCCCCTGAACCGCGATCACGGCTCCGAACAGAATGCTCACGACCCAGGTTCGGTTTAGGCTCGCGAACGCGCGCAAGCGGGAGGTGCGGTGCAGCCCGAAATTGGCAGCCGTACTCATTTTCGACGCGGAGAGACACTCTCGCTCAAATTTTAGAGATCGGCGGAAACGCCGGAAAACTTCATGAACTCGCCGTTCGGATTTGAAGATCAGCGGCCTGGGTAGTTCCTTGCGGCCGGAACCAATAAGGTGAACAAAGGTGAATGAACAAGCCCATCGAGAAGGGCTGAGACAATTCAAACACAAGCGGAACCTCGTCTAACCCAGGAACGCTGCCGCCCCATGACTTTCGTAACCGCCGATCCGGCGAACCGCGTTGCTGGTGCCGGGGGCGAATCCTAGAATTGAAGCGGGCCTCTCCGTCCCACCTCATGCCGGAAAATCCTAATCGTGCCGAAATCGCCCGCCGCGTGGACAAGGCGGAGAAGCTCTTGCAAAAAGGCAAGACGGCCGACGCGCTGGCGGAATACCTGCAAACTCTGGAAGCCGACCCGCAGAACGACAATGTGCGCCAAATGGCGGCGGACCTGTGTCTCTCGCTGAATCGGCGGGAAGAGGCGGTCCGGTTGATCGGAGAGTTGTTTGAGCGGCAAGTGGCGGCCTCGGACGCGACGCGAGCCAGCCTGACCTATAAGAAACTGGCGCGCTACACCAACCCGATCTGGGAACAGAAGGTCCGCTTTGGCCAACTGCTGGAGCATTCCAATAAGAAGCTGGCAATCGGCACGTATGAAAATGCGCTGGAGGACTTGCAGCGTCAGAACAAGAAAGAAGAGGCGCTCCTGGTCTTGCGGCGGATTGTGAGTCTGGAACCCTCCCAACCCTATTTTGTACGCCTCGCCGAATTGGCGGCGGAACTGGGCGAGCATGGGATGGCGTCGCAGGCTTACTTGCGGGTCGCGGAACTGGCGGAAACTGCGGGGGCAAATCCCGGCCAGTGGTGCGAGAAGGCTTACACCGAGAATCCAACCGATTCGAAAGCCGCCGTGGCCTATGGCAAGAGCCTGCTCTCGCAGGGCGAATCGGGAGCGGCAATCTTTATTTTTGAACCGCTGGTGCAATCCGGAGATGCTTCGCCGGAACTGCGCGATCTCTATGCGCAGGCGTTGCTGGCCGCGGATCGCTGCGTGGAGAGCGAGCCGCTGATCTGGCACATGTTCGAGCAAAACCCCGCGCGCATCCATCAGGTGGTGACCCTGATTGGAAAGATGATGGACGCGGAGTTGGATCCGGAAGCGGTGGCCCTGGCGCGGAAACTGGAAGCCTTCCTGCGGCGGCGCGGGGAACGGCGATCGTTTCTCGCAACCATGCAGGAACTGTTGGGGTCGCACCGACCTTCGGCCGAAATGCTGGAATTTCTGGCCGAGCTCTTCAACGCCTCGAACCGTGAAACCGACTACGCGCAAGTGCTGCTGAAACTCTTCGATCTCTATTGCGCGAAACACGATTACCAGAAGGCCGGCGAGTGTATGGACCGGGCGGCGGAAGTGGATCCCTACGAGCCGGGGCACCGGACTCGTCTGGAGGCACTCCGCGGCAAGATTGACGATCGGCGCTTCCACGTCATCGCATCGCGCTTCGCCACCACCGAAAAAAAAGAAGAGGCGGAGGTAAAAGTCGAAGAGCCAACGCTCGGAGCGGCCGCACTGCAGGACCTCATGCTGCAAGCCGAAATCCTGGTGCAGTACGGGATGCGCGCGAAGGCCGTCGAGCGCCTGCAGCGCATTCATGAACTGTTTCCGCGCGAGGAAGAACGCAATCCGGAACTGCAGAAGTTGTACATAGCGGCCGGCATCGAACACAAATATGCGAAGCCGGCTCCGCCCCCGGCGGCGACTCCGGCGCCCGCGCCTGCGAAGCCCGTCGCGGTGAGCGAATCGGCCGACGTCAGCAGCCTGGCGCGAGTGGCGGATATCACCCGTAAGCTTTACCACCAGGGAAATGCCGAAGGAGTTTTGAAAACTGCAGCCAGCGAAATCGGACAAAACTGGCGCACGACGCGTTGCTTTGCCGCCTTGCGCAAGCCCGGCCTGCCGCCATCGAGCCTGCAGGAATATCACATGGATGGGCTGATTCCGGCCAGTTCCGCGGCGCTGGTGAGCCTGGTGGAAATCGTGCAGGATCTGGCAGTCGCGCGCGGCACGGTGACCATCGGCGATGCCAGCAACGCTCCGGAGTTGCTGGGCGTGCGCCATGCGGTCGAGGAGTTGCAGATCGAATCGCTCCTGGCTCTGCCGCTGACCGAAGGCAATGGCCATAACAGCAATGACAAGGACAATGTCGACGACCAGGTCGGCGTACTGATTCTGACCCAGGAAACCAACCGCGTGTGGAGCCCCTCGGAGGTGCTCGTGATCCGCACCCTGAGCGACCAGGTGTTGATTGCGCTCAACAACGCCGGGTTACGGCGGCTGGTAAAAAATCTTTCCGTGACCGACGAAAAATCGGGCCTCCTGAAGCGGGCTTCCTATCTCGATCTGCTGCAGGCGGAAATCCGCCGCGGCTTGCAACAGGGAACGACGGTGACCGTATTGCTGATGCAGTTTGGGCGGCATCACGCCCTCGTCAAGGATTATGGCGAGCCGGCAGTGGCGGCGGCCATGGAGCACGTCGGGCAGGTGGTTGCGGCAAATATCCGCACCAACGATTTGGCCTTCCGCTATGAAGCCACGACGGTCGCACTCGTGCTCGGCGATACCGGCGAAAAAGAAGCGCTGCTGGCGGTCGAGAAATTCAAACGGCTGCTGGCGGAGGTGCGCTTCCCCGGCCACGACGCGCCCATCGAGTTCAGCGCCGGAATGGCCCAGGCCGTGATGCGCCAGCATTTCGACCCCGTGGACATCGTGACCGAAGTAGCCAACCGCGCCGACCACGCGCTCGATCTCGCCATGGTAGAAGGCGTCGGCAAGGTTGTAAGTCAAGCGCCGCAGTTGGCCGCAGCCGTTGCCGTGGCGTAACTTTTTCACCGCCGAGACGCCGAGCGCGCCGAGAAAACCCCCAGATCTTCAACCTTGAAACCCTGAAACCTTGCAACTTTGAAACCTTGCTTTTCCTGTTAAACTCTCCAGTTGGCCTCAAGCCAGCGAACTCTTCCATAGAAGTTGGTATTCATGCTTATGCCTGGAGACATTGCCATTGTCAGCGGGGCGCGTACGCCCTTCGGACGCTATTGCGGAAAGATCAAAGACTACACGGCGCAGGAAATGGGCGCGGTGGCGGCGAAGGCTGCCATCGAACGAGCGGGAGTTGACCCGAAAGAGTTCGATCACTGCGTGTTTGGAAATGCCCAGCAGACCACGGGCGACGCACTCTATGGCGCACGCCACGTGGGTTTGCGCGCTGGCTTGCCGATCGAGACTCCGGCGCTGACGGTGAACCGGCTGTGCGGGTCGGGGATGCAATCAATCGTCAGCGCGGCGCAGATGATTCAGACCGACGAGGCGAAGATGGTGCTCGCGGGCGGCATGGAATCGATGTCGCAGGCGCCGTTTTCGATCCGTGGGCGCGATGGATTTACGCTCGTGCCGGGCGGCAAACTCGAAGACTCGCTCATGGTCGCGCTGCTCGATTCCTATTGCGGAATGCAGATGGCGGCCACCGCCGAGCGTTACGCCGAGCAGCAGGGCATCACCCGCCAGGCACAGGATGAGTTCGCGCTGCGTTCGCAGCACGCAGCCGATGAGGCGTACAAAGCCGGTCGCATCCAGGAGGAACTGACGCTGGTGCCGCTGCGAAATTCAAAGGGCGAGCCGACCGGAGAAATGCTGACCGAAGACGATCATCGGCGTCCGCAAACAACGATGGAGGGCCTGGCGAAGCTGCGTGCTTCATTCGGCAAAAACGGGACGGTTACGGCGGGCAATGCCAGCGGCATCGTCGATGGCGCTGCGGCGGTGGTGGTGATGTCGCTGGAGCAGGCGCAGAAAAGAAATCTCAGTCCGCTGGGACGGATTGTGAATTGGGGAATTGCAGGAGTCGATCCGAAGATTATGGGCAGCGGTCCGGTTCCGGCGACGAAGATTGCGCTGCAACGCGCGGGGATGACTTTGGATTCTATCGATCTGATCGAAGTGAACGAAGCGTTCGCGGCGCAATATCTGGCGGTAGAAAAAGAATTGGGACTTGATCGCGAAAAAGTGAACGTGAACGGTGGAGCGATTGCCCTGGGCCATCCGCTGGGCGCGACCGGCACGCGCCTAGTGATCACGCTGCTGTATGAGTTGCGGCGGCGGAAGAAGAAGTACGGGCTAGCGACGGCATGCATCGGCGGAGGGCAGGGGATTGCTATGGTGGTGGAGAGCTTTTGCCGGTAACCCGTCACTCAGATTTGTCATCCTGAGCGAAGCGAAGGACCTGTGTATCTCGTTGGCGCCGTCAAGTGCCATCGAGCGCTTGCCACCGCGAAAAAACCGCGCTAGCGTTATAGGCGTATGAACGATTTGCGAAGCCAGATCAGTAGCCTGTCTGCGGCGGAGAAGGCGGAACTGCTGGATACCGTCTGGGAGAGTCTGGAAGCGGACGCACTCTCGCTGACCGATGCGCAACGGGCGGAGCTTGATTTCCGAATCGCCCGGCATGACCAAAATCCTTCCGATGTCATCCCGTGGCAGCAAGTCAGGGCGGGGATCAGGCGCTGAAGCGCCGGTGTATTTAAGCCGCTTACGGCACGACTAAAGTCGTGCCCTTCCCGTTCACGATTCAACTCGACATCCGCACAGCCCATTGTGACATGTCCAAAACAGGCATTTTCCTTGGTCTTCACGAGCGCTTCTCTAGGACTTCTTTCAGGTCGCGCTTTCCGTGCAGAATGGCGACCACTTGCAACGGGACGGTTTCTGGACGGTAGACGATCACGTAGCTGGGGAACTTGGTGATGGTCCAGAACCGCACCGGCAGTGCGGTGATATCTTGCCGCTTGATTCCCATGCGGGGATATTTCGCTAGACGGCGGCAGGTGTCGAGAATCTCCCGCTCAACATTTTCGGCGGCATCCCGGTTGTCTTCCGCGATGAACCACCACAGGGTATCGAGGTCTTCGGCAGCCTGCGGCGTTAATTGAAATGGCGCGTTCGTATTGGTCACTGCCTCTGCGACTACCTTATCCCTGAGGATTGAGTCGCTCGGCGCGCCGGCGCCGCAATTGTTCTACTGCCGCGTCGCCGTCGATCAGTTCGCCACGCTCGGCTTGCGCGAAGCCGGCCGCGATGTGGGCGGCCACTTGCTCGCGTTGGCCCAGCATCCAGTCTTCGAGGTCAAGCTGCTCGCGGATGATTTCGAAAGCCTGATCCAGGACTTCACCGGGATCCAGATACGCGCCAGACTGGACCGCCAAGTCGATCACACGTTGCTGTTCGGGTTTCAGGTCAATCGTCATGTAGGCTGTTCTCTAGCTCGATTGTAGCGATTCGTCTGCCGTGGTCAAACAGGAAAAATAATCTGGCGGTATGATCTTCTTTTACATGCAGCGTGCTTGTACAGCCATTTGGGCTAGAAAATCCGATTAAGAATTGAGCGAGAAACGTAAATGGAAATCAAAAGCGTCGGTATTCTCGGTTGTGGCCTGATGGGTTCCGGCATCGCGCAGGTCTGCGCTACTGCTGGGTTTGAAGTCACCGTGCTCGAAGTCGAGCAGAAATACCTCGACAAGGGTTTTGCCGGGATTGAGAAGTCGCTCGCGAAGTTTGCCGAGCGGCCGGTGGAGAAAGGCGGGATCACTCCGCAGCAGAAGGACGAGATTCGGGCGCGGCTCAAGGGGACCACTAAGAAAGCGGACCTGGCCGATTGCGACATTGTTATTGAGGCCATCATTGAGAACGTTGAAGAGAAGAAGAAGATGTGGGCGTCGCTCGACTCCATCGTGAAAAAAGACGCAATCTTTGCCTCGAATACTTCTTCCATCTCGGTGACCGAGCTTTTGACGGCGGTGAAGCGTCCGGAACGATTTATCGGGCTGCACTTTTTCAACCCCGTGCCGCTGATGAAGCTGGTGGAGGTGGTGAAGACCATCGCCACCGCTCCCGCCGTCTACGACGCGGCTTACGAGTTCGCGAAAAAGCTGGGCAAGGTTCCGGTGCGCACTTCGGATAAGACCGGGTTTATCGTAAACCGGCTGCTGGTGCCGTATCTGCTCGATGCGATCCGCGCCTACGAAGAAGGCGTGGGCTCGATCGAGGACATCGATAACGCGATGAAGCTCGGCTGCGGCTATCCGATGGGTCCCTTCACGCTGCTCGATTTTGTCGGCCTCGATACGACCTACTACATCACCCACGTGATGTACGACGAGTTCAAGGAGCGCCGCTTCGCCTCGCCTCCGCTGCTGAAGCGGATGGTGATGGCGGGGTGGTATGGGCGGAAGTCGGGGCGCGGGTTTTATGATTACTCGGACCCGGCGAAGCCGGTGGCGGGGAAATTTTGAGAGGTCAGAGGTTAGATTGCAGAGGTTAAGAGCGGGCCAAATCGGATTTTCATCGGCGCTTCAACGCTTGTAAACTTCGCGGCGATGGCCGACGCGAAGGACTAGCACTACTAGCTGGTTGTTTTCGAGGGAACAGATCAGGCGGTAATCTCCGACACGGTATTTCCAGAGGCCGCTCAGGGTGCCTTGAAGTCTTGCTCCAATCTGATGCGGGTCGTCCAATTTTGCGAGGCGCTCGCGGAGGAACTTCAGAATTCGTTGCTCGACAGGTTTGTCGAGTTTCTTCAGCTCCTTGAGCGCTGCGGGATCGAACTCAATCTTCCAAGCCATGGCGCCGCATTACTTCTTCGATGGGGATCGTTTTGGTGCGCCCCGAGCGAATGGCCGCCAAGCGCTTCTCGGCGAGGTAGATGTCTTCGAGATCGTCGAGATGTTGGAGGATGGCTTCGCGGGCGTAGTAAGTCTTGGTGCGGCCAGTGCGCTTGGCAAGTTTGTCGAGGCGCTTTTCGATGGTCTCGGGAAGGCGGATGGCTAGCATGGATTACCTCTTGCTATACAATTATAGCAGGGCTGTCTTCTGAGAACGTGAGGGCTATAACGAGCGAAGAAATCGACAATCCGTTACCTCGCAACTGGCCGAACACGATAAGGCGGCTGGGCTGGGGACTCCTGGTAGGAGCGGTGGTTGCCTCTCCGCCCTGGTTAGCTAGCAAGCTCAATAATGTAGTACTGCTGCTCATTGGAGAGATTCTGGGATGGCCCGGAGCCATCTCTGCCTTGGCCCTCGGCGGGTGGGATGCCCGCCCTTCACTGTCATTTTGTATTATTCGACGAACCTGGTCCTCTATGTCGGGTTGACTTATTTGCTTCTGAGCGTGCGCGAAAAACGGAAACGACGAGATCAGGAAAAGCTTGGCCCAATGGCGTAAATTCGTCACAGGCTCTAAATCTATGACCTACGAAAACATTCTCCTCGAAAAGAAAAACTCCATCGCCTACGTCACCGTCAACCGTCCCAAGGTGCTGAACGCGCTCAACGGGGCCACCATGGACGAACTCGGGGCTGCTTTTAACGAAATAAAGACTGACGCCTCGATCCGCGTAGCCATCTTGACCGGCGCGGGCGAGAAGGCCTTTGTCGCCGGCGCCGATATTGGCGAGTTGGCGAAGCAAGATCCGATCTCCGGCAAGGAGATGGCCCACCGTGGGCATGCGGTGCTCGACCTGATTGAAAATCTCGGCAAGCCGGTCGTTGCCTGCATCAACGGCTTCGCGCTCGGTGGCGGATGTGAACTGGCCCTCGCCTGCACCATGCGTCTCGCCAGCGACAACGCGAAGCTCGGCCAGCCCGAGGTGAAGCTGGGGATTATTCCGGGCTATGGCGGATCGCAGCGCCTGCCGCGACTGGTGGGCAAAGGGCTGGCGATGCAGATCGTGCTGGCCGGAGAAGTGATCACGGCGCAGGAAGCCTATCGCATTGGTCTGGTGAATGAAGTGACCACCGCAGCCGAGCTGATTCCACGCGCCGAAGCGATCGCGGCGAAGATCATCGCCAACGCTCCGCTGGCCGTGCAGTACGCCATGGAGGCGGTCAACAAGGGCATGGAGATGACTTTGGCCGAGGGCCTGTTTCTGGAGGCCACTTTGTTTGGCGTCTGCTGCGCGACCGAGGATAAGAAGGAAGGGACGACGGCGTTTTTGGAGAAGCGTCCGGCGGTGTTTAAAGGCAAGTAAGAGGTCAGAAGTCAGATTGCAGACGTAAGAACCATTGAACCGCGCAGACACGGAGGCACGGAGAAGATTTTGATTAAGTCGATTGAAGTCACGGCGATCGCCAAGTCCATTGAGGACTTTAAAGCACTCGTGAAATTGCTGGAATCGCTGGGAATTCGTAAGGACCTGCAAGGCGGGGACGGAAGCTATCTTTATGCCGATTTCTTTCCGTCGTCGCTTCAGCTTACTGTGACCTACGGGAAGTGGCCGCCGGATCCACGCGCGGATTTATTTTTGACGGTAACCGACCCAGACTCGGCGTTTGAAGTAGTCAAGAAGCAAGGTTTTAAGCTGCTCGGCGATTTTCCCACTAAGCAGCCGGACTATTTCAGATTCTTCGACGTCGAACTTCCCAGCGGCACACGCGTGCGGATTGGGGGCAAACGAGTCGACGTAGTGGCGGACCCTGATCTCATTACGCAGCTTCAAGGGAACTTAAATGCAGCTGGCAAACGTTTTTGCCTGGTGGTCAGCAACTTCAATTCATTTATCACCGAGCGGTTACTCGCGGGCGCTGTCGATGTGTTGATACGATCGGGGGCGGGGATGCGCACCATTGTGCGGGTTCCTGGCGCCTTTGAAATTCCGTCGGCCGCGCGCACCTTCGCCGAAACCAAGACATATCACGCCATCATCTGTATTGGCTGTCTGCTACGCGGCGACACGGCCCATTACGACGTGATTGTGAACGAAGTGACGCGGGGCATCGGGCAGTCGGCACAAGACACAGGCGTGCCTCACGCATTCGGCGTGTTGACTTGTGACACCCTGGAACAGGCAATCGACCGCGCCGGATTGAAGATGGGCAACAAAGGTTCTGAAGCGGCGCTGGCGGCTATCGAGATGGCGAACTTAACGAAATTTGTTAAAGATCTATCGGCAGCTGACAGTAAGAAGGGGCACAGGTCGCAGTCCTCAGCAGTTCGGAAGGGCACAGCAAAACCAGCCGTAAGCAATCAGCCATCAACCTTCAGGAAGAGCAAAACAAAGCCAACTTCTCGAAAGCGAAAGCCTCGTTCCTGACTTGCAATTCTTTCGTTCCACAACCGTCCTGTAAACTGTGTGTCAGCCTCTCCGCTTAAAGGCTTTACTGATAGCTGATGGCTGAGAGCTGACAGCTGATTTTCCATGGGCATTCGACGCAAATCCCGCGAACTGGTTCTCCAGATGCTCTTTCAGGCGGACATGGGCAAGCAGACGCCGGAGCTCGTCCGGAAAACGTTCTGGGCGGAGCGTTCGAATGTCGAAGACG